>Ga0222719_10001155_pt1 | contig 25947 bp, 36 predicted proteins | sample C33_34DmetaG_FD_165039 | JGI IMG/M metagenome (GOLD analysis project Ga0222719, IMG submission 165039) | Estuarine water microbial communities from San Francisco Bay, California, United States - C33_34D | ecosystem: Environmental > Aquatic > Marine > Unclassified | place: USA: California...
CGCCCAATTTTCAGCCTGATATGTTTTAATATCATTCCATTCATTCTGTGCCCAATCCTGCACTTTAAAATGTAAGGGTTTTGGTTCCGGAACTATCTGTGTGGTATCTGCTTCTGCCTTGTTAGCAAGTCCAAATAGAACACCTATCACGAGTATGCTCATTAGTATTACTGCCTTTATTATTTTTCTTTTTATCATGTGTGCCTCTTCTTGTTGTTGTTTTTGGCGCACCCGAAAGGATTCGAACCTCTGGCCCCAACTTCCGCAAAGTTGTGCTCTATCCAACTGAGCTACGGGTGCATAGTCTTACTATACAATGTAACCCTTTGAATGTCAACTAGAAACTACAGTTAAATTCTCCTTTTGGAGATACTTTTACAGGCAATTTGGATTCTATTTCAGATTCTTTTTGAACTTCGCCGTCCTTGGGTTCTTTCTTCTGTTCTACAGTTACACCGGGATTGAATTCACAGTTCTGTATGTTTCTTCCACATCCTAATAGTCCTATCACAATTAGCAGTAGTATTAGAACCAGTATTATGTTGCGTTCAAGTTTGTTGTTCATCTAGTTGGTAGGCATAGTTAATAGTTTCTGGATTTTCTCTATAACGCCAGGCACCGTTTCTAATGTGAAACTTTTCTGCCATTTCTGTTTTTGGACTGAGAGTAACTAAATTCTTGATAACGTTGTGGGTGGTTGTGATCTGTTCTGATGCTTGGTTAATTAGTTCTCTGCCTGCTCCACGCTCATAACTCCATATGGTGTAAAATACTGCTGTATCAGGATATGGTGATCCTAAACTATACATTTCCTCAACACTGCTTGGTATGCCGTCGGTGTATGAAACACATGTGACTGCGCCAAGACTCTTGTCGTTCCACAGTGCATATATTTCTGCTGTTTCGTTAATTCGATGATCGATTGGTATTTCTGGTCTTACAGGATCATCCTTAATGATTTCTTCGATCCAAGAATCTATTTTGTTAATTTTTTGTAACATTCTAACACCCTTTAATTATAGTGTATTTAACTGTTACTGTAAGACTGATGCTTGTTCTAGACTTAACTCTTCGTCTTCTAGTTCTTTTATCATACTAGTCATCTTGTCAATCAACCCCATATTGCGTAGTACTTTGAAAACAATATTTTCAGTTGACCATTCGCCTGCTTTTTCTAATCCTGATTTACGCATCTTTGTGATTTTTAATTTTACTGCTCTTAACTTTGTTAAATCTTTGCTTAAAAGTGAAGTTTCAATATCATGTATTACACTTTCTTTTTTGGCCTTTATTGCTGCATCATCAAGTGTTGGTTTTACTTTTTTAGGTTTTTCCAACCATTGATCTGCTACAATACTGTAAACTCCTGTTGAATGATGAGGTTCTTTTTCACCTTGTACATAACACTCCACAGGAAGACCTTTTATTGTAATATTATGTTCCTCTGCCCATAACGCTTTTTTAGCATTATATAATTCTCTATCTTTAAGGTCCGGCATACCTTTTACAATAATGTGTAGATCTAAATCACTATATTCCGTCCATGTATAATTTGCATTTGAACCTGTAAGTGTGTAATCAACTATATCCAACTCGATCCCAATGAATTCTTTAAACACGTCTGCAATTTTTAGTAATTGTTTTTTAATTTCAGGCTTTAGAATATCGTCTTCCCATAACTTAGGGTTCAGTCTACGATTAATTATGACTAGATTTGCTTGTTCGAATAGTAGGTCTTTAATGCGCATACTACTATTTAGCCCACATTAAGTGATATGTTGTTTCAACTTCCTTGTTGAAAAATTCTACTATGAGTCGCTTGCCGCCTTTGAAAAATTCGAGGCATAGTTGACAGTCTTCAAAAGATTGTTCATTGATCCACTTTATATGATCAAGTCCGCATTCGTTATGAACTGCTGGCCAGTCTATGTCAAAATACTCGTCTGGATAATTATCTAAGGGCCACTGGTATAATGTTACTTTAGTATTCTTCATTGTCACCCATATTGCTTAATATCTCTCGCAGTTTGGTTGACTCTACTTTGCCTCTAATTTTACCTACGGGCGTTCCGGTAGTAGGATCTTCATTTATATTTTCTTGTTCTTGTACTTCTGATTTACGTTTAAGATTATCAATAAGTGAACTACTTCCTCTATTTGCTCCATTAGTTGCTTCTTGTTCATCCTCTTCGAGATCAGTAATTCTTAAAGTCTCAATATTAAATTCTAAATCTACCTTTTGTCCAACGCCACTACTACTTCTTGTTTTCATAAGTTGTAATTGATAACGTCCACGTTCACGCATTGCTCTACTTGTAAAGATACCTATTACATTATCTGCTGTTTGAATCTTACTAAGTCCACCACTAATGTGCGAGTGATCAAATTCTACTTCTTCTACTGCGCCTCTGTTCAACTGTGCCGCAGTTACAAATACACATTGTAATTCCATTGCTAGATTACGCAGTTCTTCAGATACATACTTGTCCTTAACAAATAAGTTCTCTGCACTAATCTTTCTTCCTATAGGCATTAACAAATCAAGATAGTCAACTAATAGTACATCTACTTTCTTGCCTGTCTTAATCTCATACTCTTTCAAGTATGCTCTAATATCATTAGCAGTCTTACCACTTGGCATGTACTTGACTTGTAATGCACCTGACTTCTTGCCAATCATCTTAACTTTCATCTCAACGTCATCAATATTCTTAAAAATATTCCTAGTTGTGACTCCTGTAGTCATACTATCAACACGCATACTAACAAGTTGTTCAGATAATTCTAGTGTTAGATAAACAACGTTCAGTCCTTGCAATGCCCAGTTAACACCTAAGTTTGCTAAGAATAAACTCTTACCTGCACCCGATCCACCTGCAAAAATATTAAGTTCACCTCTATTAAAGCCGCCAAACAGTTTCCTATCCATTGTTTCCCAGCCAGTGCTTACCTGTCCATTATTATCTTTTAATCCCATCAATCTACCACGAGGATCAGCAAAGTAATCAGTACCCATATCTCTTGCAAGTCCAATCTGTACTGCTTCTTTAACCATAGACTCAACTTGTCCATAATCATTTTTTTCTAATAAATCTGCTGAATTAATAATTGCACGTTCCAACGCCTTATGTCTTGTAAAACTCTCGAAGTCATCCATAAGCCACTGCATGTGACCTTCTTTAATATCTACCGGCTTCTTGAGATCAGTTCTGCAACTTGCATTTACTGTTTCATAATCAGGCATTACATTATACTGCTTTGTGTATACATTAATAAACTCAGCAGCGTCCTGTAACTTTCTATCAAATAAAGTATGATCAAATATACCTTGACAACGCACAAATGTTTCTGCGTCAGACATCATCATTTCTAGATATACTTTCTGAACTTCGTAATCGTAATTTTTTTCAGCCATTAATTTTCTTTACCTTCATACATAATTATTATACTAGTATACACTCACACCATACTTGTGAGCAAACTTTTTTGCATCCTTTTCGTTGTTTACCATAGGTTTTCCTTTTATGTTCAAACTCGTATTGAGCAACATTGGACATCCTGTTTTAGCATACCAACGTTCCAAAAGTTCTCGTAACCCGGTGTTATCATTCTGCCCCACAGTTTGGACTCTACTGGTTCCATCCACGTGTGTGATTGCTGGAAATTCAGCCTGCTTTCTGCATTTAGCAGTAAACTGCATATAAGGTCCAACGTCACCGTAAAAATATTCTTCTGCATGTTCTGCAAGTATTGCAGGTGCAAATGGTCTATACTTTTGTCTTTTCTTAATTGCATTCACCTTGTCCTTCATGTCCTTTCCTCTCGGATCAGCCAGAAGCGATCTATTACCAAGTGCCCTTGGTCCAAATTCTGCCTTACCGTTTGCTACACCTACAATTCCGTCATCCTTTAATTCTCTGAATAAATCATCCACTGGATATTCACCTGGTATGTCATAACCAAGATAAGGATCCTTCCACTTTATGTGTTTTTGTTTATTTGCAAGGACGGCTCCTATGCTTGATCCTGCATCACCTGGGTTTGGCATAATCCATACACGATCATAATAGGTTGTTGTACTGCTATTTGCCTTGCAGTTTAATGCACAGCCTCCCATAACTACTAGATTTTTACTCTTGTATTTTTTACTGCAATATTCTACAAGTCCTGAAAATATTTCTTCATATATACTTTGTGTTGCAGCCGCAATGTTAAGTTTGTCTGTCCATTTATTATATCCCGGTCTATACCATTTACATCCTCTATGTAGATTATCTTTAAATCTTACATTAGGAAACTGCCAGTGATCATGTGGACCTAGTTGAAACATGTTTTCTTTCATATAGTGATAATGCTTTTTGTAATCACCGTATGCAGCCATGCCCATTAGGATATATTCGTCTTCATTAGGTTTTAGTCCAACACGCTGAGTCATTGCACTATACCATAAACCTATGCTATCAGGATATTCTTGAGCAAACACTTTTTTAAGTTTGTTGCCTTTGCCCTCCCATATGGTTAGTGTTTCCCATTCACCTATACTATCTATTACTAGTATTGTGGCATCTCTAAATCCGCTTGTATAATATCCTGCTGCTGCATGGCTTTCGTGATGGCTACTGTAACCTATGGGTGCATTAACACCATACTGTTTTAGATAAGTTTTAACGTTATTCTCGTTGTGGTTCCAGCCTTGACCAGCGTACAGTTGTCTTACAGTTTTCTTAAAAGGTTTTTCATACCAAATAACTTCATTAGGTTCTCCCCATTGCCTTACATAATCTAGTAATGGTTTATTAAGATGAGGATCGTTCTTAAGTCCACTAAATCTTTCAGTGTGACTTGCAAACACTAGTTCGTTGTTATCAAATACTGCTAGTGAGCCATCGTGACTGTTTGCTGATATTCCCCAAGTTATCATTTACTTATTGACCATAATTTGTGTAAGACATAAAACCATATTCCGTTAATTGCTGGTTCTACCAGTGCAACTACTCCTGCTTCCCATATTGAGGCTCCTGTCATTAAGGTGACAACACACATTGCAATTAAAATGTGCCCTATGGTGTATATCAATGCAAGTCCTAGACTGCTTCTCGCAAGGATATTGAATATACCGTTTGAAAACTCTGTCATCTATTTGTATATAAAAGGATCCTTCTTGCGAAGTTCCTCAATCTTTTTTCTCATTTTAATTTTATAGTATTGATTTTTAAACCAATCAATTATTTTCTTCATTTATTTTCTCCAACTTGTTCTTAAATTTTTGTTTTGCCATGTTTATTTTTATTGATCCTGTTTGTGCTGTTTTAATAGCATCAACTGTAACAAACAACTTACCATAACGTTGTACTGCTTCAGCAACGTCCTTTACATCATCATCCCATGTTGGAAAGGCAACACTCCATCCATACTCCATTGCCTTGTTTATTAGACTGACGCCTGCTTCGTCTTGATCTGGAATAACAATAACCTCATGTCCTAGACCCTGTATAATTCTATATTGCTGTTCTGCAATATTGTTTGTTAGTAATGCAACGCCGTTAACTGCTAGTGCATCAAAAGGTCCTTCTGTTACAAATATATATTTTTGATCTTCATTCTGAGAATCTATATTGAATACAAAATGACTATGATGATCGCTTAGATACTTAGGTCTTCCGCTCCTTACTTTACGTGCAGTATTTCCAACAATCTTGTTTTTATATTTAAACGCAACTATTGCTCTATCCTGATATCCGTCTATTGGGGACCAATAAAATAAATCACTTAGCGGATCAAATCCTCTATCGTAAATGTATGCAACTACCTTTGCTAAATTTTCTTCTAGTACTGTGTTACCCTTAAAATCAACATCAAGCCATTCGCTAATTTGTAATGAATGTTCAGGCAGTGACTTTTCAGCAAATGTAATCCTTATTTCTGATTCTCTAGGTTTATATTCCGGGGACTCTGTTTTAAGTGCTTCAAAAATTAATTGATTAATTGTATCCTCGTTACTACCCATCCATCTGCATAAAGATTTAAATTTTTCAGATATTGATCTACCAGGCTGCCAACTTGCAGTAAACTTACAATTAAAACAATTATAGATAACTCCAGTATCAAATCTTACGCCGCCACGCTTACGCTTATCTTGGCTATGACCTCTATGGTGACAGCAAGGAGCATTAAAACTAGTCCAGCCACTAGGGCTTCCTTTTGCTCTAGGTGGGAGTAGTGTTCGAAATGTATCAAGAACCAAAGTCATACTAGTATTATACTATCTATATAATACTTTGTCAACTGTTCCTTGGTTATTTGTTGCTGGTGTATGCTTGATTCTTAGCCAATTATATTTGCCTGTGATATTAACAAATTCATTAGCGTCAGCAGTGGTTATATTGTATGTTTCGATATCAAACCAACTGTTATCGTTTGGCTTGCCGCCGTCACCTAAACTACCTTGTATTTTGACTTCTCCTATGTAAGTCTTATAATAAAATTGGAATGTGTGCAAACTATTTGCAGTGTTTAAGTTTGGTTTAGCATCGATTAAACTACTAATTTGAAATTCTTGATAATCAGTTGAAGACGTAGCAGTTTGAGCAAAGTTTGGCCTTGGGTTTGAAAATTGAGGAGTGCTGCTAGGATTATATATTGGCTCATCCCAATCTACAGTTTTATTAAATTTGTAAACTTCAACAGTGTCATAAGGTTTGCCTTCCATGCCGCCATATACTTCCATAGTCCCAATGGCACCATATTGACTATCTAAGTAAACAGGAGTTTTGCTTAATACTTTATATTGTGTTGAATCGACATTTTCTCTAGTTTCTTTGTGTAAACTATAATCATAGAACCCTGGTTCCAAATCTTGTAGCTCTGCTTCTGTAAGAGTAATATAAACTCTACCTACTGATAAATCATCCACCAAGCAATCCTTACGAAGAACTAAATCACTTGTTTCTTTACTTACTAAGTTAAAAACAATGTATGTTCCTGTTGCATTGTATTTTTTCTGATCACCTGTTCGTACCTGCAGATCGATTCTATTATCAGTACTGCGATAGACTTTTAAATTGCGGTTATATACCATTCTGAAGCTCTCCTGCGTCCAGGTTTCTGTATCACTTGTGTACACATCCAACCTATTTGGATATAAATATATTGAGTTAATTTGCATATGTTTAACATGAACCTTTATACTATTTATCGATGAGAGCTATCTAAAATTAGAATGAGAATAACAGAAAACTTACAAGAAAACTTTCCTTTTATAACTGTTTTAACACACGCAGATAAGGAATACGTTGGGATTATTATTAATCAAGATGCCAGCGTGACCAGTTTCTATGACTACGAAGCCATCGAAACTGACGTCGAAAAGCAGCATTTTTTAGATCTTGGCGAAGCATGGTGGTGGGAATCAAATAGACAGATTCCAATTAATATATTTTTAAGACAGGAAATAAAGAGATATGACTATGCAATACACAATTTTACATCTAAAGATGTAAAGATAACGCTAGGACCAGTAACAAGTTTAAGTAACATTATTACTAAAAGAATTAAGAGAAAGTCAATTACTCTAGTCCGTAAGCCTTCTTAAGCCCAACGTAAGTAAAATAATCAAACATTAAAAAAGTTGTAAACAATCCTATCGCTGTGAACTGGATACCGAACAAGTATGGTAAAACAACCAATATCAATGCTAATCTAATAACATACCCAAGAGCAAAAAATTCCGGCACTTGCCAAAAAGGCCAAGATCCTAATTTAGGTTTTTCTGGTGGTTTTCTATAATCGTTTACTTCGTAATTCATGGATGCTGCTGGCTCACTTGTTCACATATTAGGTTCATTTGCACAACAACTGCCACTGCATATGCTGTTGCATGAGATTTCTTAAAGAAGTATTCGTCGCCCTCAGGTTTCTTCCATACCTCTGTCATAATGTCCTGCCATGTCTTTTCTATCAGATGTCTCTTTGCTGGTCTTATCATGGCTAGTACTGCTGCCAATTGGGGCACATTTGTTGGCTTCAATCTTCGAAGGATTGGGCCATGTCCGTTTACGTGAAACAGCAAGTTGGTGAAGTCGTCTTGTTGTAGTAGTTCCCATATTGGTTCTTTCTCCATCAGTTGTGTTAGATGCTGTTCATTTTTTATTCCTTTATACAACGAAACATTGAGGAAATCTAATTTAAATAACCCGTTGTCTTCTGCTTTATTATATGGAATAGAACAAAGATTCTCTACAGCATTAAGTGGAACTTCGTGCATATACACACCAGTATTATGCTTGACTAGTTTTTCATCATCAACACGACTTGCTCTAACATGTTTAAAATGTTTAAGTGCTTGTTCTCTATCAAAAAAATCTATATCTATATCAGGCATTAGAGTATTTTTGCTTCCTTAACTAAATCTTTCACCAGTTCAACATCAGCCGGAAGTGTCTTAAATCTTTTAATCCAAAACTTAGGATCAATAAATGGTGCAACTATTTCTAATTGTTCATCGTTCATATTTTGTAACATATCCTTTCCAGCCTTACAATTTAATAATACCCAAGGACTAATTAATCCCTCTTTAATATGGTGTGTAATTCTATTAAGGTTTGCATAACTGAAGTAATGATTCCACGGAGCATTATTTGCATCAGCCCAGTCCATCATAGTTTGAACAGTTCTTTGTATTGCTCCTTCGGCTGGTTCTATTTTAATCAATTCAGAAATGTACGTATCGTATAATTCATCACGGCACCAGTGATCTAACTTTACCCCACTCTTGATAACAAAGTCAATGAATCTTTCAGGATAGATGGGTGCAGTGTTTGATAAGAAACTACCAAATTTAACAAACGCATTATAATATGCACTGGATGCAAAATTATCAAAAGTTCTTGTGCCAGAACTTTTTTGTGATATTTGATAAAATCTTTGATACGTTAATAATGCTAATTGGACATGCTTTTCGTTCTTACTCATGTGTCTGCGTTTCTGCTCGCACACATGGACTGTAAGGGTTTTCTCCTTAGCAAATGCTTTATTGCAATAACCGCATTTAAAATTTAATTGCATTGATCTGTTTTTTATCCCAACCAAGTGTTTCACAATATTTTTTTACTTCCTTTAAATCAGTTATTTCAGCAAGTGCGGCAACATCGGATAGTTTCATATTTGGAAACAGTCCTGCTAAAAATTCTTCTTTTTTATTTTTTTGTTTCTTTAACGGAATCCATTCATGGAATTGAGTTTTTTTGCTTTCATGACTACATACACACAGACTCTGCCAAACTAGTTTAGGATGTTGTTGAATGTTTGCCCAATTCTTATTGTAAAACTCATTAACTGTTAATACAAAATGTTCTTTCAGTTCTCTATTGCTTGTTTTTGTATTACTAATATATCTGTTAAGAGTCCAAAAGTCGCCCTTAATTTCTTTTTTACCTTCATCGGTTGCGGCATCCCATAACTCTTTTAATCCCATGTCAACGGATGGAATGATATCCTTAAATAAATCTACATGTTTATTTGGCATTGATTTTCCTTACTATTCATCTTTATTCCTTGATAGATTATATAATAGTTTAAGCTCTTTTAAGGATTTTTGCAAGGATTTATTTCCCCTATTTGCTAGATGTTGTATTTCTGAAAAGTCATGATCGTCCAAATACCAATCGGGATACTTTTTCTTTTCTATGCAAATGCGCTGTCCGGTTTCTGTGTCTCTTTCAAATATCGTTTCACCGCCGTCTGGTGATTCGTATATCTTAGTCATCCAACTTTTCATATGGCATAGTGTCATTGCCAATATCTCTTGCCAATGCTTGAATATCCGCTACTAACATGTCTATTTCGTTTTTATTCTGGTTCTCTTTTGGAGTATCATACTTTAAACGTCTTAGATTCATGGATCTTTCATACATGACAGTTACTTTGTCACACATATCACTTATCTTATGTAACATAACGTTCTCCTTATGGTTATATTAATAATAACATAACTTACATCACTTGTCAATTAATTTTTAGGTAGTCTTCCCAGTCATAAAGTTCAATCATAAACTTGGATACGTTATCCAAAACAGTTCTTTCAGGATCACCTTCACGTCTTGGTGCTAAATTAATTTTGAACTCAACATTATTAACTTTTTTGAAAGTGTCCACAATGGTTTTCACACTATAACCATTGCCGTGTCCTAAGTTTTCTATCTGATTGGTTTGTTGACCGATCGAATCTCTCAATGCTGCACATATTTCATTCACATGAACATAATCTCTGATTGCGGTGCCATCTTCAGTATCATAATCGTGTCCGTAGATGTCAAACTCTCCTGTTTCAATTGCTTCGTTAAGTTTGTAGAACAACCCGTCTGGATTAGTTGGTTCAAATCCGTCTGTTCCTGTGACATTATAGAATCTAAACAATGTAAAAGGAATATTATTCGCTTGGCAATATTCCTTTATGTAAGATTCTGCTACAATTTTAGATATTGCATATGGACTAGTTGGTGTGCTGGCTGCGCCTGTTGATCCAAACACAAACTGTTCAAAATTTACGCCGCCTAACACATTATTAGTTCCTATGATATTTGTCTGATAGTATTTTGTAGGAAAGTTAACGCTTTCTCCAACCCTTACTAGAGCGGCAAGATGTATAACTGCATCGTATGCTTCGGACAAGTTAAAAGGTTGTCGTATATCTATACCATAGTATTTTGTTAGGCAAGAAGTTGTGGAATTTTCGTGTAGATCGATCCCATGCAGTTCGTGCATTGATAGCATCTTGCAAAGATGTTGTCCTATGTATCCATTACAACCTGTAATTAATATTTTCATTTTTTACTCCGGCCACAAATGTCTAAGTTTACTTTTGTAGTGTTTAATTTTTGCATTGGGTGTTTTTTTCTTGCCAAAATAAACGTTATTATAAATTGTACAAGGAAAAACTCTAATCTTGGTGCTATTACGTATTACAAGTGTATTTAAATCCTTTGTTGTTACCTGGCATAATTTGTTTAATTCCTGTTGATCACTCACTCCTGATTCACATAACATTATCCAGTCATTTAAAAATTTAATTGCTTGTGATGTTTTCCTAACAAATACTATTCCTGCATTTATAGGCATACTATTTTCTTTTTGCTTTGGTTGCCTTACGGTAACTCCTATATCATAATCTTCCATCACCTCGTCAAATCGCTTTTCAATTAATGCATCAGCATCTATCCATGCTATGTAGTCTCCGTCAGCAATTTCGTTCATTGCATCTAAAATTATACCAGGCTTTGATGGAATTTTTGCTCCTATCTTGGTGCTTACTCTAGCCTTGTAAGGTTTTCCTATACCTAAACCTCCTAGATCATAAATTTTGGTATCATAACCTACTCTCATAGAATATTCTACACACTTGGACACGTATTTTTCAAAGTTTTTATCACCTGCAACCACTGTATAGATTTTATTCATTTACGTTTCTTCTTGTTTTGACCAACATTAAACCCTCTTTTTTCCGAAGGTTCAAATGGAAAATTATTTTTCGTTAAATACTCGTGTAAACAACTCTTATACTTGCTGTTCTTTAATTTAGGTGCTAACCAAAGGAATTCTTGGACTAGATCATTGTCAAGAAATGGATATCTTGTTTCAATACCGAAATGACCTGCCACATATTCTTCCTTGTTTAGATATTGTATCTGTGTTCCATCATAGAAACTGTGCCAAGGAAAAAATCCGTTTAAATTTTCTGGAAACAAGCCACCAAATCCGCTGTGTTTATAAATTTTTTGTCCCCCAAATCCGTAATCACTGATTATCTCATCCGCACCCTGTCCTGAAAAATATATTTTTCTTTTTTCTTGGTTAGCCCTATGGCAAATTGCCGCTAGACCCTTTGATGCTTGATCTTCCTTGATATTATATCTTCTTTTGCCACTGCCATATTCAAAATTTTCACAATTATCATCTAATTCTTTTTGCCAATGATTAAATTCAGTTGTTGAAAGATCAAATGCTTCTGAATCAGTAACTAGTTTTAATCTTTCTTCCATAATAAGAGGATTTTCTGTGTTAACTATGGAATATGCCTTAAAGGACACTTTTTGTTTTTCTAATTCACAAGTAATTGCTCCACTATCGTAACCGGAACTTAGTCCCACAAACATTCCTTGCGTGGTATTTTCAGTTCGTTTCTGTATACTCCTTGCAAAGGCATCAATCCAATCATCAAATGTTGTCTTATATTGCTTAATGTCGAAAGTTTTATTTTCGAATTGTGAAATCTGCTTAAGAGTATGTAAATCATATATTAGTGTTGTATTTGATTTTAATTTTTTACCTTGTGTGAAACCCAGTCCTGTTAGTTGGCTATTATATGAAGCAACACAGAACTTTTTATCACCAAATTCATACCACAACGGTTTGCAACTAAATGTATCCACAGAAATAATCAGTTTTTGATTTTTAAAGTCAATTAAACATATTGCAAACTCTCCGTCTAGTTCCTTAACAAAGGTTTCGCCTCTTGTTTGATATAGATCTATAATACATTCGCCGTCGCTATTATAATCTCCAAAGGATTTATAATTATAAATTTCGCCGTTAAAAACACATACAATGTCTTCCTTTATCAAAGGCTGAGGCGTTACTTCTCCTGTTATGTGCAGAAGATTATGCAAAAATTCAATGCCATTTATTTTCTTGACATTGGTAATATCTGGCCCTCTTTTTTGACAGTAATTATTTGAGGACTTCAGATTGCCGATATTTGATACACTAAATCCACACATATTATTTGATTCCTTGATTTAATTTAGATTCTAATTCTTGCCATTGTTTAGCAATAACTTCTGGAGAGTAATTTAATCTTATATGATTCTGTCCTCGCAATATCATCTTTTCAACTTTGCCCGGATGACTTAAAAAGAAACGCAAACCTTCTTTAAGATCTCCTACAAACATAAAATCTTTAAGTTCATGATAACTTGGTATGTTAATTCCAGTAATTGTAAATTTTCCTTGCCTTATTGCATCTACTGGTCTGTTATTTCCTTTTGATTTTCTATTATTGTTAGTAGATACTGTTGGTATTAACACAATATCTGAATCTAATACTGCTTGTTCTTGTGCATCATAGGACCACTGTATCCACTCTTCTGGATCAGAAGGTTTTTTATTTGTAACAACTTTAATTTCTATGTTCGGATGAATTTCTTGCAAATTAGATTTTATGTGATCTAAATTCATTCCTTTCATTCCGTCTCTAATTCCATACCATACTAGTTTTATTGTGTCTTCTGATTTAATCTTTCTAACATTAGGAGAAGTTTCTTTTCTCTCAGTTAAATCTTTCATAACATAAGCGTGTTTGTTAAACAACTCCATGCACATTTGTGCTAGATACTGACAGGTAGTAGTTAATGCTAGTGCATGTTCAACACCATCGGCATATAATTTTTTTAAACCTTCCTTGTGAAACTTATAATCAGTAACATCAAGAATATAACGAACATTATTTTTCTTAAAATAATCTAATAATGGTTGTGTGAATTCAGGCAAGCATACCTTAACGATTTCATCCTTTGCTAATTCGCTAACATCGGTGATTACGCTACTAGTATCTATGTGTTCGGCAAGTAAGTGACCTCTGGACCTGTCCGAATAAGATCTGCTATTTCTGTTCACAAGAAATTTCATGTAAGGCTTTCCAGAACAATTTCTACCATGTCAAACAATCCAGTTTCTCTTTGAGACGAGGACATTCTTTCTCCTCCTGCAAGATGATCCGAAACCGTACTAACTGCTAATGCTCCTTTGTTGTATTTCATGGCCAACGAATACAATACGTGTGCTTCCATTTCTACTGCTAGAATACCCATTTCCGCCATTGGTTTCCACCAGTTACTATCTGGTTGATAAAAATAATCGTTACTTGTAATGCTACCTACATGATATTTCACATCACTAGGAATTTTATCAATGAAATTTTTCATTAGGTTATAATCTGCACTAGGACACAACTGAAACCCTGGTAACATGTTTTTTGTCATAGAACTATCAGTTGATGCAGTCATTGCAACTACTATATCTCCTAATCCTACATTTGTAGAGAGGCCGCCGCAACTACCTACTCTGATAATATTCTTAACATTGTAAATATTATACAATTCGTAGGTATAAATTCCTAGGCTTGGTTGCCCCATGCCACTTGCTTGTACGCTAACAGGAATTCCTTTATAAGTTCCTGTGTATCCTAAACAATTTCTAACAGTGTTTACACACTTATAGTCTTTTAAAAAAGTTTCAGCAATCCACTTTGATCTAAGTGGATCACCAGGCATTAATACTGTCTTTGCATAATCCCCATTTTCTGCTTCATTGTGAGGTGTCATTTATTTTCCTATACAGTTCTTCCCAGTTTTTCACTCGGTCGCCAGTCCATCTTTGATTATATGGATGGTCCATGATAACACTTTTCAAACCTACTCTCTGTCCACTTTCGGCATGACTAACGCTATCCTCAATCCACCAGTAAGTTTTTCCGTTGTAGTGTTCGTACAAGTAGTCACCCTTGCCGCCGGTAAAACTTAGACTGGCATCAATCTTATCAAATATATCTCCAAATAGATGTATTAAATTTTGTTTTCTTAGTTTCTGTGCATACTTGTCTATGTGCAAACTGCTAACAACATCAAATCGCCAACCTTCCTGTGCAAGTTTTCCTACCCAGTATACACTATCTTTATATGCAGGCAAAAAACCCACTGCTCCTGATTCGTTAAAACTCTTAATGGCATCAAATGCTTCTTCTTCGGCTATTCCATATCTGATTGTTTGATAAAATGTGTTTTCTGTGTTTGGTAATCTTTGAAATCCCTGTTCTCCCATCCACACATCAAATGCAAATGCCCAGTCAAGCAAAACTCCATCGCAGTCTGTAATGATTTTTTTATCACTCATGGTTTGCTATCAATTTTCTAATTTCTTCCCAAGTTCCTAGATCCACATAGTCAAGAACTTCAATGCCTTTGCTTTCAAAGATAGGAGTTTCTTTAATTTCGTCTACTCCGACTCTCTGCCTTAGTGTACTTTTTTCCATAAATGCTATTGCACTATCAAATGCTCTTTTTCTAAATGCAAAACTACACCAAAACGCATTAAATCTGTCAAGATTTCTTTCTGGTTTATCTTCGTATAGTGTTACCAATCCTTTTTCATTAACAGCAATGCACCCTTTTGTTCTTAGCATGTCTTCGTTATTTTCTCTTTTATAAAAGAAAGCGAAACCTGTTTCGACTAAACTATTTTCGATGGCTACTACCAGATCAGTATTCGGAGGAAGTTTCATAATTGTGTCTGGTAATAGTATTACATTGTGCTCACCAAACATATGCTTTGCACTTTTAATTGCTCCGGTGTACTCAAACTCAAAAGGATTTTGATATGTGAAACTTATGTTAAATCTTTCTTTGTATTTTGCTAGGTATTCTACGATTCCAGTTTTTTCTTCGTTAATTACCACAACAAATTGAACGTCCTTTCTTCCGTAATCACGAAAAAAGTCAAAGCAATAATCAATTAGTGCTTGCTCCTTATCCAGGCGTAAAATTTCTTTTGGATAGGGAAGATTAAGTCTTGTTCCCTTACCTGCTGCCGGTAATATAACTGTTAATGGTGTCATTTTAAGTTTCCTTTTAGTAAGCCTTGATTGTATTCTAATAATGATTTAGTTGCCTGAGGATCAATTCCTACACTCTCCGCCCATGCACACCAGCCGTATATGTCCTTAGGAATACATTTACTATTTGCACCCCTATTTTTAGGAAATACAAAACTAAACCACAAGTTCTGTCTAGGATCGTCACCATACACAGCATCTCGTATTGTATAGTAATCTACTCCGGCTGCTTCGCATGCATCGTATAACTCTTGACACTGCATTACCTTATAAAATATTGCACGGTTTTCTGAAAATTTAATTATCTCCGCTTCGTATCTGGTAACTTGCCTAATCGTTACATTTGCATTATATGCCTGTTGATAGCACTCAATAACTTTGCGTCTATCTTTAGGATCGCCGCCAATTATCATAAATTGTCTGGCATCCATTTGTAAGAAAGGATGATTAGGTGTTTCGCCTAGGTATTCTGGTTGTACAACAATTCTCTTGTTGTATTTTTCTGCCATTTCATCAGCAAAGCCAGGCTGCGTTGCACTTCTAATTACAATAAAATCACAACCGCATGTTGCTATGGCATCTTCGACAGCCGAACAATCCAGTCCATTGCCCTGATTCCAAGGAGTTGGCACAGCAAGAAATGCAATGTCACAGTTTTCTAAAGGCTTTGTATAGCCTTCTATATACTTGTCATACACTTGTGCTTCGGAAAAAAGTTTTTTAGTTGCCTTTCCTATCCATCCATATCCTACTATACCTACTTTCATTCATTAACTCCTATTTGTTTTCTCAGTTTTTTCATATCTATATTGTTTTTTTGTTTGGCTTTCTTGTGTCTTACATATTCTCCAATCCAACAATGATTTATTGGTGTTTGAGTCTTTTTCCTAGTTCTTAGTTTGCTTAAATCTTCTACGTGATTCCTTAAAAAAGTTGCTGCTGCCGCACACACATTGCCATCAAACCAAGGGCCAACTTCGGGCGGCGCCACTGGTGCAGCATAAAGTCTTTTATATTCTTCTAGATAATAATTAAATTTTTCGTGTTTTTTATTAATTATTACAAATCCACTTTCGGCTGCCGTCCTTGGACGATCAGGGTTTTGAAATTCTTTATCTGTGTATTTTTTTGTCTGTTGATAATACGTATCAAAAAAAGCAATAAGTTTGCCTTTGGGTAAAATTGACAGTATTTTATCCTTTGGAAACTTTTTGTAAGTAACTGTATCAGCATCACACCAAATTAATAGATCACAATCAACAGTTTCCATTGCAGAAATCATAGTGTAACCCTTTTTTGCAAATTTAACGCTAGGTCCTTTTGCTTTCTTGCTGAACTCTAACCAATCATTGTAACACTTATCTTCCCAACTTACTCCAGTTACTCTATCAAATTTTTCAATTTTAAATCCTTCCTGATAAACTAATAATTCACAATCCTCAGGCCAATGTTTCGACCATGATTCAATCATTAGTTTTCCTATCTTATCATAGTAGGGTTTATTCATTGATGTTATGCACACTATTTTATTCATTCATTGCCTCTGTATATAATATTTTTATTTTTATTCCAAAATCCATGTGATGATATAATACCGACCATGGTACTATCGTCCTTGTAAGGAAATTCCTCATCAGGCAACATAGGTAGAGTGATTTCGTTGCATGTTTCTGTGTGATAAAAGAATGCATTAGTAGCACTGCTATCATATCCAAAGTATGTGTATCCGTATTCCTTCCACAACATTCTATATTTTTCTAAACTACAACCAAAATGGCTTGTTTTTCTATATAATTTTTTCTTGTACTCTTTTTTATCTACGTAAGGAAAACTAGCAACTGTATTGGGACCGAATCTTGCATTGATCTCTACACAAACTGTCTTGGGCCTAAACCCGTTTTCTAACAATTTTTTAGCAACATCATAATCAAAACTATCAATATCAAGACTAAAGAAATCACAATCTGCAGGTACGTAATCTAAATACTTTATGCAGGTACTAGGATATACAAATTCGTGAAAGTGCCTAAAATCCTCGTAATCTGTATTACAAACCGGAGTTGCAGCATCGACACCTACCCCACTCCAACCCTGTTTCATAAGATTAACTGTCATGTTTGCGCCGCCATCACCCCAACCAATTTCTAAAAAAGTCTTGTTAGGATTCTTAATGGCAGAAACTAATTCCTTAATAATACCGTCCTCACCATTTTGAGACGTAATTTTTTCTTCGTAATGTAATCCCATGTTTATCCTTCCTTAGGAACGTAGAAGCCTTTATCCTTATTTGTTTTTGCTCCAACCACGTATCCCATGGTTGACAAGAATGCAGCAATATCCTTAAATGGCTTTTTGGCTGTTTCAATTACTAAAACCGGCTTATGAGTGTTCAGTGTATTTATAGCACCCTTTAGGATTTCCATTTCAAACCCCTGTGTATCTATTTTTATAAAATTAGGTTCTAAGTTAAAATCATCTAGGATAGAAACTTCAATTTCTTCAGCGATTGTTTTCTTGTCAGTATTTACGAAATCAACAATGCTAGGAGCACCGCTATTACTTGAATCTTCAGGAAGCATTATTGTTTTCTTTGTTACAACCGAGCCCAATCCTTTGTTATAAAGATTAATATTAGAAAATGTTTTTGTGTTTTCTTTTAGGCATTCATAATTAACTGAAAACGGTTCGAACGATTCTACCTGATTAAATAATTTAGAAAATCTAAGACTGTGCAGACCAATGTTTGCACCAATATCTATCGCTAGGCTAAAATCATCTATTACAGATGTTGCCCAGTCAAGTATTCCTTGTTGATAATCAGAATTTGGAAATTCCTTGCAACCTTTTGAAATGACTGTGTCAAAATCAGGAACCATCCAACCGTTAACGTTTTTCATTTAATTTTTGTTCCTACAGTGCGTCTTACTATATCATCGTGATTGAATTCTGCCCAATAAAGTTCAAATGCTACGCCATCTTCAACACCTTCGAACTGGTGAATTTTTCCTGGTTTTACCTGTGTGAATTCGCCTGGGCCTAAGATTGTTTCATCAACCAGTCCTTCCTGATCAGCGTCCTGCCACACACGCACAATCATCTTGCCGGACTCAACAAAGAATCCATTCCATTTATATTGGTGTTCGTGCTCACTACATTTGAACCCTTTTTTGAATTCGATACGGTGAAACTCTAGTACACCGTTAGCGTGGATCAGTTCGGTCTGACCCCATATTTTACCTGCTTTCATAGTCATCCTTTCTTCCTCGAGACGTTAGTAATATATGTAATTATCAGAGTAGATTGGCCAAATCAATTACTTCTGATTGTCTGCTTATTTCTTTTACAAAAAATGCACACGGTGGGTTATGATCTTCTGTTAGAGGGATTGTTAATAATTGTCCGTTTTTCATTTTAGGAAAATACCAACGTACATCTTGATAGATGTTTATAATTTCTACTGGTTCGAAATCAGCTCTAAATCCTTTAATAGGATTCATAACAAATGCTTCAAACCCTCTTTCATTAATACTTGTTAACGGCAGCACCTCGGGATCCGTGCCGCTATCGCTGTCGCCTACTAATATGCACCAATCTAGTGGCATTTGTATTTCTTTACCTCCTATTTTCATTAGTATAGCAGGACTGTTAAAAGATTCTAAAAATATAAGTGGTTGGAAAAAGAAATCCGGATTCTTAGGATCCGAATTGTCCAGCACACTAAATCTAGCATCTTCTGATACTTCTTCTGGCAGTTCGTTCAAATCGAATGCCTTATTTTCTAGTGTTAATATTCTCATGTGTTTACCTTTGTTATTGTAAAGGGATACTTTGCTTCCCTGTAATATTTCTTACGTTCTGTCAAGTGTCTTTTTGCGTATTTGCACGTTGATGTTACGTCCCAAATCTGTACGAAATCTTTGTCTTCTGCCTTTCTAATGCCTCTGCCGATTGATTGAATAACACGTACAAACGACTTACCTGGTTCAATAAGAACAAGATTAAAAATACGCGGAATGTTAATACCCACTGCGGCAACACCATATGTAGCAACAATAATTTTTCCTTGTGATGTTTTAATTTCATCGTATTCTTCTTTACGTTCTGCAAGTTTTACATCACCTTTGATAAAAACTGCATCTGGTATATTACTAATCAATTTATTACCAGTATCAATTCTATTAACCAATACTAGTGTATTTCCTTGCTGTGCAACTTTCTTCACATGGTCACTAATATATGTCATTCTGTTTTCGTTAGTCACTAGCCATGTATACTCTTCTTGATAACTTCTAAATTCTTCTACGTCTTTTGTTTGTAATATTTGAATATCTAGTTTTGCTAACACACCTTTTTCTTGTAAATCGTGTGCAGATACACTGTTAATGACTGGACCAATACTTGCATATATTCCTTGAAACTCCCATTGTTCCTTTGGTATAGTTCCGGTTAGTCCCCAACGTATGGGTGCGTTTCTAAAGTTTACTGTTAGAAGTTTTTTCAATACATCTGCTTTGGCTTGGTGTACTTCATCTATGATTACTGCTTGTACACCTTCTGTAAACTCTGCAAGTGTTAGACTGTCGCTATCATAACTTTTCTTGTCTAGTACATTTAAACTTTGCCACGTGCAAATTGTATGCGTATGATTAAGTTCTTTTCTATCTCCAAAGTATACTCCAACATCTAGTCCGCAGTTTTTATAATCTTCTTCAGTTTGCACCACAAGTGATTTATTAGGAACAATTACCATAGTACGACCATATTTTTCGCACATATGCGACAATGTTGCTGTTGTGATTGTCTTCCCTGCACCTGTTGCAACCTCTTGTAGGCTCTGTGGATTCTCTAAAAATTTATTAATAACATCATATTGATAGTCACGTAGTACGATTGGCTTTCCTTCTTCAGGATGACCTTTCGGCCAGCAAACACCTTTGTCGGCCCAATAGTTTTCGTCAATCTTATCGAATGTTAATTGCGGCGCAGTTCTTTGATCAATAACATCAATCTCATAACCGTCATTTTCTACCACAGGTAATAGTATATCAAGATGTGCTAGATAGCCAGTTCCTCCGATACCGAAGAAACTTACAGTGCCATCCCACCTGCCTAACTTAAATGCAGGCATGTGTCTAGCATACGGAAGTTCGAACTTGAGTTTGTTTGCTAACTTACGTCTAGTTTCGATAGCAAGTCCTTCAAACTTAATGTTGACTTCATCTTTTATAATTAGTTTACAATTCAACTATATCATCCTTTTGTTTTGTTGGTTTAAAGTCACCTATATAGACTACACAAGGGTGGTTACTGAATACAGCCCTTGTAGTAGAATTTGTTGGTGGCAACAAATCATTACTAGCAACTATTATAACATCATTCTCGCCATTGAACAACCACTTTGCTGGCCTATGTTGGAAGATTAGGAACTTAGCAGTACCTATTTTTCCTCCAAACTTGTTTTTGTTAACCCATTTGTTAAATTCTGGGTCGATTTCGTTGCTGGCTCTGAAGCAAACTCTAAAGTCTTGTTTATCAAACCCACACCGATCAATAGTTTCGGCAAGTTCTCTAATCCAAGGTAAGGCATCATCGGACCTATCCAATATAATGGCAACTTTTCCGGAAGTTTCATAAGCCAACTTAATAAACTCTTCTTTATCCTTTATCCAAAAAGTATTAGATTTTGATGCAGCAATTCTTTCTATTTGGTTAGTTGGTTTAGAATTCAAGTAGTATCCCATATTCTTTGCCAGCACCAAGTCATGCCCTATTCTATTAATCTTATTTTTCTCAAAATAGTTAATAGCGTCTTCCTCAGCATTTACCAACTCTACCGTACCATCGGTTATTGTACTTTGTGTAGTAAACAAATTAGAGGATTGCCAAATTTCTTCAACGCCGGCCATTGCATCCATAAAACTATTTTCTATTTCAAATTCGGCCTTCTTAACATACTCGTATATTTGAATAATGTTGAAGTCATACAATTGTATCATGCGTATCTTTCTTTCTCGATTCCACACTGACCTCGAACCAGTTGATTGATTCCATGCTCTAAACTCTTCATCGAACTCATCTTTAAGTTGGAATGGAAATTTAAAACAGATCCATGGTATCTCTAGTTCACTAAATTCTACCCATACCCTTTTTGAATTATCAATTACTCGAAACGGATTTTTCCATTGTGGTATTTCCAGTCTATCTTCATAATCCAAGTGTGCCTTCATAACGATTCTGTATTTGTATAAAATCTTTAACACATACTTGGCTTGATTTTCTGTAAAATATTCACCCTTCATTATTGTTTGATAAAAACTAAGAGAGGCGGATCTGTCTTGGTGTTGCATTGGCACTCCGTAATCACGAGAGAAATCAAAGAACTCGACAAATATGTCTTCTATGTAATATGGAACTTTCATATTGTTATTATACAACACTTTTTTAGAAAAATCAATAGCAAAAATAGTCTAGAATGTCTTTTTCTAATCGTGTTATAGGAATACCTTGAGCAATTTCATCAACGGTCCACTCAGTGTGACATAATTTAACCAACCACTCTTCTCTGTCAGGTAATGTTGGACTAACAATGTTTTCAATAGTATCTGATACCGGATATGCTAGACTTGATTTATCACAAATTACCGGAGTTCCTGCAATTGCTGCGTGAATTGGTGGCCCACTGTTATGATTTATTACACAATGATAATTGTAATCAATATCGAAGTCGTCATAGGTACCATTTATCTTATTTGGTACTTGCCTGTCTACGTTTTTAAATTCGTGTTCGATTCCTGTCATGGGTGATCTTGGGTGCGGACGAATTATAATAGGCATTTCTGTTCTTTTTCTTATCTGTTCTATAATACCTAAGGTCCAATCAGACATTGTTGGCATATCTTGCCATTGTAGACTTTTGTTATGCTGTGTTGCTATCAATATTTTTTCATGTCTCCACTCAGGATCTATTTCACGTAATGCTATACCTAATTTTGCTGGTCGAGTATGATCTAAATTTTCAGTATTTGCAAATTTTCCCATACCGTTAATATGATTCAAGCAAATTCTCCAAGTTATATTTCTTTTTAAATTTCCTACTTCAATTATTATGATAGGTTTATTATTTTTAATGGCTTCTTGATAAATTACTTGATTTCTTGCCATGCGACCGTTCCACAAAACTGACCAAATCACTGATACGTCTTGATTTTGTGCAACTACTGTGTGTCCTGCCTGTTTTAATCCTTTTTCAAAAGCATCAAATATTGATGGACTGTTAAGTGCGCCGTTCTCTCGGAATAATTTGAACTTCATTGTTTCCTCAATAAATATAGTAGTATTTAACGGATTATAATGAGTAAGTTTAGAAAAAGAATTACCAAAAGTATGTCAAAACCATTAAATGATTCTCTAGTAATCGGAAATGCGTTTGGTTATATCGATGAGATTTTGGAAATGTACAATACTGTGTTCCTATTTGGTAACGATGTCGAAGTACCAAAGGCTAAAAACTTAATACATAGAACCAGTATAGAAGTAACATACAATATGCCTCACATAACGGCAATTTTTGTTGATGAAAATTACATAGATTGCTTTGGGAAGTTAGTACCTATACTTAATAATGCATCACCAGACTTATTTGTTCAAGGAAATGAAGTAGTGCCGAAAACAGAAACAAAAGATTTATATAAAAACGGATATCGAGCAGTAAAGCAGCTCGGTTGGTGTCATAAATGGAGTAGAATAGCATGAGTATTGCAGTAGTAACAACTTTTCATAAAGCAGGATATGATCAGTATGGTAAAAGAATGATTAATTCTTTCATAAAGAATTGGCCTAGCAGTATTAAACTTTATGTGTATGCAGAAGATTGTGAGGTAGTGGAAACTGCACCTAATTTAATTGTAAAAGACTTGCATCAAGCAAGTCCTGAGCTAGTTGCATTTAAGAATCGTTGGAAAAATGTTCCGAAAGCCAATGGTGATGTAAGTGCAGACCCTATAAGAAGTAAAAGAAGAGATTCAGGAAAGGGTTTTAAGTGGCATGCAATACGTTTTGCACACAAAGTATATTCAATCTTTGCATGTGCTAAAGAATGCAATACCGAATGGTTAATGTGGATGGACGCTGATACATTTTGTCATAGTCCTATAGATATGAAAGAACTTAATTCGTTTTTGCCAGGAAAACAACAACTTTGTTATCTAGGACGCAAAGGAAAGTATAGCGAATGCGGTCTATATGCTATGCATATCTCTTCAGAAATTGTAATTGAATTTCTTGCAGAGTTTCAAAGAGTTTATGACGACGCTGAAGGGTCAGGCGGAATATTTTCGATGGCAGAATGGCATGATAGTTTTGTATTTGACGGAGTAAGAAAAAGATTTCCTAATATGAAGCAAACAGACTGGGCAGCATCGCTACATGATTTGAGACCAAAGCCAGGCATGTCATCTGGGGAAGGCCATCCTCTAATTAATTGCAAGTGGGGTGCATATCTTGATCATCTCAAGGGCGGCAGAAAGGAACTAGGTAGAAGTAAGAGAGACGATCTTAAAGTTCCAAGAACAGAACCGTATTGGCAACAATTTAACTAGATATATTTTTTAAAAAATTGCCATGCTTCGCCTGATTGCAATTCTTCAAAATTCCAATGGCACATAGATAATCTTTCAATCCATGCTTGCCTGTCATACATTTTAGGATCTTCTAATCTTTTTAGATTTGTATTACATGCTCCACTAACTTGGCTAAAATCATGTTGAGGATCTGTTACAAATGTAGGAACACCCTCGATTAAACTTGCAACACTAGGCGAACTATTATATACAACACTAGCCCATGCATTTTGTAAATCTTCTTTAATGTGTTTTTGACTTAGAGTAATATTTGGAGTGGATGGCAATTTAAACCACTGTCTCCATTTTTTATCTCCTGGGTGCGGTCTAACAATAATTGGTCTATCAGTAAACTTTCTTATTGATGAAACAGTATTACTTAACCATTCATTAACTGGTATTCCTTTCATTGACCATCCACCATTTCTTTGGCAGCAAACCAAAATATGTTTCCCGTCAGTTCTATATGGTTTTAGACTTATTCCTAAATTTTTACTAATTTTCTCCCATCTTATAGGATCAACATCTTTATCAAAGTAAAACCCTGTAGTAGGAAATACTCCATCAAAACTGTATCTGAGATAGTGTTTAGTGTTGCCCGGATCAGCATAAAGAAACAGATTACTATCAACAATTAATGATCGCTTGCCTGCTCTTTTTTGTTGTTCTATTGCACGGCGCCTTAGTTGTAAATGTGGGGAAGTTTTTCCATGTTCATGTACAAATCCTTGAATAAATGCAACATCGCACTCAATTGTGTTCATTCCTTGATGTGCAATTGCTCGGTCTCCGCTGGCTTTTACACCCTGTAAAAAATTATTAAGTATTAACGGTTTCTCAGGATTATTATTATTGGGTGGAATTCCGGCAAAATATGAAACTGCTGTTAGATTAGACATTACCGTATTTCCTTACCAAGCGAACAGCAGTGCCATCCATTAATTCTTCTTTTGTAAATTGAGAATAACTTAGCATACACAACCATTGTGTTATATCACCATAGTAAAGATTATCAATGTCTGATAAACTGTTTTTTGTAACAGGGTTAGTTACATGCTGTCCTAGCGTAATAGCAGGTATTCCTGCCCATATTGCTTCTGTAGCAGCGTTAGAATTTAAACTTACTACACAATAATATTCATCATTAAACAGCAATTCATGGAACAACTTTGTTCTTTGTGTTAATGGTTTCTTTTCTCTAAACTTAATAGGCCTATTTGTAAATTTTCTTAATTCTTTTTCAACATCATGTTTCCATGTCTTTAAGTCCACATGGAATACGCTTGCAGCAAACGGACCTGGTTCAAGGATTAAAATAGTGTCTCCACCTTTTCTCCAAGGAACTGGAAACTTTTTAAAGCCATCCAATCTACTAACAGGTGCTTTAAAAAACTCTCCTGTGTGTAAATGATTTCTAACCAATCTATGCCATTTTTTATTATGTTCTATAAAATTAGTATAGCCGCTATCAATAAACCAAAATGGATATTTTTCATCCATCTTAGTAACTAAAAGTTTTTCATTACCGACTGTATTTCTAATTAAGCAATCTTGCTTGTAATCGTTAAATTCTTTCCTACGTATAAAATTAGATTTGGGCTGTAGTGTTAATCCTGTTCCTTTTACAAAGTTTTTGTAATTACTTTTTTTATATTGTTCAAAAATATT
>Ga0222719_10001157_pt1 | contig 25926 bp, 35 predicted proteins | sample C33_34DmetaG_FD_165039 | JGI IMG/M metagenome (GOLD analysis project Ga0222719, IMG submission 165039) | Estuarine water microbial communities from San Francisco Bay, California, United States - C33_34D | ecosystem: Environmental > Aquatic > Marine > Unclassified | place: USA: California...
TGGGCATGGACGTTGTATCAGGTGACGATGATGACCTGACGTACCTATCACCTCAAGGTGTTGTCCGTGCCTTGTATGCCAAGGGTAAGGCTATACATGATACATCTGGATTTGTAATTGGATAATGTCACTCAGTGACAGATAGGAGAAATAAAATGGACATACCATTAGAAAGACTGCGCCAAGAGTGCAGGTTCAGAGTTAATATCAGCATGGACAGGCGAGAACAGAAAGACTTTGCTGATTATGTGATGGAACGACAGTATCAATTTGATGAAGCTATACAACAGGCATGGCTAGATTTGTATCAGAATTTTTTGGAGGATAGATAAAATGACTATTGCAGAATTTAAATTAATGCCAGAGACACGCAACGTATACTTTGGGGTGAACTGTTATGACCATGTATGTATTAGTAAGAGCATCAACTGTTGGAACTTATACATAGAAAAGCAGACACCAAATGGGGTGAATCACTATTCAGCACACAACACGTATGGTGAAGCAGTACGTGAGGCAGAGATGCGTACATCATGGGAATTATCTTTTGGGGATACAAAGTAAGATGGATAGAGATTGGACTATACTTTACCCTGTTGAGTTATACAACATAAAATTTAAGCGTGGTCATGTGCGCGAAGATGGTAAAAAACTATGGGGTATATCCAGAAACAATGGTAAGAAGTATTTATGTTGGAGAACAAAATCTGCTTACGCTCGTTCTGAAAAGAATAAACGTAAGTCAAGAGATAAATATCAATCACAAAACAAAAAACGATTGGATGAAATTAAACTGGAGCGAGGTTGTGAGATATGTGGTATTGGTAAAACTATACCTAAAGATAAAAGATGGAAAAAACTATTGCTACACTCGTTGCAGTTTGACCACATAGACCCTAAGACTAAATTTAAAAATGTGTGTGATATGAAAAGTTACAAATGGGAAACAGTACAAGCAGAGATTGACAAATGTAGAGTATTGTGTTTTCCTTGTCACTCAGAACATACAGGCAACCAAAACAGAATACATAAAGGAGTAAGAAAATGATATCTAAAAGTGAAAGAATGATTGCGTGGTACACCCACATAGAGGGTTGCAAGGCAGACCAGTTAAGACCATTAACGTGGGAATCGTTCAAGCGTTTAATCAGACGTGATACAGAGGAAGCGTTAATTGATGCCGTGTGTCAGGCTCATTTAATTGTACAAAAGAAAAAAGGTAAGTAGTAATGACTTTTCCTACGTGTGATACACCAAAATGCAACGAGAAAGCATTGACAAATGAATCTGTGGTAGGGTATTCATGCTACTACTGTTATTTTAGGAGACATGGAATTGAGAAAGATACAAAGAATAAATCCAGTAGCAAAGGCTATGGCACATTCAAGACGCAGAGCAAGTGTAATGCCTAACAAAAAGAAAGGGGATAAAGATGCGAGACTACACGGAGACAGAATACTTGAGCAATGGGATACTGAAAGTAAGAGTTCGCAAACTCAAGAGGACTAACAATAGAACCAACAAACAATATAAAACCAGAAACAATAGAAATTTAGAAAGGATACGTTATGGATGATAAAAAAGCTAAATTACTTAGAGAAAAACTAAATCAAGCGTTAAAAGCATTTGAGTTTGATAATGACTTGGTTGTTGAAATAAATAAAAGGGTTACATATGATGATGTCAATGCTTACTTCAAGATTGAAATAAGAGATGCAAAGTCTGTATCCTTAAAAGAATCAGACCTAGTATCTATGGCAAGGATTGATGACATAGACATAACTAAAATTGCAACCATAAACAATATAAAATTTACTCTGACAGGGTACAACCGAAAGGCTAGAACAAATGTTTATGAGATGAAAAAAGTTAGTGACCCTATGAGTGGGGTCTATGTTATTTCAGAAACACAAGCAAAAAGATTTTTTGGAAAGGCAGTTTAATAATATGAAACGAATAAATGGAATCCTTAAACATCCAGATTGTCCTCATTGTGGCAATGAATTAGAATATCAATGTGGAGAATGTGAGAAGGAAGAAAAAGAATATCTTGAACGCATATTCAAAATGTTTAATGATATTAATAATATGGAGACATAGATATGAATGTATTAAGTTTATTTGATGGGAGTGCTTGCACACGTGTAGCATTAGACAAGCTACGCATACCCGTGACCAAGTACTATGCCAGTGAGATAGACAAGTATGCTATCAAGGTAGCAATGGCAAACTATCCTGACATAGAACAGCTAGGAGATGTTACCAACATCCTCAAGCGTTCACACCTACACAACGAACCGATAGACTTGCTTGTTGGGGGTAGTCCTTGTCAGGGCTTTTCATTTGCAGGAAGACAGTTAAATTTTGATGACCCTCGTAGTAAATTATTCTGGGAGTATGTCAAGGTGCTACGTGTACTCAAGCCCAAGTATTTCTTGCTTGAGAATGTGCGTATGAAACAGGAGTATCAGGACGTGATATCTGAGGCACTAGGTGTACAACCTATTGCTATAAACAGTAGGCTATTGTCTGCACAGAACCGACAGCGTTTGTATTGGACTAACATACCCAATGTCATACAACCAGAGGACAAGGGTATTGTCTTAGCTGACATCTTAGAGCATGGGTTTGTAGACAGAGACAAAGCACATTGCTTGGATGCCAACTACTTCAAGGGTGGCAATCTCAAGTCATACTTTGAGAAGCATCGCAGACAGTTAGTGTTTAGTAATGATGGCTTATGTCATGTCGGTGATGCAGACCTCAATGGACATGACAATATCAAACGTGTCTATCACCCACTAGGTAAAGCACCTACGCTAACTACAGGCACAGGTGGCAACCATGAACCCAAGGTATTGTGTGGTGCATGGCGAGGCAGATATACAGTTGATGGTGTCAGACAAGACCACAAGCACAAGGTGGCAGGTATGACTACACAACGACTAGAGGTACGCACAGATGGCAAGACCAACAGTCTGACTACAGTACAGAAGGACAACGTGGCAGTAGATGTATCAGAGTTACAGTGGCGTAAGCTAACACCTCTTGAATGCGAGAGATTGCAGACACTGCCAGACAATTACACCAACCATGTGTCCAACACACAACGATACAAGATGCTAGGCAATGGCTTTACAGTTGACGTGATAGCACATATATTGAAAGGGATTAAATAATGAAATATACAGATGACCAAATAGCAGATGCTGTTATGAAATATGTGGACAACTGGGATATAGATATGTTATTTCAATATGCGTATGATGAGATGTATAAATACTATACAGAAGATGCAGATGCATATTTGCTTGATGAGTTTATGAAGGAGAATTGTGATGAGAACGTATAAATATGTATCACACTGCGACATAGAAGCATACAAACGTATGGGATGGGTAGTTATACAACAACTACACGCACATCATGGTACTCATGGTGTATTGATGGAGAAAATAAATGAATAGATTTATTATAGAAGAGGATGTCAACGCTATAGCTAAGTCACTATGTGACCAACACGTTGTCAAGATGCCATTGGAAGAGGCACAGATGCTATGCACTAGCCTATGGCATCATGCACCAGAGTATGCAGAGGAGCATGGTTTGTACAAGCCTGTACATCAAAAGCATCCATGTACTTTGTGGGCAATGGAGAATCGTGCCAACTACAGATGGGCTTACAGTCTATACACATCCATGCTATGTGAGTACCACCACAGATATGGCAAGTGGCATGGTGCAGGTAAGCATAGCATTGCCTTATACAGAGGAAGACATCTGTTACCAGATGGTGACGTAACACCACACCCACAGTGCTTTAGTGGACACGATGATTGTAAGACAGATGAAGACTACCCGATAGAAGCGTATCGTGCCTTCTACAAGGTAGACAAGATGAGTTTTGCACGATGGAACAAAGGACGCGATATGCCAGAATGGTTAAATTAATGGATATTATTATTGGACTATTTATATTTACTATACTTGCCATCTTGACTTTATAATTATAAGGTGGTATAACACATTTTTTATTTACGGTATGAAAAGGAGAAAACCATGCCATTAGATTTTACAACACAACTTATTTCAGACATTCCTTCCAACCTAGACTTTGATGTACAGTTTGAGCCTACCAAGGTGCGTGACAAGAAGTATGTCATCAATGGTGAGACAGGTGAATACATTGGTGTCGTAGGTGATACATTCAACTGTGCATCACATACCGATTTCTTTACTGGTGTACAGAATACAATGCTAGAGAACCTAGTGCCTGATGAGATTGCAGATGCAAAAGTATCATGGAGAAATGCTAGGCAGGATGCGTGGGCAATGATGGACATCACACTTCCTAATGTTACCTCTCGCATTGATACAGACAAGCACAGTACAACTGTATCGCAACGTGTGATTGCCTTACACGGTATTGATGGCTCATGTTCTAACATGGTATTTTTTGGTGCTATAGATTTCTTTTGTACAAATGGTATGATTAGAGGTGAGCATGACAAGGTTAGACGTAAGAACACTTCTAACTTTAGTATGGACAGATTCATATCTGACTTACGTAACTCACGTCAGGACTTCTACATGCAGACAGAACGCTTACAACAGTGGGCTAACATTGATACCACTACAATAGATGTTAAAGCATTGCTGGATAACATTATGAAGTCTGACCGCAAGGCAGAGAAGATGTTTGGGTTATACAACCAAGAGGTGAGTATCCGTGGACGCAATGTGTTCTCTCTGTATTCTGCATTTACTAACTATGCAACCTATGCGGATGAGCGTAATGGTTTTAATCTACGTAATACTGGCAACGATACACAAGCTATTTCAATGTTCAATCGTGAGCATGAAGTATCACAGTGGATTGAAAGCAAGCCATTCAAAGAGTTGGTGGCTGCATAATGCAAGAAGCTAATGGTGTTAAAGGTTTTTCTGCTAAGAGAAAGGGTGACATAACTGAAATGGAGTTATGCACCCAATTCTTAAAAGAAGGATATGAAGTATATAAAAACGTAAGTTGTACAGGTCTTATTGACATAATAGTATTAGACACTACAACTAATACGTTTAAATACTACGATAGTAAAACAGGCTCATTAAGTACTAAAAAGGATGGTACTACAGTTTTGTATACTATGAAAACAACTGAGAAACAAAAAGAATTAGGTGTTGAAATAGCAACATTACATGATGGTGTTATACACACAAACAAAAATAGCATAGGAGTATTAGTTTAATGAAACTTACAAAGTTAGTACAGGATTACTTTTCTTCCTACGATTTCAAGGACTTACGGGATGTATCTGCTAAACGCTATGAATACTATGCTCGTCAATTTATTGACACCACTGTTAGTGATGTTAAGTTCTCTAGTCTTAAAGTAAGTGACCTGACTACTCGCTTGGCTAAAGAAGCATACAACCTATGGTGTGAAAAGGGTGTTACTACAGCTAATCACACCTTGGCTGTTGCTAGGATAATTTTCAACCATGGAGTGAGAATGGAGATATGCAATCTCAACCCATTCTCTTCCGTGCGTAGGAGAGCCGTACAGCCTCGTAAGGTAGTTTGGAGTAGGGAATATGTCAGGCAGTTCTTAGATACAGCCTACAGCGATTATAACAGCCGTAACATAGGTCTTATCGCACACATGGCATATGAATGGTGTCAGCGTCTTGGTGATATGCGTATGTTAAAATTTAACAACATTGATTTTGATGAACACGTTGTACATATAGAACAGTCAAAACGTAGGGCAGATGTTCATTTACCTATTGAAGATGATTTATATAGTATGCTTGTACAACAAAATGATGAGTTTGGATTTCAGGAGTATGTTGCACCAAGACCTAAACCTGTAAAAGGTGAGTACATACCCTATTCCTTATACAAATTACCATTACACGCGCGTGTTATTATGGATAATGCAGGTCTGCCATCGGAGTTACGTCTTTCTGATTTACGTAGAACAGGTACAACTGAGATGGTAGAAGCAGGTGTCGGTATGGCACAAATTATGTCGGTTACAGGACATGCTAATCCACAAAGCGTAAAACCATATATGAAAAATACTTTGTTTAGTGCAAATTATGCCTTGACAGAACGAAAAAAGCATGATAAAAGCATCTTAACTGCCAAACAGAAAAAGTGATATATAATATTATGTATAATAACACTATAAGTGATATAATAAGTGATTTAAACTTACCTATAGGACACAGTAAAAGAATGAATTGTCCTATTTGTAAAGGTATAAATACTTTTTCTGTAACTAATAATATGGGAAGACTGTTATGGAATTGTTACAAAGTTTCTTGTACAGTTAGTGGTAAGAGTAAGGTGAAAATGTCAGCAGAAGATATTAGAAATACTTTCAATGAAAAAAAAGTAACTAGTAATGACTTTTTTCTACCTGATTCTTGTGTAAAAGTACGAGATAAAAAAATAGTTCTTGACTTTTTACATAAATGGGGGTTAATATCATTTTTAAATAATTTACTTTTTGACGTAAAAGAGAGTAGATTAGTTTTTCCTGTCTTACACCACAATAAGATTGTTGACGCTACGGGTAGGGCATTAACATCTTCGCTCCCAAAGTGGAAAAGATATGGAAATAGTGGCATCCCGTTTTCGTCTGGTTTTGGGGATGTTGCTGTCGTAGTTGAGGACTGTGTGAGTGCCAGTGTTGTTGGTACACTTGGTAATTTTGTCGGGGTCGCTGTCTTAGGTACTTCTCTCCTGCCTTCGCACAGAGATTATCTCACGCAGTTCTCAACGGCTGTAATAGCACTTGACCCTGACGCACTACCTAAAACACTAAGCATGGCAAAAGAACTGAGAGGTTATGTAAATAAAGTTCTTGTGCTTCGTTTGGAAGATGATTTAAAATACCAGAATAAAACAGACATTAAAAACCTTATAGACATTGGAGAAAAATAATGGAATTATCGTTGATACGAAGTCTGATGCAAAAAGACTTCTACGACAATCATCGTGGTGCTAGATGCCCAGATAGATTGTTTAGTAAAGATGTGCGTAAGATTAAGGCTATGATTGATAAGGCTATGCGTACTTACGAAAGAGATGTAACACCAGATGAGATAGAAGCATTGTTTATGTCATCTAACCCTACATTCACTACAGCGCAGAAACAGGCTTACAGTAGTTTGTTTGTACAAGTAAAGAAAGAACAACCTATGGGTAGTGACATTGCTCAAGAAGTTCTATCTAAGTTGTTTCAGCAAGTAGTTGGTGAGGATATTGCTAATCTAGGATTTGATTATGTTAATGGTGAGAAATCTAACCTTGAACCACTACGACATATACTTGAACAGTATGGTGATGACTTCACACCTAACCTAAACGTGGAGTGGGATGACATAGAGATTGACACACTACTATCACGTAACGACTTAGAAGCACGTTGGACATTCAACATACCTAGCCTTACACGTAAGATTGAAGGTGTTAATTCAGGACACTTGATTGAGATAGGTGCTAGACCAAATACTGGTAAGACATCTTTCCACGCAAGTTTAATTGCCGCACCACAAGGTTTTGCACATCAGGGTGCTAACTGTATTATCTTATGTAATGAAGAAGGTTATCATCGTGTTGCCGCACGTTACCTCACTGCCGCTACTGGTATGGATATGATGCAGATAAAGCAGAACCCTTCTAAAGCACGTGACTTATACGCACCTGTTAAAGAACGCATTAAGATTAAAGATGCAACAGGACGTGACATGGCTTGGGTAGAAAGTATATGCAAGTCATATAAGCCTGATATAGTCATCTTAGATATGGGTGATAAGTTTGCTAGGACAGGTGGCTTTGCACGTCCTGACGAGGCTCTAAAAGCTAATGCAGTACACGCTAGACAGATAGCTAAAGAGCATGAATGTGCAATGTTTTATATGTCTCAATTATCTGCGGATGCTGAAGGTAAGGTGCTACTAAATCAGTCAATGATGGAAGGGTCACGTACAGGTAAAGCAGCCGAAGCAGACTTAATGGTTTTGATTGCTAAGAACCCTGTAGTAGATGGGCAAGATGAGGAAGATACACAACGTCACTTGAATGTAGTTAAAAATAAACTATCTGGATGGCATGGTGTTGTACACTGTGAATTGTTGTATAAGACAGCGAGGTATGAAGCGTAAACATGGAAAAATATACAAAAGATATGATACCAGACTTTAAAGAAGATATTGCATATTACGTTAAAGATATGAAAAGAATTTTAAAGAATGCACCAAAAGAAAATAAAATAAACTGGTTAAGTTACCACAAATTTTTTGAGTTAGACCGAAAAGTGGAAAGGCTACATACTCTTTGCATTTTACTTGAATTAAATTTAGATGTTGAGGTATGGGGTCAGAAGAATTTTGGAGAAGTACTTATAAATAAAACTTATAAATTTAACTTAGTAAAAAAGTATTTTGAAGCACAATACAATGTAAAAAATGGTCCTATAAAAGAAAAAATGCTTAAAAATTATATCATGGATGCTATTGAAGATACAAAACACCCCCTTGATAGGCAACCTTTATAATGCAAGGTGAACTGTTTGATATAGTTGAACAAATATGTGAAGATGGAATTGTTTGTATAAAGTGCGACATATTACAACCCATTGAAAACTTTCAAAAAATGAACTATACTAAAACTAAGAATGCAGAGATAAAGCGCACGTGTAAGTCTTGTGCTTCTGGTAATAAAAAAGTAATAGAAGAACTAAGACTAACGAATCCATACCCATATAAAGACTACTCTTGTGCTATATGTGAAAGAACTATAGAAGAGGTGAATAAACATAATCAGAAGCTACTAGGAACATGGGTACTTGACCACTGCCATGATACAAATACCTTCAGAGGTTATTTATGTAAGCATTGTAATACTGGTTTGGGTGGGTTCAAAGATAGCTTAGACACAGTAAAAAAAGCAGTGCGTTATCTTGAAAAACATAAGGAGAGATTAAATGAAACTAACACTTGATGTTGAAAACACCGTTACTGAGCGTGATGGTAAAATGCATCTTGACCCTTTTGAATCAGGTAATTCACTTACTATGGTAGGTATGTTATCAGATACTGGTGAGGAAAGAATTGTTACTTTTGACCACAGTGAAGTTGAACCAGATTTAAATGGGCATGATACTGTGCAAGAGTGGCTTGATAAGGCTACTGTTCTTATAGGACACAACATTGCTTATGATTTAGTTTGGTTGTGGGAATCAGGTTTTAAATATGACGGTGCTGTATTTGATACTATGCTTGCTGAGTATGTTATACAACGTGGAGTTAAGTTACCTCTATCGTTGGAGCAGTGCGCAGAAAGATATGAATTAGAAACTAAAAAGCAGGATACTCTTAAAGCATATTTCAAAGCAGGATACTCTACACGAAACATACCACATGATGAGTTGTCAGATTACTTGAGTGCAGATTTACATGCTACACAACAGCTATCAGATAAACTTAATATTAAGCTAAATACTAAAGAGCATTCTAGCTTGATGAATACAGTTATTCTTACAAATGAATTATCTGTTTGTCTAGCTAAAATATATCAAAGGGGTATGGCAGTTGATTTAAAAGCACTAGATACTGTTCGTCAAGAGTTTCAGACAGAGAAGAGTAATCTTCTTACTGATTTAGATAAGCATGTTAAGAACCTGATGGGTGATACACCTATTAATCTAAATAGCCCAGAGCAGTTAGGTTGGGTTATCTATGGTAGAAAGGTTTTAGACAAAACTGAATGGGCAAATCGTATTGACCCATACATGAGTGATTCTGATTTCCGTACTGCAATTAACATTGGAACAGAGCAGTTGTATAAAACAAAAGCAGTTCAGTGTCCTGACTGTGAAGGAAAAGGCTTTGTACATAAAATAAAAAAGAATGGTACACCATATGCTAAAGCTACATCCTGTAAAACCTGTAATAAGTTAGGGTATCTTTTCAGACCTACAGAAGAAAAAGCAGGGTTAAGATTTAAACCACCTACACCTAAATGGGCTAGTGCCAATGGTTTTAGTACTAGTAAAGCTAACCTTGCTCTGTTGCAGAGTGCCGCTAAAAGTAAAGGCATGGATGATGCATCAGATTTTCTTGGGAAGGTTATTCGTCTAAGCGCATTAGATACCTATCTCTCATCTTTTGTTGAGGGTATACAAACTTACACAAAAGAAGATGGTAAGTTACACGTTAGTTTGATGCAACACAGAACTTCAACAGGTAGGCTATCAGGGGCTAATCCTAATATGCAAAACATGCCAAGAGGTGGTACGTTTCCTGTTAAAAGAGTGTTTGTATCAAGATTTGAAAATGGTAAAATAATGGAAGCTGACTTTGCACAACTAGAGTTTCGTGTAGCGGCATTCCTATCACAAGATGGAGTAGCAATTGAAGAAGTTAAAACAGGTTTTGATGTTCATAGTTACACTGCCCAAGTTATTAGTGACGCAGGGCAGAAGACTAATCGCCAAGAAGCAAAAGCACATACATTCGCGCCACTTTACGGAGCAACGGGATTTGGACGCACGGCTGCTGAAGCTACATATTATGAACACTTCAATGAAAAGTACAAAGGAGTATCACTATGGCACTCCCGATTGGCTAAAGAGGCTGTCACCACGCAGAAAATAAAAACACCATCAGGTCGTGAGTTTTCGTTTCCTGACATATCACGAAGAGCAAATGGTTCTGTATCCCACTTTACAATGATAAAGAATTATCCTGTACAATCTTTTGCTACAGCAGATATAGTGCCTATTGTTTTACTACACATTGAGAAGTATTTAGCAAACATGAAATCATGTATTGTTAATTCAGTACATGACAGTTTAGTTATTGATATACATCCAGAAGAGGAGAAGCAAGTTTTATATATAATAAATGAAACAAACAAAGAGTTACCTAATCTAATTAAACTTAGATGGGGAATAGAGTTTAATGTACCATTACTATTAGAATCAAAAATAGGTAAAAATTGGCTTGACACGAAGGATGTAAGCTGATATAACTACCATTCTATTTTCAGAAAAGGAAAGATAAAAGATGAGTAACATCACAACTATTAATACAGCTAATTATGCTGACATGGCAAAAGCAATGGGTGTATCAGTAACTACTACTGCAACACCTGAAGAAAGATTATCTTTGCCAAGACTACGAATATCCCACCAACCTGTAATGGGTATAAAGAGCATTGATGGTGAAGACATTAATGTTGAAGTTGTAAAAGGTGGTGCATTTAGACTAGAAGGTGGCACGTTTAAGTTAGAGGGCGATAACAATACTATTTATAGTACATCCATAACTATAAGACCTTTCTTACAGAGATACATGTATAAAAGATTTATTAAGGGTACAGATACTATTCCTAATAAATATGTAAAGACCATCATGGCTGATAATTTAAATATTGATTTAAAAGATACAGATGGTGGCTTTAACTGTGGCAAACCTGCTGGTTATATAAAGGATTGGCAAGCACTACCAAAGAACATGCAAGAACTTATACGTAGCATAAAACGTGTTCGCGTTGTTATCGGTATGGTTTCAATGGAAAATGCTAAAGACGAAAAGGGTAATAAAGTATCTGTAGATGATAGCCCATTTATATGGGAAATAGATAATCGTGAAGCATACAAAGCAGTAGGTGATGCGTTTAATACACTAGGTAAACACAAGCGTCTTCCTCTACAGCATAAAATGGTTGTGAATACAGAGGAAAGACAAATACCATCTGGTGCAAAATACTATGTTCCATCTGTATCCATTAATTTAACTGATACACTTGAGATAACTCAAGATGACCAAGAAATGTTTGGTAGCTTCATGCAATGGATAGATAATTATAATTCATACGTTTCAAATAAGTGGTCTGAAAATGTCAATAGCAAAATGAACGAAGATGATGTAGATGTTATTGACGTTTTAGTAGAAGAATCTGACATTGAAGTTGAGGTAGCTTAATGGAACATCCTGCTGAACTAGCTGTACATCAGTACATGGAAAATGCTGTAAAAGGTGATTCTACCATGTCTGATGAGACTATAGAGCAAGTAGCTACAGATGTGGCAGAGGCTCTTAAAAAGCAGTTTGGTAGTGGTAAAAGCAGGGGTGACTTTACATTACGTATGTCTAATGTAGGTCGCCCTTCTTGCCAACTTTGGTATGATAAAAACAAACCTGAAGTTGCTGTACCATTACCTACTACGTTTATAATGAATATGATGATAGGAGATATAGTAGAAGCTGTCTTCAAGGGTATTCTAAAAGAAGCAGGTGTAAAGTATGAAGATTCCGATAGCGTTAAACTTGAGTTGGATAACACATCCATTAATGGAACATATGATATTGTTATTGATGGTGCTGTTGATGACATAAAGTCTGCATCTGATTGGTCATACAAATATAAGTTTGAATCTTTTGATACATTAAAAAATGGTGATTCATTTGGTTATGTTGCACAGTTAGCAGGTTATGCTAAAGCCGCAGGTAAACGTGCAGGTGGTTGGTGGGTAGTAAACAAAGCTACGGGAGCATTTAAATATGTACGTGCTAAGTGGCTAAACGTAGATGAGGAAATACAAAAGATACAAGACAAGCATGACAAACTTAAAGAAAATAAGTTTGATAGATGTTTTGAACCTGTAGAAGAAACTTTTTATAAGAAAAAAACAGGTAATAAAATACTTAATAATGGATGTAAGTTTTGTTCATACCGATTTGATTGTTGGCCTAGCTTACAAGAAATACCTAGCGTTACTTCAAAAGCAAAAGAACCTGCAATAGTACAATATGTAGAATTAAACAATGCTAAATCATAAATCTTTTCGTATGGCACGTAAACATGGTTACAGAAGCGGTATTGAGCATCAAACTGCTGAATATTTAGAGAAACACAACATTACATATCGTTATGAGAAAGTAAAAATAGAATGGGAAGACTTAGCTTATAGAACATATACGCCTGACTTTGTTTTACAAAATGGTATAATAATAGAAACTAAGGGTAGATTTACTTCAGCAGATAGACGCAAGCATATCACAATAAAAAAACAACACCCTAAACTAGATATTCGTTTTGTTTTCACTAACAGCCGTAGCAAATTATATAAAGGTGCAAAATCATCTTATGGAGATTGGTGTACTAAGAATGGCTTTAGATATTATGACAGAATAATACCTGAAGATTGGCTTAAAGAAAAAGGAAAAGATAAACATCCTATCTTTATACCATTTCAACATAAGATAAAAATTAAAAGGAAAACAAAATGATAGACGAACAAATTATTGATTCTTTAAAGAAGGAAGACATAGTTATATGTATAAGACCAACTGTAGTTAATGAGCAGGAATGGTCTGGTGATGTAGCTATTTCTATTATGGCAGGTAGAAATAATCCACTAAATGATGAAGACTATTACAGTATTTTACATTTTGCTAAAATGGTATGTGCAAGTGTACCTTTAATGGAAAAGTCAGAAGAATTACGCGAATTAGTTCATAACTATGCTCTAACAGAAAGCGAATCTGATGAGTTAGATATTGCTGTTGAATTGGATGAATCTGACAGAGGAAAAGTACTTGACAGAAGTGATAATGTCATTACATTATCTTTTAGTAGCAGTACAAAAGGGAGTGCATAATGAGCAGTCAAATAAGACATGAGGAATACATGAAGCAAGCAATGGCACAGTCAGATGTAATTAATAATCCAAAACACTATGAGCGATATGCTATTGAGCCTGTGTCGTTCATTATGAATAATGAGTTGCCTTTCTGGATGGGCAATGTTATAAAGTATATAATGAGAGCAGGTTACAAATCCAATACAGATGAAATAACAGATTTAAATAAAGCAAAGAGGTATATTGATATGCGTATTAATCAATTAGAGGGTCGTGAGCCAAATGCGAGTTAAAGTTTTTATCACAATTGATATTGACCCAGATGAGTATCCAGTTCCTGCAGATGAAAATGTTGCAGAAGAAATTGAAGATGGTATACGAGAATATTTCTACGATGTGGAAGGAACTAAAATAAAAAGTATGAAAACTATACAGGAGTGAGAGATGAATAACTATTTACCTACCGACTACCAAAATTTCATAGCGTTATCACGTTACGCTAGGTGGAAGGAAGATGAACAAAGACGTGAGAATTGGGGTGAGACAGTAGCAAGATACTTTGACTACATGACTAAGCATCTAAAAGATACATGTAACTTCACACTAGAAGATAAGTTACGTGGTGAGTTAGAGGAAGCAGTGCTTGAGCAACGTGTGATGCCAAGCATGAGGGCTTTGATGACATCAGGTCCTGCGTTAGATAGATGCCACGTAGGTGGTTACAACTGTTCTTACGTACCTGTAGATAATCCTAGAGCATTTGATGAGACAATGTACATCTTAATGTGTGGCACTGGTGTAGGCTTCTCTGTGGAGCGTAGTAATGTAGACAAGTTACCTGTAGTTAATGAAGAGTTTCATACTACAGATACAGTAATCAAGGTAGGTGATAGCAGACCCGGCTGGGCAAAGTCTTTGAAAGAACTTATAGCTATGCTTTACTCAGGTCAGATACCTAAGTTTGATGTATCAGAGGTACGTCCTGCAGGTGCAAGGTTGAAGACATTTGGTGGTAGAGCATCAGGACCACAACCTTTGATAGAGTTGTTTGAGTTTTGTATTGAGAAGTTCAAGGGTGCATCAGGACGTAGGCTATATCCTATTGAGTGTCACGACATCATGTGTAAGATTGGTGAGGTTGTAGTTGTAGGTGGTGTCAGACGTAGTGCATTGATTTCATTGTCTAATCTTAATGATGACCAGATGGCACATGCTAAGTCAGGTCAGTGGTGGGAGAATGAAGGACAACGTGCGTTAGCTAATAACTCTGTTGCCTATAAAGAGAAACCACAGATGGGTACATTCATGCGTGAGTGGGTATCCTTGTATGAATCTAAGTCAGGTGAGCGTGGTATCTTTAATCGTGCGTCAGCAGTTAAACAAGCCTCTAAGAATGGAAGACGTGATACTGGACATGCTTTCGGATGTAACCCATGCAGTGAGATTATCCTACGTCCATATCAGTTCTGTAACTTGTCAGAGGTAGTAGCACGTGCATCTGATAATATGGAATCATTACGTAAGAAGGTACGCATTGCTACAATACTTGGTACATTCCAAGCTACAATGACTGACTTCAAATACTTGCGTAAGATATGGAAGACAAACACAGAACAAGAAAGGTTACTAGGTGTGTCACTCACTGGTATCATGGATAATCAGATACTGTCAGGTAAGAGTGCTACGTATGGTACAAACATTGGTTCATTGCTTGAAGAGTTAAAGGCAGTAGCTGTAGAAACAAACTCTATCTTTGCTGAACAGCTAGGCATTGAACAGTCTGCCGCTATCACTTGTGTTAAGCCTAGTGGTACAGTCAGTCAATTAGTTGACAGTGCATCAGGCATTCATGCTAGGCATAACCCATATTATGTGCGTACTGTTCGTGGTGATAACAAAGACCCACTAACACAGTTCTTAGTAGCACAAGGTATTCCTGCAGAGCCTGACGTAATGAAGCCTGATAGCACTACAGTGTTTAGCTTTCCAATGCAGTCACCATCTGGTGCAGTAACACGTACTGGTATGACAGCTATTGAACAGCTTGACTTGTGGCTGTTGTATCAGAGACACTGGTGTGAGCATAAGCCATCTGTCACCATCTCTGTGAAGGAACATGAGTGGATGGACGTAGGTGCATGGGTGTATGAAAACTTTGATGAGGTATCAGGCATTAGCTTCTTACCATTCAGTGAGCATACATATCAACAAGCACCGTATCAGGATATCAATAAAGAGAAGTACACTGAGTTGTTTGCACGTATGCCAGACACAGTTGACTGGTCTTTGTTACCTGAGTTTGAAAAAGAAGATAACACATCAGGTGGACGTGAGTTAGCTTGTTCAGCAGGTGTGTGTGAAGTAGTGGATTTAACAGCAGCATAGGAGATATAAAAATGAATATTAGATTTGATACAAACACAAAAAGCGTGGAGTTAGCATCCCACGCCTTTATTAAACTTAGTAATGTTGCCCAACCTAAAGATTTAAATCTATCTCTTAGTACATGGGGTGATTTATGTTATAATATTAACGGGGAAGTTGACAGTAAACATGCTACTCTTTTAGAAGAGTTACTTGGTAATGATAATTTTAATGAGGATACAAACTTATTATGAAAAAATTAGCACTAGAAAATTACTTGACAAGATTTCTAAGATACATTATAGATTGGCGTAAAACTAGAAGTGTTATACGTCAACTACACAACTTATCTGATAGAGAACTAGAAGATATCGGTGTCAATAGACACGAGATAGAAAGACTAGCTTATACGGAGATACAGAGAAAGAACTATGAGAAGTAAGGCTTGGCGTATATGGGCAAAAACAATTGGGAGCAAGATATCAGATGATGAAAGTGAAAGTGATACTGCAGCTTTGCTACGTACCATTTGGGTACTCACTCATCTGGTTGCTTGTTTCTTTATCATTATACACAATGGTACAAAGTTAGGATGGTTTTAAAATGACAGATAAACAAACTATATTATATGAAGGTGAAGAGTATGACGTTTCTGACTTAGATGAGAAAGAATCATACTGGCATCTTCAAGTAAAAGTATTAAGAAAGAGAATAGCAGATGCTAGGTTTGACTTAGACCAGATGGTTGCGGCAGAACGTGCGTTTGCTAATACACTTGTAACTTCTCTAACAAAGGAAAAAGAAAGTGACGTGGCTTGAATATGAAATGGCAAAATGGAGAGAGGGGAAATATCCTAACATGCAATTAAACGATTATCAAAAGAAAGCAAAGTCGTATGCAATCTATCCTGAATCATATAGGATAACTTATCCTGCACTAGGATTGGCAGGTGAGGCAGGTGAGATAGCCAACAAAGTAAAGAAGTTAATACGTGATGGATACAATCAAGAAGACTATGAACAGAAGAAGATAGACATAGCCTTTGAGATAGGAGATGTGTTATGGTACTGCGCTACACTTGCACAAGACTTAGACGTACCTCTGTCTGTTATTGCCACACAGAATCTTGACAAGCTAGAAGATAGGAAACAACGAAATGCCATCCAAGGTGATGGTGATAATAGATAAAAGAATGGGGGCAATTAAGCCCCCGTTTTGTTACCTTACGCCCATTTTTTGTATTACTTTTCCTATCCTAACTAATTCTTCAAAATCATACTTTGAACCATCTTTAGGTTCACCATATATTTTATGATAATAAGCTAGTGTTTTACGTCTGACAACACTATTAAACTTTTTAAATGCTACCCTTTCCATAGGGTCAAAACCATATCGTTCCATGCCACCAAATTTAGAATTAACTTTTACGGCAGACATAACTTGCTGTTTATAATCATCAATTAAACTATCTATGTAAAGTGCTTGCTCATCACTAGCTAAATTTTTATAGCGTTCACTATTTTTTAATACGGGAACTATGTAATCTTTTACGTATTCACCAAACAACTTACCTATTAAATCATCTGCTTCTGGTACACCTGTTTTAGATACAAGTTTTCTCCTAGACATTTTTAATCTTGCCATTTCCTTTTCAAGAAAGTTTTTATTTTCTTGTATTAAAATACCATAAGTTTGCCTTGTTATAGGAGTTATTCTTCGTAAAGTTTCTTCTCTTAATGGTGATTCATACTCGCTAGGTGCTTGATATATCGTTTTATCCCCTACAGTTTCTTCTAACCATTTTTCTATAGCAAAGTTAGCAGGTACACGAGCAAGAGATTTATTTATAATTAGTTGTGTTAAGTTTGATGAATCGGTATTTCTAACTATTCTTTCATCATCTGGAGATAAAAAAGTATTATACATATCTTGACCAAATGTTAAAGGTATTGTAAAAGTACTAGCTATATTAGATGCCCAATTACCTGTCATTTTAGCTAACTTTTCACCCTGTGTCGCATCTCCTGAAAATACATCAGTTATAGCACTATCTAATGCCCATATTCCAAAACCTGCTCTAAATTGAGTTCCAGATAGTGCTTGTATTGAATCAGTAAGCCAACCTCTATCTCCTACAATAGGGTCTTCTTTGTCGTATCTACTTGCTAAATCGGCTATAAATAAAAATGGGGCTGCAGGAAAAAATGGTCGCATATCAAATGTTTTACCATCTGGTAATTTTGCTTCATACCAGTTCTCACCAGCATATTCACTATTTCTAAAAGCGTATGCCGCTGAATACAAAGCTGTACCAACTAATGCTTTTGATATTTTTTCATAGTTATCTTCATTACCTTTTCCTACAAGTTGTGAAATAACCCTACTTCCGTCTTTATTTTTTCCAAGCATATATAAAGGACTATATTCATAAGTAAATCGCATGGCGTTTGCAACAAACCTTGGAAAAGGAACTAAAGAGGTAGTTAAAAATGGTGCTTTATGTATTCCATCAATTAAACCTTTTACAAAAGGACTTTCAGGAGAACGCTGATACGTAAAATAAAGAGAATCGCTTATTGCTTTGTCTAATGCTTTAGTTCCTTCTTTGCCACTAAACATAGCATTAAAGTTTCCTTCACGTATTATATTTTCTAAATTAAAATCTTTTTCATCTAAAAACTTTTTACCTGTCTGTTTAAAATATTCTTTTTGTGCTTCCGTATTAGAAGCAATTCTAGCATACTTTTCGTTTAACTGTCTTTTCAAATTTCCAACAAAAGCTACACGCTTAAACATATTATCTGAAAAAGTGTTAAGTGCATTTATTTTTCTACTATAATCTCTCAGTGCTGCAACTTTACCTTTTGTACCGCTTTTACCTAAACCATCCCCTATATCCTGCAACTCACGAAATAGTTGTGTTGACTTCTTGTAGAAACCAGCTTTAAATGCCGCATCTATAGCATCCGTTTGTTTTTTATTAGCAAGGCCATATACTACGGCAAGAATATCTTCGTTAGGTGTTCCACGTAATATGTCAAAACCTTTTTTACTTTTACCTACACCAACATTTTTTAAAAAGGATGCTGTTCCTCTATCTACTGCGGTAGTTAATACATCTATCCCAACACGCGCATAACCAGAGGCTACGTTACGTACAGTTGTGCCTACTTGTGAAGTCATAGATGCTAATCTGACAGCATCAAGAGTTTGAAATGTCAATCTTTCCACACCAACACCTTCTATTTTTTCTCCCACTTCTAGTGCTGCTCTTGTATCACCAGATTCTATAGCTTTTCCTAAATCATCTATGGATTTTTTTACCGAATCATCTATGGAAAATAAACTATCTGATGCGACAGAACTTAAACTTCTGAACACTTTATTTTTAGCCGCACCTCTTGCAGCAAAAGCCCTTGCTTGGTCAGATGCATCCACTATTAAAAGGTTAGCTAAATCATCAGACGTTATATTATATTTTTTCATTATATCAGGAAGAATTTTTTCCCCTAAATCCAATTCTTTAACTACTCTAGCAACACCTTCAGTTATTCTTTCACCTTCTTTTAAACCCATTTTGCTTTCTGCCATTATGTCAACAACTGCTGCAAAAATTCTTTTAGTATGATTATTATCTACAGACAAAATTAATTCACTAGATATACCTTCACTTGCTTCCATACCAGTACGAATTACACGCCCCTGAGAAACCTTTTCAGGGTCTAGAGGTTTTAATGCGTCACTGATAGAACTAGCTAATACTTTATTAGTTTTTATAATTTTCTCTGCTTTTATAAGAGCTTCTTCATTTGCTTTTGCTATAGCCTCAGAACCTTCAGATACTATGTCGCCTGTTTTCGCTTCAATCTTTGCTCTAGCTGCAGATTTAGCACCTCTAGCAACCAAGGCAGCAGGAGCAGCAGCACCCAAACCAAAAGCTAGTGCTGTCTCACTTAACTTATAATCATCTCTTAAATCTACTTCCATTTCAGTTTTTTGGGCTGCTATATTTTGTGCCGCTGATGCTAAACCTTCAACCGCTATAGTAGTTCTTATAGGTCTTGCCGCTGCATATTGTGCAACTGATGATACGGGGGAAGCCAGTGCAGTGGTAAGAGTACGCACAACACCTGCCTTTGCAGCCTGTGTTGCGGCTACGCCTGTTGCTTTACCACCACCCGGAAGTACTAGACCTATATATGTAGAAGGTGCTTTTAATAATCCTTCCGCATAGTCAGCGAAAGTTTGTCCAACACCGCCTGAAAAAGCAGGTAGTTCTGTAAAAGATTGCATAAGAAGGCGGTAATCACTCAATCTTTGCGTAGCTTTTTCGTCTTTCTTTTTTGTTGCATCTGCGGCTGCGGCTGACACGTAATTATAATCTCCTGCTGCCGTCAATTCATTTACATTAAACTCACGGAAATGTTCAAGAAACTCATCCATAGCTTCTTCTTCAGTAACGTCATCAATTCCTAAACGGTCTTTAGCAAACCTAATAGCAGCATCACGAACAGCACTATTATTTAGTGTAGCATTGTACGTTTTTGTAAATACTTCTTCCTCATTTTTTTCTTTTGTGCCACTAAATAAAAAATCTAGTCGTTTTTCAGTTTCTGTTTTAGGTTTTTTTAAATCTATTTGTTCAACAGGTTCAGGAATACCTATGGGTTTTTTAGTTAATACATCCCTATCTTTATCGTCTAAAACAGATGAGGATTGTGCAACACCTCTCTCCGCTAATTCTCTAAAAGTTACTGCCATTTAGCTTGACTTTCCCATTAATCCACCACGATTTTTTTCTTGTATTCTCATACTTTCAGGTAGATAACCTTCTTTAATTCTTTTTTCTATAAATTGTGGACTAGCCAATTTAGCCAAAGTTGTTCTTCTTTCTATTTCTGCTTGTGCCTCTTCAGAACCGTCTTCTAACAATTCATTATATGTCATTTCTTGAGTTGTTAGTTTTGTTTCTGTTTGTTTAAGTTCTATTACTTCCTGTTTTTCCCTAGCTTTAGTTATTAAATTTTTTGCTATATCTCTATCTACTCCTAGAGCATCCATAACTTTTTTCTGTGCTGTACTAGGACTAAATCCAGATAATTCTGTAGGATTTAGTAGGTTTCTTACTTTAGCAACATCTCCTAGTTCTCTATCTACAATGCGTTTAAATGCATTTATGTAAGCGTCACTGTAACCACTGTTATACATTGCTTCTATATCTAATGGGTCTATATCCGTGTTATTGCTTACATACTGATATGCAATGTCTTCAGCAGATTCAACTGTATCAGGCGTTTTTTGATGAAGTTCATATGCTGCTTCAAGACTAATATCAACTAGAGGTCTTGGTAAACTTTTTTCAAAATCATTTAATTTAAGTTGTTCCTGTTCTAATTGTTCTTTATCTGCTAATTTTTTTTGTGCTGCTAATTTAGCCTCTTCAGTTGCTTTGTCAGGGTCTACACCAACACCTAAGTCTATACCTAAATTTGCTGCAGCAGTTAATAAGTTTAGACCTTCTTCTGTTCTAGGTCCTACTGAGTTAATTCTATCAATAAAAATACTTTTACGTGTTTCTTTTTCTACGTTTTCACCTTTTAAATAAACATCCAATGCTGGTTGTTCTAAGTTTTGTAAAAAAGTTGTTTTCTCCTCATCAGTAAAATTATCAGTCTGCATTTTAATTTTTTGATATTGAGTAACTTCTTGACTAGTCATACCCGATTCTGTATATATCTCAGAACTTAATTCTTCTGTAATAGCTTTAATATTTGTAACTATTGAAGTTATATCAGTTAAACTAGCTTCATAACCCGGAGGAGCAGCATTAAGTGTTCTAGAAATAGTTGCAAGACGCTCTTGTTCCTTATCAAATGTAGGATTTCCAGACTTATAATTGGGGTCTTCAACCATTTTATTTTGATGTGCAACGAGGTCTAATTCATACGTAGCTTTAGCACTTACCTTAACTCCTGTTTTAATTTCCGTTAGTTGTCTGTTTAATTTTGCAACTAAATTATAGTTATTATTACGTTGTGCTTGTATAATTTTAGCTTGTATCACTTGTTCTGGATTACCACTAAACTCAGCCACTTCTAATTCAGCTTGATTTACAAGTTTTTCTGCAAGATTTATCTGTTCTTCCGTTGCAGTAGGGTCAGATTTAAGTTTCTGTAAATCGGATTGAGCATATCCTAGATTAGCACCTAATTGTCCAGCAGTATTTCCAGTTGCCTCAAACTCATCACTTACAATCTGTCTGTTTGTTTTTCTAATTTTATCTGTTAAGTCTTTTCTTTCTTCTGGGTCATTAGTAGTTTCAAGCATCATAGTCCAAGCGGATACTTGTTCTTTCTTATTATTACCCGAAGCAACCGCTTGTAAATCACTACTACGCATATCTTCATACTGTTTTCGTAGTTCTTCATTATTAATAACTTCTTCTTTAGCTAGTTGTTGGCTTGAATAATCTAACCTTTCCTGCGCTGTCATATTTGAACGCATATAACTTTCAGTATCCCAAGACATTGTAGGCATGGGTATTAACTTATCGGGTGCAGTGGAAAGACCAATCTCTTTCATCTGAGATTCTACTTCCTTCTGTGTTCTTGCTTCCACATCTATGTCTTTACCTAGTATCTTAGATACTAAAGAACCTGCTGTTGCAGATGTTCCTGATGGCAATGCTTGTGTAGGTAAAGTTGTAGGTTCACCTTGCCATGCTTTTGCGTAATCTGTTATACCATAAGAACCATTTAATTTTTTAGTATCTACATCAGCACGTTTTATAAATTGTGTTAAATCTTGTGGATTAGTTTTTTGACTACTTCTTAGTTCAGATACAAAAGAACGGTATGCAGATAAACTACCCTGCTCTTCAAGCAAAGATGCAGCATACTCTGCTGCTCGTGGGTCGCCTTTAAATAAAGCTGCACCTTCTTTTAAAGCACTTTCAATTTCTTTTAACTCTTTTTTTCTTTCTTCTTGTGCATCTATAGCACGTTTTACTCGTAAATCGGCAACTTTTTCTACCCTGTTGTTAATTCTATTTATGTCATCTTGCAATGCTTTATTGGCAGATTCAGCAAAACCTGTAACAAACCCTGTACCAAAAGAACCTAAACCCAAAAACGCCATTTATATTCTCCTTGCCATAAGACCTGAAAATCTTTCCTCTGCTTTTTCCTGCATATCTTGCACTATAGGACTATCTTCATTTGATATATTTTCATCTTCTTCTGGTTTAGCTTGTTCATCTTTAAACTTCTGTACTGCTAAGTCTACAAGAGAACCTCGCAATTCTTTACCTTTTTCTAATCCTGATGTGTACTTAACTTTAGCGGTATCACCTATGAGCATTATAAGTTCTGTTAGAACAGGTAATATAAGCATACCTACATCAACACTATGTTTACCTTCAAGTACACCAGATAATTGCATTGTATTAGCAATAGTAGTTACAGGTATACCCATTTCCATAACGTCAATTAATTGACTAGATACTTCATCTGAATCTATTCTTGGTATATAATAGTCTAATGCTTCTTCAACAGTAGCATATTGAGGTGGGCTTTGCCATGGTCTACCACCCAAAGGAGCAGTTAAAGACTGACCGGGAATTGGGGCATCAAAGGGTACTGCATCAGGCATTGCCATTTTTAATTTCCTCACGTTTTTCTTGTATCATTTTTACATACAATGCTGTTCTATCAATAGGTTCTGCTTTTTCATTTGTTGTACTCTTATTTTTATTAGGAGAACTTAACAAACCTTTTGATTCAACCTTTTTAGGTTTATCCTTATCAGTATTAATAGCCATATTTATTTTTTGATGTAACATAAATGCTGGATTAGTTTGCATTATAATATCCTCTTAACCAAATTGTATAAATGCTGAACCAAGTGTTCCAATTAAACCGCCAAGAGCAGAACCTGCAGCAGAACTAGATGCCATTTGTTGTGCTTCTTTTGTTGAATCAGCACTAAGTTGTGCTACTGCTAAATTATTCATTCTATCTAATTCTTTATCAGCAGATGTCCATGCCCACTCCATAGTATCTGCATAGTACTGCCACAAGTTATTATACGCTTGATTAGATATATCAAGCACTGCTTTAGCATTTAATTCATTAGCACGATTAACTGCGGCAGTATCAGCAGTAGCAATTTCTCTACGCCATGTAGCATTACTCTGTGCAATCACCAACTGATTCTGTGCATTAAACTGGTCACGTTGATTTGCAATCTCCTGATTAAATCTTTCAACTGTATTCACCTGACCTGCATTAAACTGTGCCTGTGCATTAGCCTGTGACGCATTGAATTGAGATGTTTGTGACTGTAGGCTTGCAAAGAACTGGTCTGTTTGATTCTGTGATGTAGCATTAAATTGTCTTGAAGCATTCTCTGCGGCTTGGTCTGTGAACAAAGACTGTATACGAGACTGTGCTTTAAACATTTCTGTCTGCTGTTGATTAGACAAGTTCTGCATATCCATCTGCATAAAGTTCTGTGCATTCTGTACAGATGCTTGTTGTCTGTTATTCAAGTTAGCCATATCTAACTGAGACAATGCCGCAGCTTCTGCCATAACCATTGCCTGTGAATTAGACAAGTTAGCCAAGTTCATTGTATTAGCAATACGGCTATTCTCTAGTGCTACTTGTTGTTCAGCAGTAAAGTTCATATTAGCTACGTCAGCTATACGTCCTGCATTTTGTACTCTAGCTTGAAATGCTTGGTCAAACTCCATGCCCATAAATTCAGCACGTTGTTGTGCAGCCAACATGTTACGTTGCTGTCTATTGGATAGGTTCTGTGATTCAAACTGTGCTACAGTAGATGCATCAGCTTGTGCTATAGGCAATGCTGATTCCATTGCGGCTTGCACTACAGCTTGACCAGCTAATGATGAAGCACCAAGACCACGCTTTGCCAGTATGCCTTGTGCATTTCTCATTGCACCAGCCGCCCATGCAGGTGTCTGACCACCTTCAAACTGTTGCATTAGTCCTTCTAGTTGACCTTGAACAGTAGCTTGTTGTGTTGGGGTTGCTTGTGCGGCTTGTATTTCTTCAGTAAACTTAGCGGCTTTCTCTGCATCTGCTACACCACTAATGAGTTCACCATCCTGTATCTCACGCTGTACAGGATTATCCATAAGTATGGCATTACCTTGTGCGGCATTTAAATCTCCTACAGATGATGCTGTCTGTTGTGCGGCTACTACCTCTGCTCTAGGGTCAACAGTGCCTTGTGCAGCTTGTGTAGCATCTAGTGCTGTCTGTACACCTTCAGCAGACTGAACTGCTTCCATTTTATTTGCTTGGGTTTCTGTGACTGTATCAGCCTGTGTTACACCAGCTACTGCAGTTGATATAGGTTGCATAGCACCTACTGCACCAGTTCCCGGCTGTAACATCTGCTCACCAGCTACAGGTACTGTTGCCGCTTGTGTTACACCACCTTCAGGTAATGCACCTGTTGACATTCTATCTACAGTGATATCACCTATGCTTGGTGACTTCGGTGTTGTTTCTTCTGTTGTTGGTGTTTCTTCTACAGGTGCAGGTGGAGTTGTACCACCCTCTTGCATCTTGACTACACCACCACGTGCCATCTGCATAGCTTTTTGTTGGTAGCCTTGCATACGTTGCTGTCGCATTGGGTCTTGTGAAATGTAATCTTGGAAGCCTTGCATGTTACCTTGATAGCCCATAGCACGTGCTATCTTTTCCATGCCACTAGGCTTGAATGCTTTAAACATAGCCATGTTTATTTCCTATCTAATGCCTTATCTAACTTGTCTTCTAATCTGTGCAATGCTTCCATAACTCTAGCCATGTCATCACGTAGTTCATTCTTGGTAGCATAGTCTTCACGAGTTTTGTTTAGCAATATT
>Ga0222719_10001158_pt1 | contig 25903 bp, 24 predicted proteins | sample C33_34DmetaG_FD_165039 | JGI IMG/M metagenome (GOLD analysis project Ga0222719, IMG submission 165039) | Estuarine water microbial communities from San Francisco Bay, California, United States - C33_34D | ecosystem: Environmental > Aquatic > Marine > Unclassified | place: USA: California...
GGTGATGAGCGCGGAGTCGTCTCCGAAGAGGAACTCCGAGAGCGTCTTGGCGAGTTCGGTCTTGCCGACACCGGTGGGTCCCAAGAAGATGAATGAGCCGCTCGGGCGTTTCGGGTCCTTCAGTCCGGCCCGTGTGCGTCGGATCGACTGCGAGACCGCGGCGACGGCGTTCTCCTGACCGATGATGCGCCGGTGGAGTTCCTCCTCCATGCGAAGGAGCTTCTGCGTCTCCTCCTCGGTCAGCTTGTACACCGGGATGCCGGTCCACAGTGAGAGCACCTCAGCGATCGCCTCCTCGTCGACCTCGTCGAAGAGGTCGACACCGGACGCCTTCACCTCGGCCTCCTTGGCGGCCTTCTCCTCGAGGATCGACTTCTCCTCGTCACGGAGGCGACCGGCGTCCTCGAAGCGCTGCTCCTCGACCGCGAGACGCTTTGCGCGCAACACATCGTCGAGTTTGCGCTCGAGCTCGCGGAGATCGGGAGGGGTTTGCATCCGCTTAATGCGGAGCCGTGAGCCGGCTTCGTCGACGAGGTCGATCGCCTTGTCGGGCAGGTGACGATCGGAGATGTAGCGGTCGGCGAGGTTGGCGGCGGCCACGAGCGCCTGATCGGTGATGGTCACCCGGTGGTGCGACTCGTACTGGTCGCGCACGCCCTTGAGGATCTCGATGGTGTGGGCGAGGGTCGGCTCCTCGACCTTCACGGGCTGGAAGCGCCGCTCAAGCGCCGCATCTTTCTCGACGTGTTTGCGGTACTCGTCGAGGGTGGTGGCGCCGATGGTCTGCAACTCGCCGCGGGCCAGCATCGGCTTCAGGATCGATGCTGCGTCGATCGCGCCCTCGGCGGCTCCCGCGCCGACGAGCGTGTGGATCTCGTCGATGAATAGGACGATGTCGCCGCGGGTCTTGATCTCCTTGAGCACCTTCTTCAAGCGCTCCTCGAAGTCGCCGCGGTAGCGGGAACCGGCGACGAGAGCGCCGAGGTCGAGGGTGTAGAGCTGCTTGTCGCGAAGGGTGTCCGGGACGTCGTCGTCGACGATCCGTTGGGCGAGACCCTCGACGATCGCGGTCTTGCCGACGCCGGGCTCACCGACGAGCACCGGGTTGTTCTTCGTGCGCCGCGACAGGATCTGCATGACTCGCTCGAGCTCGTTCGCTCGGCCGATCATCGGGTCGAGCTTGTGCTCGCGCGCCATCTGCGTGAGGTTGCGGCCGAACTGGTCGAGCACCTGGGAACCCTTGTCGTCGTCGCCCTTCGACGACCCGCCGACACCAGCGGTCTGGCCCTGCTCGGCGCCCCGACCCTGCTGCGAACCGGCCGGGCCCTGGTAGCCGCTCAGCAGTTGGATGACCTGCTGGCGGACGCGGCTGAGATCGGCTCCGAGTTTCACGAGGACCTGAGCGGCGACGCCCTCTCCCTCGCGGATGAGGCCGAGGAGGATGTGCTCGGTGCCGATGTAGTTGTGTCCGAGTTGCAGCGCCTCGCGGAGCGAGAGCTCGAGCACCTTCTTCGCCCGGGGGGTGAAGGGGATGTGACCTGACGGCGACGACCCGCCCTGACCGATGATCTCCTCCACCTGGGAGCGGACGGCCTCCAGGGAGATCGAGAGGGACTCGAGGGCCTTCGCGGCGACGCCCTCACCCTCGTGGATGAGGCCGAGCAGGATGTGCTCGGTGCCGATGTACGAGTGATTGAGGAGGCGGGCCTCCTCTTGAGCGAGCACCACGACGCGGCGAGCCCTGTCGGTGAAGCGTTCGAACATGTGCCACCTCTCAAGTCGTGTGCCTGCTGGTGCCGGTCACTCTACCGGTGACCCCTTCTCGGTGAGGCCCCGTGCTCAAGGGTGAACGCCGAATTTGGCGACGACTGTGACGGGGTCGCTCGGGTGCGCCTCGCGGCCGGAGCCGACATAGCCTGCGCGCGTGTCCTCGCTGTCCCCGCTTCTTGTGCATGTCGGCGATCAACGCGACCGCATCGAGCGAGCGATGTTGGCGTCGGTCACCACCACCGACGCTCATCTGACGGAGTTGGCATCGCATCTCATCGTCGCGGGTGGCAAGCGGTTGCGGCCGGTGCTGACGGTGGTCGCCGGTTCGGTCGACGGACAAGCCGTGACCGATGACGTTGTTCTCGGCGGGGTGTCATGCGAACTCGTCCACCTTGGGTCGCTCTACCACGACGATGTCATGGACGAGTCGGAGACCCGACGCGGAGTCGAGACGGTCAACGCGCGGTGGGGGAATCTTCAGGCGATCCTCGCTGGGGACTTCCTGCTGGCCCGCGCGTCTGAGATCGCGGCGGGTCTTGGCACCGAGGTCGCCGGCCTCCTCGCGCGGACCATCGGTTGGCTCTGCGAGGGACAGATCGAGGAGCTCCGTCACACCTATGACGTGGGTCGATCGGAGGAGAGCTATCTCGCCTCCATCCACGGCAAGACCGCATCGCTGTACGGCACCGCCGCTCGGGTTGGAGGCCTCGTCGCCGGACTGGACGACGAGGCGATCGATGCGCTGACGGACTTCGGCAACGCCTTCGGCATGGTCTTCCAGATCGTCGATGACCTTCTCGACCTCACGTCGACTGACGAGCGGCTCGGCAAGCGGGCCGGTCACGACATGGAGGTGGGCGTCTACACCCTCCCGGTAATCCACGCGCTCGCGGACGGCTCGGCTGAGCTCGAGGGTCTGCTCGGCGGGCCATTGGAGGGGGCCGTGGCGGACCGGGCTCTCGAGCTCGTTCGCAGCGGACCCGGGATCGAGTCGACGATCTCGCGGGCGCGCGACTTCGTCAATGAGGCCGTTCGCGCCTGCTCGGCACTCCCCGCCGGTCCGGCTCGCACGGCGCTCGAGGAGGCGCCGGCGGCCCTGCTCGCGTCGGCGCTCAGCCCGACCGCCTGACGTCTCAGACCTGACGTCTCCATCTTGACGTCACGGTTCAGGCCTCCGGGGCGACGCGACCGAGCAGTTTCGCGACCGAGTGGAGCGTCTCCGCGGCGCCACCTGTCGCGCGGAACTCGGCGAGCGCGAAGCGCATCATCGTCGGTGCTCCCCAGGAGGTGGTGGCGAGCATGGCGAGGAGTCGCGATCCGAGTGGCCTCCCCGACAGGCGAACGATCTGGCGCGCCGCCTTGTGGTGATCGGCATGGATGGCGCGGACCCGCGGCACGAAGGCCTGCAGGGCGTCGGGTGCTGTCCGCGTCGCTGCCGTCAGCACCTCTCCGGCCTCGATGCCGAGCCTGAGCGCCGCCTCGATGCCCCCTCCGGTGAGCGGACTCGCATGACCCGCGGCGTCTCCAGCGACGAGGAAGTTGGGACCGGCGACCGGGACGATGGAGTCACCGACCGGTGTTCGGGTGCCCTCCGCTCGCTCGACAGCATCCGCGGGATCCTCGCTGACCCCCCATGGTCCGGCAATTCGTTCGAGGAGTCGCTCCAGAAGGAGATGGAGGTTGACCGCGGTGGCGTCGCGCGCCGTCGACGCGACCTGCACGCCGACGTTGACGGTGTTGTCGTCGACGGGGAACACCCATCCGAAGCCGGGCAGGCCGTCGCCCGGTCCGCGTTCGAGGTCGAGGTGGAACTCGATCCCGCGACGATCGGCTGAGGTGCTCTCCAGCACCACGCGGAGCGCTGAGACCGAGGGCCAGTCCTGGCGTCTCGTCGTGCCGAGCGCCCGTCCGAAGGTGCTGTTCGCGCCGTCGGCCACCAACAGGAGGTCGGCCGCCTCTGTCGACTCGACGTCGCCGTTCGCGGTCCGCACCCCGCGCACGAAGCCGCGGTCAACGATCGGTTCGAGCGCTTCGCAGCCGAGTTCGACCTCCACACCGAGCTCGCCGGCTCGGTCGAGCAGGGCCGAGTCGAGCCGAGTTCGGGACACGACGATTCCGGAGGTGGAGCCGACTCCCGCTCCGACACCGGTCGACGTCGGCCAGCCGACACGCTGTCGGCGTCCACGGGCAACAAGGTCGATCGAGTCGATCGGTCGACCGATCGACTCGATCTCAAGGCCGAGGGAGACGAGCAGCCGGGCAGCTCGCGGGGTGAGGAGACCTCCGCATGCCTTCTCGCTCGAGCGATGGACACGACGCTCGATCAGTCGCGCTGAGACACCCCGTTCGGCGAGCGTGATCGCCGCGGCTGTCCCGGCGGGACCGCCCCCGATGATGAGCGGACGCATTCCGTCGCCACCCGGGGGCACCCGGAGATCAGTCGGCCCCGGCCGGCGACCCGGAGGCCGGGCCGTCGCCGACGGCGAGGATGCCGTCATGCATCTCGTGAAGAGTGGCGAGGGAAGCGCCCTCCTCGAGCTCAAGGAAGTACTCGGAGCTCTCCGAGCACCAGTGCTCGAACTCGTCGCCCCACTCTTCTGAGCCGGAGTCCGCTCCACCGAGGGTGTAGCGCTCGTGGCACACGACCGAGAGGATCTCGTAGTCGGTCAACGCGCCTTCGAAGCCCGGCATCGCGCCGCGGGCCCCCGTGACATGCGGACCGCCGGGTCGATCCGGGTTGCCGTAGATCTCCACGCCGGCGACGTTGTATGCACCCGTGCCGTAGAGCACGTATCGGAGCTGGTCCTCGATGTTCGGGAAGGTGAGGAGCACCTCGCCCTCGGTGAAGGCGTAGCCGACGCCGCCTCCTCCGGCTCCGCCGTGGCAGGCCGCACAGTTCGCGTATATCTCGGCGCCCATGGCGAGTGGACCGCTGGCCTCCTCGGCCTGGGCGGTCACCGAGCGCACGTACATGAATGTCCAGATCGGAAGGAGCGCCAGCGCTGCCATCGCCCAGAACGGCACCTTGCGTCGCGCGCGGTAGGCAGCGACGACCGGAGAGTCGGGCTTCGGTGGCGGGGGCTCCGACGGTGCGGCCGCCGCCGTTCTCGGCGCGGGGCCGGTGGAGGCAGGCGTCGTTGAGGCAGCCGCGGCGGGGGCGGTGTCCTTCGTGGTGGCCACCTCGGTTCCAGGGCTCTCCGAACTGCCGCCGGCCGCGGCGCGGCGGTCTCGGCTTCGCTTCAGCAAGTGTTCGGGAATCTCGGTCACGCTGGTCCTCTCGAAGGGGTGTCGTCCGTGTCGGGTTCGATCGTCTTGCGACTCGCTCATCGGACCGTTGTCGCGCCTCCACGATAGACGGCGCGACGGCGATCCGGCGAAACCCATGGGAGTCGTCGATCCCGAATTATCGACCGCTGTCGGAACAACGTCGGAGAGAACTTGCGCACAACCCCGCATGGGGTCGGGGGGCTGCTGGCAGACTGTTGGTCGACCGATCGCGAGGAGCGTTTCGGTCACCGACATAGAGATCGACAGCAAGACCGAGACGACCACCGGTCGTTGGTCCATCCGGGCTGAGTCGACCGCCGCCGACGCGGTGACGGAATGGCTCTAACGGGTGGTCCCCCGACTACAGTTGGACGGGAGTGCGGACGGCCCGGCTCGCCGGCAGCCCACCCCCGATCGATCACGAGCACGAGAGAACGAAAGGCAGCGCGACGAGTCATGTTCGCCTTCAACTGGAACGTCCTGGAGTGGCCCGGGATGAACACCGCCTTCCTCGTCTCGTTCATCGCCTCGAATCTCCTCGCCTTCGCGGTCATCCCCTATGGCAAGCGCCGGCCGCTCGGCACGCCGATGTCGTGGGGTGAGGCGATGCTCGGCTCCACGTACGTGTTCGGCGTGATGTTCCTCGCTTTCGGGATCGTCCCGCATCAGTGGATCGACCACGCCGACAAGGACCTCGGGTGGGACCGCACCAAGATCATCTACGGGCCGGGCGGAATCCTGAAGCCCCAGGCCCTCGACGGCTGGTTCCCGTTCACCCTGCAGTACGAGGCGATCCGCGACATCGTGGTCGTCGTCATCCACGCGTATTACTTCGGACTCGTGATCTTCCTGTGGTCCTACTGGCAGAAGCGCGGCAAGGACATCAGCACCGAACTTGACACCAGCACGTATGGACGCCCACTGGTGAAGAAGGCCTGATATGGCGAAGACCGACGCCAACCCCCCGATGATGCCGTTCACGGACGAGTACACGCTCGTTGAGGTGGACGCCGACTACTTGACCAGGGCGGTCAAGCCGAAGCAGTTCATCCATATCGATCAGACCGAGTGCATCATGTGCGAGGGCTGCGTCGACATCTGCCCGTGGAAGTGCATCCACATGGTGCAGCCCGAGGCGATCGTCGAGTCCGAGGGAACCGAGCGGCCCGGTGACGACCCCTCCGACAACGTGGTCTTCATCATCGACGACGACATCTGCACCCGTTGCGCCCTGTGCGTGGACCGCTGCCCGACCGGGGTCATCATCCTCGGCAAGGTGGGCCCCGCCACCTCGGCGGGCGATTCGCATACTCGAACCAACAACCATGGCTATGCCTACGGCATGCGACTCTGACACCATCCGGAACGAGAACTGACATGGCAAAGATCATCGACGAGACATCTCGCCCCACCGCCAAGGAGCGATTCCAGCAGACGGTCGACTCCGTCCAGGGAAGCCAAGCTTGGGCGAGCATCTTCCGACCGGGCTCCATCTTCCGCAAGGGCTACACCGACAGCCCCAGGAACCGCAGCTACGTGGTTATGAACTCGGTTCTCTACCACCTGCACCCAGTGAAGGTGAAGCGTCATGCGGTCAAGGTGAGCTACACGCTCTGCCTCGGCGGGCTGAGCTTCTTCCTCTTCATCTTGCTCACGGTGACGGGCATCTTCCTGATGTTCTTCTACCGGCCCGAGGCGACCGCCGCGTGGGACGACATCTCCAACCTGCAGACCTCGGTCACCTTCGGACTGCTGGTGAGAAACATGCATCGATGGGGTGCGCACCTCATGGTGCTCGCGGTCTTCCTGCACATGTCGCGCGTCTTCTACCACGGGGCCTACAAACCGCCTCGCGAGTTCAACTGGGTGATCGGCGTGATCCTGCTCACGCTCACCCTGCTGCTGTCGTTCACCGGCTACCTGCTGCCGTGGGACCAGCTGGCACTCTGGGCGGTCGCGGTCGGCACCAACATGATGGGGTACACCCCGGTGTTCGGCCAGGAGGTCAGATTCGTTCTGCTCGGTGGAGCCGAGATCGGATCGGAGACCCTGCTCCGTTGGTATGTGCTCCACGTGCTCTTCTTCCCGTTCATCATCGTCATCTTCATGGCGATCCACTTCTGGCGCGTCCGCAAGGACGGCGGCATCAGCGGACCGCTGTGATCGGAGGCTGACCGAATGACCGAGATCCCCGAACACCTCTTGAAGCGAGCCCAGGCGGCTCGAGAGAAGGCTGCCGAGTCCTCAGCGGAACCGGCGGGTGAGACGGCTGCCCCCGCGGCTGAGGCCGACTCCCGTATCCCCGCCCACCTCCTCGAGCGCTCCAAGGCCGCCCGCACGAAGGCGGCCGGTGGCGATGACGACGCGGGGGGCGGCGTCGCCGTCGCCGACAAGGTCGCGGCAGCTGTGGCCACCCCTGCGGCCGGTGGCGGCGTGCCGGTCGGCGCGGGTCCCGGAGGTCACACTCAGCGCCTGCTCACCGTGGTCAAGTCGGGTTCGATCCAAGAGGTCAAGGCTCAGCCCGTCGACAAGGTCCACACCTGGCCGCACCTGCTCGCCGCAGAGTTCGTGGCTTCCCTCGCCTGCCTGGTGTTCACGTTCCTCTTCTCGATCTGGGTGAACGCGCCGCTGCTCCAGTTGGCGAACAACAACCAGACGCCGAACCCCTCGAAGGCCCCGTGGTACTTCCTCGGTCTGCAGGAGTTGCTGACGATGTTCCACCCGATGGTCGCCGGTGTGACCATTCCTGGTGTTGGCATCATCATGTTGATCTTCGCCCCGTACATCGACAAGAACCCGTCGAACAAGCCTGAGGATCGCAAGTTCGCGACCTCGCTCATGACCGTGCACCTCATGTTCTGGGCGGTGCTCGTGATGATCGGCTCGTTCTTCCGGGGCCCCGGATTCAACTTCACGCTGCCGTGGCGTGACGGACTGTTCTTCGAGCTCTGAGGTCGAGGAGGGAACCACATTGAGCGCAACCTCAGTCATCATCATCGCGGTGGTCGCCGTCGTCGTCCTCGGCGGCGCGGCCTTCGCCTCGCTCGCGCGTCGCTCCGATGTGCGGGGCGCCGGAGCCCTGAGCGACGAGACCGTCGCCCGTGACCGAGCCGCTCGCAAGGCTCGCCAGACGGCCGAGAGCGGGCCGACCGCTGCCTCGGTTGAGGCCGAGGGAGTCGCCGCTCGCGCTGGCACCTCCGTCGCGGTCGCCGAGGATCGCGCTCCGGTCCCGTTCGTGCCCGCCGACCCGGAGGCCATTGGGGTAAGCCGTCGGCAGTTCTTCAACCGCGCGACGATCTCCCTCATGTCAGCCGGTATCGGTGCCTTCGCGGCGGCCTCGTTCGTCGCGTTTCTCTGGCCGACGAAGACCGGTGGATTCGGTGGCAAGGTGTCGATCGGCCGCTACGACGACGTGGTGAGCGGCATCCGGTCGGGTCGCGGGTTCTTCTACGCCCCCGAAGCCCGCGCGTGGATCACCGAATACCCGGTCGATGTGGTGCCGAAGGCCGAGGGGATCTACAAGGAATCCCTCATGCCTGGGCTGCAGCGCGGCCTGATCGCGTCGTACCAGAAGTGCCCGCACCTCGGCTGCCGCGTTCCAGAGTGCTCCTCCAGCCAGTGGTTCGAGTGCGGCTGTCATGGATCGATGTACAACCGAGTCGGCGAGAAGAAGGGCGGACCCGCTCCTCGAGGTCTCGACCACTTCCCCCTCGAGTTCTCGGCGTCGGGTGAGGTGTTCGTCGACACCGGCACCATCGTTCAGGGTGTCCCGATCGGTGTGAACACCACCGGTCAGGAGGCCGAGGGACCGCATTGCGTGGGAGCGAGTGATCACTGATGCTGGCCCTGACCACCACCAACATTGCCTGGCTCCTGCTGCTCGTCATCTCGACGGGCTTTATCGTCTACGCGGTTCTCAACATCCGCCAGTCGAGGGCCGAACTCGGCTCGGAGATCGAACTCGCTCCGAACCGCAAGGAGTACTACGACGACGAGACGCTGGAAGGAAGCCGACTTGAGCGCGTCCAGTTGCTCGGGGTGCTCCTCCTCGTGGTGGTCGTGATCGGTCTCCCCGTGTACTGGGTGCTCGAGCCCGGGCGTCAGGCCGGAGCAGTCGAGGCCAAGGAGGAGATCTTCACCGAGTGGGGTCGTCGCCTGTTCGCGCCGACCGCCGAGGGCGGGTTCAACTGCGCCGGCTGTCACGGCGGGTACGCCGGTGGCGGTGGCGAAGCGGCCTGGAACATCACCGACGCGAAGACCGGTGAGGTCGAAGCCGTCAACTGGAAGGCTCCGGCACTCGACACGATCTTCTACCGATTCGACGAGGACGAGGTCCGCTTCATCCTCGTCTACGGCCGCCCGTTCTCGCCGATGAGCCCCTGGGGTCTCGAGGGTGGCGGTCCGATGAACGATCAGCAGATCGACACCCTCATCACGTACCTCTGGTCGATCCAGGTCGAGCGGGAAGACTGCGGTGTCGGTGAGGATGACGCGCGGAGTTGCCCGTCGGGACACCTGCCGTCCGATATGCAGGACGACATTGAGACCCGTGCCCGCCAACTCGTCGCCGATGGCACCTACACCTCATACGGCGAGGCGCTCTTCAACCTTGACCTCGGTAGCGGCGCATACAGCTGCGCTCGGTGCCACACGCCCGGTTGGAGCTGGGGCGATCCGGGAGTGACCGGTCAGGGCGGTTTCGGGTGGAACCTCACCGGCGGCAAGGCGAACACGGTCTTCCCGAATGAGGACGACATGATCGACTTCATCAGGAACGGCTCGGTCTACGGCGCCAAGTACGGCGTGCAGGGCCAAGGGAGCGGCCGGATGCCCGGTTTCGGAGCCATGCTCACCGACGAGCAACTCACCGCCGTCGTCGAATACGTGCGGGGTCTGTGATGCTCTCAATACTGCTCGCGGTCAACTGGGAACCGGAACTGCGCGGTCTCCTCACCGTCGTCCTCGGCCTCGTCGCCTTCATGGGCTCGGTGTATCTCATCCTCGGCACCAACCTCGGCGCCCGACTCGGCTTCCTCGTCGCGCTCACCGGGCTCGCCGGGTGGATGGCGCTCATGGGGGCCATCTGGTGGATCTACGGCATCGGGCTGAAGGGGGAGGATCCCTCTTGGCAGCAGGTGCCCGGACGCACCGTCATCCAAGATCCCGATGGACTCTTTCAGGCAGGTGTTTTCGAGCAACGGCTCGCCGTCTCCGCGGACGCGCCGCTCGACGTTCTGGCTGACGGCATCGTCGACCAGTTCGTCGACGAGGGCTGGACCGTCGTGGCCGATACCGACCCGGCCTTTGGTCAGGCGGAGTCGTCGGCGACCGTCTTCCTCGAGGAAGAGGGGGCCTTCGCGCCGGGTGAGTTCGATGTCACCCACGTCTACGAGATTGGTGGCGAGGCCTATCCGAAGATCCTCGGACTCGACGCGCTGGATCAGATCGCTTTCTTCCACCGGCCGTACTACACGGTGGTCGAAGTGGCGCCTTACATACCGCTCAGAGACGAGCCCGGCCGCGCTCCGACAGCACCCGAGATCGATACGAGTCGTGAGCGTCAGTACGTCTACATGATCCGCGACCTCGGATCTCGCCGCGAGCCCGCGGCGCTCATCACCATCGGTTCGACGATCGTGTTCCTCGCGCTCTGCTGGATGCTCCATCGACGGGATCGGTTCGTGGCCGAGAATCTGGAACGGAAGGCGATCGCCACGTCGGCGTGACCTCGACGATGTCCCAGTACCTCCCCATTGTCGTACTGCTCATCCTGGCGACGCTCTTCGGAGCGTTGAGTTTCGTGGCATCCCGACTGCTCGCGCCGCGCCGGCCCTCGGTTGCCAAGGAGGCCCCATACGAGTGTGGGATCGTGCCGAGCCGCGAGCCGCCTGAGCGCTTCCCGGTGAGCTTCTACATCGTCGCGATGCTCTTCATCATGTTCGACATCGAGATCATCTTCCTCTACCCCTATGCGGTGGAGCGCGGCGCCCTCGGCGCCTTCGGCTTCTGGGCGATCCTCGGCTTCTCGCTCGTGTTCTTCCTCACCTTCGTCTACGAGGTGGCGAGGGGAGGACTCGACTGGGGGCCTCTCCAGCGCTACCGAGACCTCACGGTCGACGCCGCGATGGTGTCGGCGGGACGCGACTCCTCGTCGACGATCCGTCGGGTCGGCCTCGAGGGACGCACTCCGTCCGATGATGGATCGGAGGCGGCCGCCTAGTCGGCCGATCGTCATGGGAGCGGTGGGAGACGTCCTTTCCGATGGGCTCGGTGGGCTGTCGCACAACGTGATCACCGGCCGCATCGAGGACCTGGTGAAGTGGGCGCGCTCCCGCTCCTCGTGGCCAGCGTCGTTTGGTCTGGCCTGCTGCGCGATCGAGATGATGGCGACCGGCGCGGCGCACTACGACATCTCCCGTTTCGGCATGGAGGTGTTCCGCGCCTCCCCGCGTCAGGCCGACATCATGATCGTCGCGGGCCGGGTGAGCCAGAAGATGGCGCCGGTGCTCCGTCAGGTATACGACCAGATGATGGAACCGAAGTGGGTCATCTCTATGGGTGTGTGTGCCTCGAGCGGAGGCATGTTCAACAACTACGCCATCGTGCAGGGGGTCGATCAGATCGTGCCGGTGGACGTGTACGCCCCCGGATGCCCGCCCACCCCCGAGACGCTGATCCACGCGATCGAGACCCTCCACGGGCTCATCGAGAGCGGCGAGATCATGCGTCGACGCGAGGTGACCGGCGCCGGGGCCGATGTCCACGTCCAGGAGATCCCCGCAACCTCCGTTCCCGTACTCCTCGGTAGCAGCTGACGTGAGTTCTGACGTGACGACCGACGGCACCGAAATGCCCGTGGACGAGGACGCCGTCCTCCACGGGTGCCCGCTCGTGGAATCGCGCGGGCAGCAGGTGCTGTTCGTCGCGCGGGATCGCTACCTCGAGGTGCTGCGTCTGCTCACCGATGAGGGCTTCGCGATGTGCGTCGATCTCACCGCCGTCGACTACTCGAGATTTATGGACCGCGACCTCCCCGAAGCCATCGACGCTGAGCGGTTCGAGGTCGTCGTCAATCTGCTCGACATCTCGGCGCGGCGTCGGATGCGCGTCCGAGTCCAGGTTCCCGAGTCCGAGCCGGTCGTGCCGAGCCTCTTCGATCTTCATCCGGGCACCGAGGCGATGGAGCGCGAGGTGTTCGACATGTTCGGGATCGCGTTCAGCGACCATCCCGACCCGTCGCGCATCCTGATGCCCGAGGACTGGATCGGGCACCCGCTGCGCAAGGACTACGAGACCGGCTCGATCCCCGTTCAGTTCAAGGGAGCGCCGTCGTGACCATGATCGCCAACGAGGGCGCGCAGGAGATGCGTCCCCGGTCCGAGCTGAGCGCTCGCGAGCTCTTCCGCGAGGTCGGCTCCGTGCTCCGCATGAGCGAGGCGGAAGCCGCCGCGCTCGGCGACCTCCCCGAGGATCCCGAGGACGACCAGACGATGGTCATCAACATGGGCCCCCAGCACCCGTCGACCCACGGAGTGCTCCGACTCATGCTCGAACTCCAGGGTGAGACCGTTCTCCGGTGCAAGCCGATCATCGGGTATCTGCACACCGGTATGGAGAAGACCGCCGAGCAACTGACCTTCATGCAGGGCGGCACCAACGTGACGCGGATGGACTACCTCAGTCCGCTCAACAACGAACTCGTCTTCTCGCTCGCCACCGAGAAGCTCCTCGGTATCGACGGCGACATCCCCGAGCGGGCTGTCTGGATGCGGATGCTCCTCTCGGAACTCAACCGGATGAGTTCGCACCTTCTCTTCATGGCGACCAACGGCATGGACCTCGGTGCCGTCTCGATGATGATCTACGGCTGGCGCGAGCGCGAGGAGGTGCTTCGGTTCTTCCAGAAGGTCACCGGCCTCCGCATGAACCACAACTTCATCCGACCCGGTGGACTTGCTGCTGATCTTCCGGCGGGATGGCGCGACGATGTCCTCCGCCTCCTCGACATGCTTCCCGCGCGCCTCGAGGAGTACGACATCTTGATGACGGGTCAGCCCATCTGGCGTGAACGACTCCAGGGTGTCGGGGTTATCACGCCGACCGAGGCGCTAGCGCTCGGCGCGACCGGTCCGATTCTGCGCTCCACCGGCGTCGAATGGGACCTGCGACGCGATATGCCCTATCTGCGCTACGACGAGGTCGACTTCGACGTGGTCGTCGGCACCTACGGCGACGCCTTCGACCGCTACGCGATCCGACTCAACGAGATCCGCGAATCCATGCGCATCGTTCGCCAGATCCTCGACCGTATGCCCTCGGGTGACTACCGCATTCAGGACAAGAAGGTCACGCCTCCTCCGCGGGCTCGCATCGACGAGTCGATGGAGGCCCTCATCCACCACTTCAAGATCTTCACGGAGGGCTTCAGAGTCCCCGAGGGCGAGGTGTACGTGGGTATCGAGAGCCCGCGAGGTGAGATCGGCTGTTACATCGCGAGCGACGGCTCACCCACGCCGTATCGAATGCACATGCGCGCGCCCTCTTTCGTGAACATCCAGTGCCTGCCGCACATGATGCGAGGCGGTCTCGTGGCTGACGCCGTCGCGGTGATCTCCAGCGTCGATCCTGTGCTCGGGGAGGTCGACCGATGAGTCGTTTCAACGCGGAAAACCTCTCCCTCGCCCGCGAGATCATCGGCCGTTACCCGCGGCCGAAGTCGGCGCTGATCCCGCTCCTCCACCTAGCTCAGGAGCAGGAGGGCTGGATCTCCGAGGAGGCCATGCGCGAGATCGCCGAACTCGTCGGCGTAACGCCGGCCGAGGTGCGCGGCACCGGCACCTTCTACGAGATGTTCCACTTCGAGCCGATCGGGCGCTACCTCCTCAATATCTGCGGCACGATGTCGTGCGCGTTGATGGGAGCGGGCGATCTGCTCCACGCCGCCGAGGAGGAACTCGGCGTCCGCGCCGGCGGCACGACCCCCGACGGGCTCATCACCTTGCATCGGGCGGAGTGTCAGGCGGCCTGCACCGAGGCGCCATGTCTGCAGGTCAACTACCGCTATCGCTTCCGCGTCACCCCCGACGGGGTGCGTGAGCTGATCAGCGAACTCCGAGCAGGTTCGCTCGCCGATGAGATCCCGCCGCACGGCACCTTGGCGACCGTCCGGCAGCACATCCCGGCCGATCGCGCCGTCGGTGCTGTCGATCCCGACGAGGACACCTCGCCTCCGAGTTGGGTGCCGGTGAGCGTTGAGGGGGCGAAATGACCGCCGAGACCTATCCCTGGGCACCCGGTTTCGTTGCCGGTGACCGGCCGAGGATCGTCACCTCCCGGTTCGGCCACGAGGATTCCCACACCCTCGAGCGCTATCTGGCGAGCGGAGGGTACGAGGGGCTGCGCGCCGCGCTCTCCAAGTCGCCGAGCGAGGTGCACGATCAGGTACGCGGCTCCACGCTCCTCGGCCGCGGCGGTGCCGGTTTCCCCGCCGGCGTCAAGTGGGGTCTCACCCCTGAAGGAGTCTTCCCGCGCTATCTCGTCGTGAACGGTGACGAGTCCGAGCCAGGCACCTACAAGGACCGCCTGCTCATGGAGCGCGACCCGCACCAGTTGATCGAGGGCTGCCTCATCGCCTGCTACGCGGCCGGCCTCTCGCGATGCTTCCTCTACATCCGTGGGGAGATGGCCCTCGCCCAGGAGCGCGTCGCCTCCGCGCTCAACGAGGCGTACGCCGCCGGATACATCGGCGGCGACATCCTTGGCTCGGGATTCGGTGTCGACATCGTCCTGCATTGGGGTGCGGGCGCCTACGTCGTCGGCGAGGAGACCGCCCTCATCGAGTCACTCGAGGGCAACCGCGGCATGCCACGCCTCAAGCCGCCGTTTTTCCCCGCGGCCATCGGGCTCTACGGCAAGCCGACGATCGTCAACAATGTCGAGACCCTCTCCAATCTGCCGTTCATCGCCGCTAACGGCGCGGAGGCCTACACCGCGATCGGCACCGAGACCTCCCCGGGTACGCGAATGGTCGCGGTCTCGGGCCACGTTCGTCGCCCCGGCGTCTACGAGATCGTCAACGGCACCACCACCTTCCGAGACCTCCTCTACGGCGAGGAGTTCTGCGGTGGCATCAGAGATGGCAACGACCTGAAGGCTTTTGTGCCGGGCGGCGGCTCCGCCCCGTGGTTCCTGCCCGACCAACTCGATCTCCCCTTCGAGGGGCGCCAGGTGGGCGCTGCCGGTTCGATGCTCGGGTCGGGCGCGATCATGGTGATGGACTCGACGACGGATATCCCTGCCGCGGCGCTCACGCTCACCCGCTTCTACGCGCACGAGTCGTGTGGGAAGTGCGTTCCCTGTCGCGAGGGTGGCACCTGGTTGATGCGAGTCCTCGAGCGGGTCGTCGCGGGCGAGGGAACCACCGACGACCTCGACCTCCTTCTCGAGGTCGGCCAGTCGATCTGTCCGGGTGACATGCCCCACGCCTCGAGTGAGGCGCTCGGTCTCGACGCCACGCCGTTCCCCTACAAGATGACGACGATCTGCTTCGTCGGACCGTCGGCCTATGTGCCGGTCCACTCAGCGCTAACGCTCTTCCGATCCGAGTTCGAATCGCGCGTCGCTCCGTCGCGCGCGCGCACGCGCATACCGGTCGTCGCCGCAGGGGGTGGACAGTGAGCACCACCGAGGAGACCGGCGCCGAGCCGGAGGAAGCGATCGTCGAGCCCGATCCTGACGCGGTCGCCATCACGATCAACGGTCGAAGCGTGACCGCCCGTCGCGGTGACCTGGTGATCGCGGCAGCTGAGCGCGCCGGCGACTACATCCCTCGCTTCTGCTACCACCCGCGCATGTCTTCGGTCGGCATGTGCCGGCAGTGCCTCGTCGAGATCGACACCGGTCGCGGCCCGATGCTCCAGCCCTCGTGCATGGTCACCGTCACCGAGGGGATGGTCGTCGACACCGAGTCCGAGACCAGCAAGCGCGCTCAGGAGGGGATCCTCGAGCTGCTGCTCGCCAACCATCCTCTCGATTGCCCGGTGTGCGACAAGGGCGGTGAGTGCCCCCTTCAGGATCAGGCGTTCAGCCACGGTCCGGGTGAGAGCCGGTACGTCGAGGAGAAGCGCCACTACGAGAAGCCGATCCCCATCAGCGATCTCGTCTTCCTCGATCGCGAGCGCTGCATTCTCTGCGACCGGTGCACCCGGTTCGCCGATGAGGTGGCTGGCGATGCGCTGATCCACTTCGTCGATCGCGGCAACGCCACCCAGGTCAACACCTTCCCCGATGAGCCGTTCTCCTCGTACTTCTCAGGTAACACGGTGCAGATCTGCCCGGTGGGTGCCCTGACCGCCAAGCCCTACCGCTTCAAGGCGCGCCCCTGGGACCTCGAGCAGGTCGACAGCACCTGCACGTCGTGCTCGGTCGGATGCCGGATCTCGGTGCACTCAAGCCGCGACCGGATCCTGCGCTTCCAGGGCGTCGACGACGACGCGGTCAACTGGGGGTGGCTCTGCGATCGCGGTCGCTTCAACTTCGAGTCGGTGCACTCCGACCGGCGACTCGCCGATCCGCTCATCCGCACGGCCGAGGGACTGGCGACCACGGACTGGTCGTCGGCGCTCTCCCTGACCGCGCAACTCGTGCGCTCCGCGCTCGCCGACGGTGGTCCTGAGTCGATCGCGATCCTCGGTGGAGCCCGCGGCACGAACGAGGACGCGCTCGCCTGGTCGATGCTCGCCGACGCCCTCGGGGTCGAGCGCCGCGACGCGCGCCTCGGTGATGGCGTCGGTCTCGATCTGCTTGATCTGCCACGGGCCACGATCGCCGAGGCGGCCGCGGCCTCGACGATCGTGCTTCTCGCTCCGGATCTGAAGGAGGAGCTGCCCGTCCTTCACCTGCGCCTGCGTGATGCGGTGCTCCGTTCAGGGGCGAAGATCATCGAGTTCACCCAGACCGGCTCGGGTCTCACCCGTCACGCGTGGCGAAGCATCCGCCACCTCCCGGGTGTCGGAGCGCAGACGGTCGCCGAGGCGCTTGCTGAGGAGGCGGTCGCCGTCCAACTCGCCTCGGGGCCGGTGGTCGTCGTGGCCGGACGGGCCAACCTCGCCGAGAGCGCCGCGGCACTGTCTGAGCGCGTCGCCGCCGTGCTGAGCGCAGCTCCCGACGCCCGTGTGCTGTCGGTGATGCGCCGTGGTAACACCGCTGGCGCCCTCGCCGCCGGGCTCAGCGGATCGGCCGGGGCCGCGCAGATCCTCCGCGATGCCGCTGATGGTCGTATCGACCTCCTCGTCCTCCTCGGATCCGATCCGCTCGCGGACTTCCCCGACTCCAGGCTCGCACGGACGGCGCTGGCCCGGGTGGGTCGCATCGTGTCACTCGATGGGCATCTCTCCGCCTCGAGCGAGCAGGCCGACATTGTCCTCCCGGTCGCGGTCATGGGGGAGAAGTCGGGAACGACGACGAACCTCGAGGGACGGGTCACCCCGGTCGCTCAGAAGGTAACCGTGCACGGGACCGCGAGACCTGATTGGATGATCGCGCTCGATCTGGCTGATCGACTCGACGTCGAACTCGAGGTCTCGGACCTCGGCGACCTCACCTCGATGATCGAGTTGTCGGACGACGGTCGATGGACACGGCCCTTCGGCGCCACGGCGCCGACCTTCGAGTCGGTAGTCGGAACCAACTACGACTTCCGACTGGTGCTCTCCCGGCGGCTCTATGACGCCGCGGTCTCGACGGCCGCCTCGCCCTCACTCGCCTCGCTCCCCGGTGGGCGCGGCTTGTCGGTGCACCCCTCCGATCTCGAGCGCATCGGAGTCTCCTCGGGCGATGACGTGAAGGTGATCGGCTCCCGCGGCTCGGTCGTGCTCCCGGTGTGCGTCGATGATCGAGTCAACCGGGGCACGGTCTGGGCGCCGTTCAACCAGCCGGCGGGTGAGCGATCCGAGGGCGACGTTCGCGACGTGGTCGATGTCGATGCTTCGGTCACCGATGTCAGGATCGAGCGGCTCTCATGACCGCGATGCTTCCGATCCCCGCCGTCGATCCCGTGCTCGACACCGAGTCGTGGTGGTGGGAACCGCTCGCGATCGTCGGCCTGAAGGTCCTCGTGGTGTTCGTGATCGGGCTCGTCGGCACCATGTTCATGGTCTGGTTCGAGCGCAAGATCGTCGCGGGTATGCAGAACCGGATCGGTCCCGACAAGGCGGGTCCGTTCGGACTGCTGCAGACCCTCGCCGATGGAATCAAGTTGTTCTTCAAGGAGGACTTGATCCCTGAGCGCTCCGACCGGTTCGTGTTCAAGCTCGCCCCGTTCCTCGCCTTTGTCCCCGCCTTCTTGATCTGGTCGGTGATCCCGCTCGGTGGAGACTTCTCCGATGGCCGTGATGGAACCGTCGAGTGGTTCGGTCAGATCACTCGCGTGCAGTTGGCCGATCCCCCGGTCGGTGTGCTCCTCGTGCTCGCCCTCTCGTCGATCGCTGTCTACGGCGTGATGCTCGCCGGCTGGTCGAGCGGTTCGAAATACCCGCTCCTCGGCTCGGTGCGCGCCTCGGCTCAGATGATCTCCTACGAGGCCGCGCTCGGGCTCAGTCTCGCGACGGTGTTGATGGCGGCTGGCACGCTCTCCACCTCCGGGATCGTCGTGGCTCAGGATCGCCTGACCGACTGGCATCTGCTCTCCACCGGCGTGGTGCCCTTCGTCGTGTTCCTCATCGCGATGACCGCTGAGTTGAACCGTCCACCATTCGACTTGGTGGAGGCCGAGCAGGAGATCGTCGGCGGCTTCCACACCGAGTACTCCTCGATCCGTTTCGCCCTGTTCTTCCTCGCTGAGTTCATGAACGTGATCTCGATGAGCGCGCTGTTGGTCACCCTGTTCCTCGGTGGTCCCCAGCCCCTCTTGATCGGATCCTTTGATCTCTTCGCGGTACTCGGCCCCTTCGGCGGAACCGCCTGGCTGCTGCTGAAGGTGTTCTTGTTCCTGTACGTCTATGTGTGGTTCCGCGCGACGCTGCCGCGACTCCGCTACGACCAGTTGATGGACCTCGGTTGGAAGGTCCTCATTCCGGTCGCTCTCGGATGGTTCCTGCTGCTCGCCGCGCTCCAACTTGGACGCGACAACGACCTGTCGCAGGTGAGCTACGTGGCTCTCGTGATCCTCTGTCTGATCGTGCTCGGACTCGGCTACCTGCTCTTCACCGCGGCGATCTCGGTCGCTCGGCGGAACCGTGATCGGGAAGGAGCGGCGTACTGATGGGATACCTCGACGGATTCGCGGTCACCCTCCGTCAGCACCGCCTGTTCGGCGGCAAGCGGGTGACCACCTCCTACTCCGGTGGACGCGAGGCGCGACGGGCCGGTCGCGACGCTGATCCCTCGGCCGACCACGACATCAAGGTCGACAAACCCGAGCGTCTCCACGGGCGGCATGTGCTCAATCGCTATCCCGACGGGATGGAGAAGTGCATCGGCTGCGAGCTCTGCGCCGGTGTCTGCCCAGCCAAGTGCATCTATGTGCGCGGACAGGACAACGACCCGGAGAACCCGACTTCTCCGGGTGAGCGATTCGGCTTCATCTACGAGATCAACTACCTCCGTTGCATCCACTGCGACCTCTGCGTCGAGGCCTGCCCGACCGAGGCGATCACCGAGACGAAGCTGTTCGAGTTCTCCTTCACCAACCGGCGCGACGCGATCTACACCAAGGACGAACTCCTCGTCGACGACAGCGGCCGCCCGCAGCACATGCCCTGGGAGGACTGGCGTGATGGCGAGGACGAGCTCACCTCCGGCTGGATGCGAGCCACGTCGCCATCCGGTGACGCGAGCTTCGAGGGTGTGGAGGGCTGGAGCGGTGAGCTCGGTCACGGCGTCCGCGCGCCCGAACCCACTCAGGACGTCCGTGACGGGACGAGCGGGGAGTGATGGAGCTCATCGTCTTCGTCCTGGCCTCGGCGATGGTGCTCTCGGGTGCCATCGGCGTCGTGCTGTTCAAGAACCCGGTTCACGCGGCGCTCGGCCTCGTGCTCACGCTGTTCGGCGTGGCGGTGCACTTCGTGTCGATGGAGGCGCATTTCTTGGCCGCGGTCCAGGTGATCGTCTACGCCGGCGCGATCGTGGTGCTCTTCCTCTTCGTGATCATGCTCCTCGGTGTCGACCGGGCTGAGGACCTGTCGATCGAGCCGCTCAAGTTGCAGCGCCCGGCGGCGATCGTGCTCGGCGCCGGAGTCACAGTGCTCGTGGCGGGCGCGGTCGTGCGCGGGGCCGACACCCTCGGCAGCGAGTCGAGCGCCGCGGCCCCCGGTGACTCGAACATCCGCGCCTTAGCCCGCAGCTTGTATAGCGACCATGTGCTCGCCTTCGAACTGACCTCGGTGCTCCTCATCGTCGCAGTGGCCGGCACGGTGGTGCTGACTCGCCGACTGAAGAAGTCGGAGGGCTGAGGATGGAACCGACCACCACCTCCTTCCTCGTGCTCGGCGCTCTGCTTTTCGGCATCGGCGCCACCGGCCTGATGATCCGCCGGAACCCACTCGTCATGTTCATGTGCATCGAGTTGATGCTCAACGCGGTGAACCTGACCTTCGTCGCGCTCGCCACCCGCTTCTCCGACATCGACGGTCAGACCGCGGTGTTCTTCGTGATGGTGGTCGCGGCGGCTGAGGTCGTTGTCGGCCTTGGCATCATCATCTCGATCATGCGGCGCCGCCCCGGGGCGACCGTCGACGATCTCGCGGAACTGAGGGGCTGATCGTGCTCGACGTCATCTGGTTGGTGCCAGCTCTGCCCCTGGTCGGGTTCCTGACGATCCTGCTCCTCGGTCGCCGCCTTGGAGAGCCCGGTGCCGGCTACATCGCGGCCGCTGCGGTGCTCGGCTCGTTCCTGGTCACCGTTGGCGCATTCTTCGACCTGCTCTCGATGGACGAGCACCACCGCGAGCACGTGAGCGTCCTGTTCTCCTGGGTGCCGGTCTCGTCGCTGCAGATCGACATGGCTCTGCTTGCGGATCCGCTCTCGATCACGATGGCGCTCTTCGTCACAGGAATCGGCTTCCTGATCCACCTCTTCGCGATCGGCTACATGCACGGCGATCCGAAGTTCCCCAAGTTCTTCCTCTACCTGAACCTCTTCGTGCTCTCGATGCTCATGCTCGTGCTCGGGGAGAACCTGCTGGTCACCTTCCTCGGCTGGGAGGGTGTCGGTGCCTGCTCCTACTTCCTGATCTCGTTCTGGCACACCCGCGAATCGGCGGCGACGGCAGGCAAGAAGGCTTTCGTCACCAACCGGATCGGTGACTGGGGTGTCATGCTGGCGACGTTCCTCGGCTTCCAGGCCGTTGGTTCAGTGTCGTACTCAGCGCTGAACGGCGCGGCGGAGTCGGGAGCGCTCGCCTCGTCGACGGCGACGGGGATCGCCCTACTGCTCTTCGTCGGCGCGGCGGGCAAGTCGGCCCAACTTCCGCTCTACCTCTGGCTACCTGACGCCATGGAGGGCCCGACGCCGGTTTCGGCCCTCATCCACGCGGCGACGATGGTCACCGCTGGTGTGTTCCTCATGACCCGCATGAACCCGGTCATCGCGGCATCGGCCGACTACGCGCCGCAGATCATCGCGTGGGTCGGCGCGTTGACCGCGCTGTTCGCCGCGACCATCGCGGTCGCCCAGCACGACATCAAGAAGGTGCTCGCGTACTCGACGGTGTCCCAACTCGGATACATGTTCCTCGCGGTCGGCACCGGTGCCTATGTCGCGGCGGTGTTCCACATGGTCACCCACGCCTTCTTCAAGGCGCTGATGTTCCTCGGCTCGGGGTCGGTCATCCACGGGATGCATCACGAGCAGGACATGCGCCGAATGGGGGCGCTGCGAACCGTCATGCCGATCACGGCCGGCACGTTCATCGTCGGATGGCTGGCCATCGCCGGTGTTCCACCGTTCGCCGGTTTCTGGTCGAAGGACGAGATCCTGCTGTTCACCCTCGCGTCCAGCCCGGTCCTCTACGTGATCGGGCTCGTGACGGCGGTGCTCACGGCCTTCTACATGACCCGTCAGGTCGTGATGGTCTTCTTCGGGGAGGCCCGCTGGGAGTCGCACGCCGACGATCACGGCGCGCACGGTGAGTTCCGCCCGCACGAGTCGCCGCCGATCATGCTCGTGCCGCTGGTCGTCCTCGCCGGCCTCTCCATGGTCGGTGGGGTCATTCAGCTCCCGTCGTTCGGCATCATTCCCGACGGCTGGCGACATCGCCTCGAGGATTGGCTCCATCCGGTGGTCGAACCGGGCGAGGCGGTGATCAAGGGAACCGGCGCCTACGACGCGAAGTCATGGCTCGCCCTCCTTGCCATCGCCTGCGCGGCGCTCGGCATCGCCGCGGCGATCGCCGTCTACGCGAAGGGCCGCGCCAAGCCGTTTGAACCGGAGCTCCTCGCCCGGGGGTGGCGTTACGACGAGGCGATCAGCGCGTTCATGGGAGGTCCCGGACGTCGGGCCTTCGACGCGGTCGCGCGATTCGACTCCCAGGTAGTCGACGGGGCCGTCACCGGCACGGCGACGGGTGTTCGCTCGGTGGCCGAGCGCCTCCGCCGCGGCCAGACGGGCTTTGTACGCAACTACTCGGCCGTGGTGGTCGCCGGGGTGCTCGGCGTCCTCATCTGGTTCGTGATCATCAGAGGGGTGCTGTGATGCACGGAGCCGCCGACTTCCCGCTGCTCTCGATGCTCGTGATGGTGCCGGCGATCGGCTCGCTGCTCGTCGCCTTGTCGCCTCGACGACGCCCCGAGTACGCCAAGCTCATCGCCACGGTCACCTCGGTTGGGGTCGGCGCGATGTCGGTCTGGATGTTGCGCGCCTTTGACAGCCACTCGGGCGACTTCCAGTTCGTGTCGCGGCACCCATGGATCGAATCGTGGGGAATCTCTTGGCATCTCGGAGTGGACGGGATCTCGCTCTTCCTCGTGGTGCTGACGGGCGTGCTCTTCCCGCTCGCCATCGTCGGCATCGACCCCCACAACGACGATCCACGGCGCGACAAGCCGTACTTCGCCTGGCTGCTGCTTCTCGAGGCCGGGGTGATGGGGTCGTTCGTCAGCCTCGATCTCTTCCTGTTCTTCGTGTTCTTCGAGATCGTTCTCGTACCGATGTACTTCCTCATCGGCGGCTGGGGCTACGAGGGCCGAGTGGGCGCGGCGACGAAGTTCTTCCTCTACACGATGCTCGGGTCCGCCTTCATGCTCGTCTCGATCCTCGCGACCGTGTTCATCGCCTCAGCGAACGGCCTCGGACGAATCACCTTCGACCTCATCGAACTCGCTGAAGGCGCCTCCTTCGCCGCGTCGACGGGGCGCTGGCTCTTCTTCGGATTCGCGATCGCCTTCGCCGTGAAGGTCCCGGTGTTCCCGCTCCACACCTGGTTGCCCGACGCTCATACCCAGGCGCCGACCGCCGGTTCGGTCGTCCTCGCCGGCGTCATGTTGAAGCTCGGCACCTACGGATTCCTCCGCTTCGGCCTGTACCTCTTCCCCGAGGCTGCTCGCTGGAGCCGTCCGCTCTGGCTGACGCTCGCCGTGATCGGCATCATCTACGGGGCGATCGCGGCGACGATGCAGGGCGACCTCAAACGGTTGGTGGCCTACTCCTCGGTTGCCCACCTTGGATTCATCGTGCTCGGTACGTTCGCCTTCACCTCGCAGGCGATCACCGGCTCGGTTATGCAGATGGTGAACCACGGCGTGTCGACCGGAGCGCTGTTCCTGATGGTCGGCATGATCTACGAGCGTCGACACACCAGGCAGATCGCCGACCTGCGCGGACTGCAGCATGTCGCTCCGGTGTTTGCCGCAGCCTTCACCGTGGTGATGCTCTCCTCCATCGGTGTGCCCGGCCTGAACGGGTTCGTTGGCGAGTACTTGATCCTCATCGGGTCGTTCCTCACGGCTCGCTGGTGGGTGGTCGTCGCGGCGACGGGGGTCATCCTCGCCGCGCTCTATCTGCTGTGGGCCTATCAGCGCGTCTTCCACGGTGAGCCCGATGAGGAGAACCGCTCCTTCCCCGAGCTCCGCTGGAGAGAGGGCATGGTGCTTCTGCCCTTCATCGGCATCATCGTGTTCACCGGCATCTATCCGAAGCCGATGCTTGAGCGGATCGAGCCGGCGGTGCACGACCTGATCGAGCACGTCTCGGAGCGGACCGGCTATGTCGAACCGCAGCCGACCGCTGTCTCGGTCGACGACGGTCACGGGGAGGGGGAGTGATGCCGGAACAGTTCATCGCTCCGTCCGTCGACTGGTTCGCCCTGTCGCCGTATCTGGTGATGGTCGCTGGCGCGCTCGGCCTGCTGGTCGTTGGCGCGTTGACTCCCCGTTGGCCGCGCGGCCTCTACTCGCTGGTGTCTGCACTGACGGCGACCTCTGCCGGGGTCCTCGCGGTGTTCATCTGGCACGACGTGGCCGAGTCGGGTCCGGGCACCCTGGTCGGCGGGGCGCTCGCGCACGACGCCTTCGCGCAGTTCGTGACCGTCGCGGTGTGCTTGTCGACCGCGCTCGTTGCCCTTGTGACCGACGCCGAGGTCCGGGGCACGGTGCTCGAAGGGCCCGAGATACACGCCCTGCTCCTCGCCGCGGCGACCGGGGCAATGGTGATGGGGGCGAGCAACGATCTCATCGTCCTCTTCCTCGGACTCGAGACTCTGTCGCTGGCGCTCTACGTCCTCGCTGCCTCGGAGCGGACCGCGGCCGGCCAGGAAGCGGGCATGAAGTACTTCATCCTCGGCGGTCTCGCCTCGGCGGTCCTCCTCTACGGCATCGCGCTCCTCTACGGAGGTGCTCGGTCGACGAACCTCGGTGAGATCGTGGCCCGGTTCCAGTCGACGGTCGCGCTCGAGCGAAACGATTCGCTGGTGCTCGCCGGCCTCGCCCTCTTGATCGTCGGACTCGGCTTCAAAGTCGCGGCCGCTCCCTTCCACGTGTGGTCTCCCGACGTGTACCAGGGAGCCCCGACCCATGTCACGGCCTTCATGGCCTCGGTCGGAAAGGTCGCCGCCTTCGCGGCCATGCTCCGCGTACTGGTGATCGCGCTCCCGTTCCACCGTGACGACTGGCGACCGGTGATCTGGGTGCTCGCCATCGCCTCGTTGGTGGTCGGTTCGATGCTTGCTGTCGTTCAGAGCGATGTGAAGCGCATGCTCGCCTTCTCCTCGGTGAGCCATGCAGGCTTCCTGCTCGTCGGAGTTGAGGCAGCCGGTCACCGCGCCGGTGAACCGCTCAGCGGTGACGGTCTCGAGAGCGTCCTCGTGTACCTGTCGCTCTACTCGGTGCTCGTCGTCGGCACCTTCGCGATCGTCACCGTCGTTTGCCGCCATGCGGGCGGTTCCACTGACATCTCGGCGTTTGCCGGACTCGGTCGCCGTCGACCGGTGCTCGCCCTCGCGCTCACGGTTCTCCTCCTAGCCCAGGCTGGTGTTCCGTTGACCTCGGGGTTCGTGGCGAAGTGGGGCGTCATCCAGTCAGCCGTTGCCGAGCGGAGTTACGCGATCGCGGTCATCGCGATGGTCTCGGCCGTCATCGCAGCATTCCTTTATCTGCGGATCATGGTGAGCGCCTGGCTCGCCGACCCCTCGGAGGTCGAGCCGGAACCGGTGCCGGTGATGACCGGCGTGGCGATCGCGCTCGCGGCCGTGGTCACCGTCGTCGTCGGTGTCTACCCCGAGCTCCTGCTCGGCTGGACCGACGCCCTCAGCAGCTACGCGCGCTGACCCCGACCGCTCCGACGCGGTCGTTAAGGTGGTCGCGTGAGGAGGGCACGTGTTCTCGCACTGCTCGCCGGGGCCCTCTCGGTGTTCGCCGTCGCCGGCGGCTCGGCCTCG
>Ga0222719_10001160_pt1 | contig 25857 bp, 41 predicted proteins | sample C33_34DmetaG_FD_165039 | JGI IMG/M metagenome (GOLD analysis project Ga0222719, IMG submission 165039) | Estuarine water microbial communities from San Francisco Bay, California, United States - C33_34D | ecosystem: Environmental > Aquatic > Marine > Unclassified | place: USA: California...
GCACTAGGTTTGCCCGAAGAAGATGTAGAAGTATTCTGTCGTGATATGTTGTTCCCTGATATTGTATAAATACACTATAGAATTAGGAATCAATAACGATGCGTTTTAACGAGTTCAGATCAGTAGAAGCAGACTTTTTAGAAGAATCAAAAGGAATCTTTGGTCGCGAAGCAGGTGATAAGTTTGTTCACCTTGATGGTAGAGAATGGGAACTAGTAGAAGTTCTTTCTTTCCCGCAACCAGATGATAACAATGGTCAGTTTGTTGATGTTGCTGCTCGTGACGAGGCAATTAAAGCATTTGAAGAACAAAATAAAAATACAATAGAATGGGTTAATAGTCCTGCTAATAACTTACTTGCATTTGGTGTTGCTGTACTAGACGATCTAGATGGTAACCATGTACTATGGGGCAAGTATGTACAACGTATTCTTCCTACACAAATGCGCAACTGGAAAAATGCAGAAATTCCACAGGGTTGGGCACTTGCTACTAAATCATCAATGAAGATGCAGGCAGGATACGATCCACAAAACTTAATTAAAGTTGAAACTGTTTTTGACAGTGTTGAAAGTATAATTGCAACTGTAGAGAAAAATTCTCCAGATGCAGTACGTAATGTATTTGCGGAAGCATTAAAAGATCTTGCACAGGGTAGAATGAATGAAGTTCGCTTCCCAGGAATGATGGATCAACAACCTGCCATCCGTGACTACTTTGGTGAAATTATGCAACCTATTGCATTAATGGGTGGCAACATTAAAGGCCAAGCAGAAGATGCTCGTCAAGCATTAGCAGATGGTTATAACTGGCGTGATTGCGGAGTACGTTGGCCAATGGCAGGTAACGAACCTTTATGTGATTCTTATATTGTTGTACCTACAGGGCAAGAAATAGGCATCAGTTCTAAAGGTGGCGCAGGTGCTGCTGCAAGTGCTAAAAATCTTGCAGACGCAGTTGATGCTGCTAGAAAGAAAAATCCTGATATAATTGCTCCCGGCGGCATTGCCGAGTATACTGCAAAGATTGTAGAAAAGATTAGAGAAGTTGATCAACGCAATGGTCCAATTGAAGTTGGCAAGATGTTAAAAGTTGAATTGATTGATGATAAATTAAATGAAGAAATTTCTAAGTATATTGCTGAAGGTAAGTCAGACTTAGAAAATATTTCACCACAAGCGTTTGAAGTTGTCAAACGTGGAACAGCAAAAGGCCTAGTTCCAGACGCTAAAGGATTTAATGCAGGATTTGCTTTATTAAGTGCCGCAAGTAAGTATGTTGCTAAAGTAATTAATGAAAATCCTCAATTTTCAAAAGGTGCAATAGCACTTCTTAATATGTCAGACATCGTACAGATATTTACTGATGTAGGTAAACAAAAAGACGATGTAATAGTACGAGGATTCCGTGCAGTGTATCCACCTAGTTTTACAGGTAAAGTAATACTAGAGGGTGGTAAGAACTATTATAGTACACGCATTGGCGGCAAGATGTCGTTTAAAATTAAGTAATTAACCCCAAAATTTTAGTGGCCAGGGCGGCGGTGTTTGTATATTAAACTCTGGTGTCTTTCTTATTTTTCCGGCTAACATTGACCATCTATTGTGTTTCCATTTATAACTAAAGTTATAAACAGAATGTTGATTACTTTTAAAATCAACTAAGTGACCATTTTCCCATCTAAAGTATGTTAATCTATTTTTTAAGTAATTTCTAGGTATTCTACTACACATAGCAATTTCTAAATCTCTTCCTTTTGAAATATAGTCAATCAACTTTAGCATTCGAAAAGCAGCATATAACTTATTTCCAGCCCTTCTAAGTTCTAGGCCGTGTTCGTTTGTAACAAATTCTTCCATTTCAGGTGACATACCGAATTCTACAGAATAACTTCCACAACTAACTAATGATATTTTATCATGGTCTGGAAAGGGTTGAAGATCAAAATTAAATAACTTATAAGGTTGTTCTTTTAACTTTCTAACATATCCTATTCGTTCAGCATCATTTAATGGCACAGTTCCTAATTTATCAAATCTTCTAAGAGTCATTTGATTAATAAAGTCTGTAGGTTTTATAATGTCTAATGTAGTAAAGGGTCTTTCTGTAGATGCAGAAACAACAGGGGTTGAATATCCGCCACCTATATCATAGTAGTTAGAATCTTCCCAAAATTCTACTTCGGCTAAGTCTGTTAGATTAAGACCTAATGTAACAGTTCTCCATCCACCAATTGATTTAATTTCATCAACTGAAAGGTTATCAAATATTAAGTCAACTTCTCCAGCATCTTTAAATAACGATATCAGTTGTGCAGCACCTGGCTCTTTTTCTAAATCAACTTCCCCTAAAAATATTGCTGATAAATCTGGTTTAATTGGTATTTCACCTCGTCTAACTACTAAATTTTGTAGGAAAAAAGAAGGATCTGACAAAGAGCAGTCAACTTGTGCCATTCTTTTAACCATCAATCTTGCAGCACCAACATTTTTGTTTGCACAATGAAAGAGGATTACTGCCTCTGCATCAAGTACTCTTACATTTACTAACCATTGTCTAACACGTTCTCTAACAGTGCCATTATTATTACAAAACTTGTCTAACCAAGTTTTACTAAACGGCCACTTATAACTTACATCAACATCGTTGGTAACAGTCTTATCAAATACAATACTAGCAACTTTGGCTGCATACTCGTATTTTGACGCATCGTCAACTATAGGAATTTTTTTTAATAATTCTATTGGATATGGACCACTTAACTGTTCTTGCTCGCGAACAGCGTTATTAAGTTTACGCCAATTGATTTTTGTGTAATTCATGCTTATATTTATTATGTAAGTAGTTAACCTCTAAATTATTGCCTAGGGATCCACTAAATACATATGAGGGGTTTTCACGAACCGAAGGAGAGAGTAATTTGAGGCAAATAATATTTTTATTTTTTCTGATGACAACGTTTTCTGCTAGTGCAGGAGAGTTAGTACATCAGTTCTCTAATCCATCATTTTCAGGTAATGGATGGAGTACACACGTCTTGACAATTCAGCAATTAGAAGCCAAAGCAAAACAAAAACTAAAAGATGATGCAGAGGCAGCAGAGGCTAAAGAAGAAAGAGAAACTAAAAGTACAAACATTTATAAATTCCAGAATAACTTGGAATCTAGAATTTATGCTCAATTATCAAAACAAATTGCTGATCAACTATTTGGTGAAGATGCAACAGGTGCAGACACTGATTGGGTATCTGCTGAAACACCATTTGGTGATACTGTAAGATGGAAACGTTTGAATGACGTTATCTTTGTAGAAATTTATGATAGCAGCGGCGATTTAGCCTCTGAGTTTCAAACACCAGTAGGGGATTTTGCATTTTAATATGAGAAACTTATTAACATTACTCTTAACAATAGGAATGCTAACAGGGTGTTCTACTTTAGTTCCCACTCCTGATTTTGAGCCACCAGTGATTGTTAAGAACGAGAATAAGGAATTCAATACAATTGCTCCGCCAGCGGGTGGTCCTGTAGTTGCCGCTGTTTATAGGTTTGATGATAAAACAGGACAACGTAAGCCTAGTGAAAGACTAGCAAACATTAGTTATGCTGTAACACAAGGCGCTGATGTGATGGTTATTAAAGCATTACAAGAAGTAGGAAATGGCAAATGGTTTAAAGTTGTTGAGCGTGTAGGACTAGACGATTTAACAAAAGAAAGACAAATTATTAGACAGGCAAGACAAAGCGTAGGAGATAGCCGCGAGTTGAAGCCTTTATTATTTGCTGGTGTACTAGTACAAGGAGGCATTACTGGATACGACAGCAATACATTAACTGGAGGCGCTGGTGCTAGATATTTAGGAATCGGTCCAAGCACTGCATATCGTGAAGATATTGTCACAGTTAGTATGAGGTTAGTAAGTGTACAAACCGGAGAGGTGTTACTTAGTGTCAGCACAACAAAAACAATAATAAGCACTGGCACTAATTTTACATTTTTCCGTTTCTTTGATATGGGAACACAAGCAGCCGAAGTTGAACTAGGTGCTACTGTAAACGAACCTGTAAACTATGCTGTGAGGGCAGCAATAGAGCAGGCGGTAGTAGAAATAGTAAAAGAAGGAGACCGAAAAGGATACTGGAGTTTTGCAACAGGAGAGAATGTTGTTGTATCCGATGACGAGAAAACTAGTACTTCAAAGGTTGAAGATACTACCGGAATAACAAACAATGAAGCCAAATAAGGTTTCAGGAGGGCGAAATGCAATTTAATAAAAACCTAATCTCGTTGGTAGTTTTTGGGTCTATGTTTGCAACATCAGTATACGCTAGTGAAGTATATATTGATCAAGCAGGCGGTTCGACAACTATTGACGTAACACAAACTGGTACAACTAACAAAGTCAATGGCGATGCTGGAACTACTACTAAGGCAACTATCAACGGAGATACAATTGATGTTGATATAACACAAACTGGAAACTATAACGAAGCAGAAGTTAATATTACGGGTGACACAACTACATTCGATTATACAGCAACAGGAGATAGTAATGCTGTTGACGTATACATTGACGGTGGAACTGGTGGTACTCACACTATTGCGGTTACGGGTGATAGTAATGAAGTTAGTATTTGTGGATCAAATGGTGCATCCGATGATGCAGCAGGATTTGCAACTATTACTAGCTCAGGAACTACTGTAACAGGAACTGCCTGTGTAAGTGGTATTGCTGCTAACGATGTTACAAATACTGTAACTATCGGTGGTGACTATAACGCTGTTAACATTGAACAAGGCTCGGGTGTTGCAAATAGTGTAAACACTATTACAATTGGTGATGGTGTTACTAATAGCAATAATAACGTTGTTAACCTAGTTCAAAGTAACTCTGAGGCAAACACTGTTGACGTAACTATAGATGGTAGTGATAATGCAGTTAATATCTTACAGAACTAAAGCAGTACTGGCATTATCTTTTCTGTGGCTAGGGATAATGCCAGCATTTGCTTCTGTAGGTACAATTTCAGAACAACAAGGACCAAATGCAACATTGGTTCGTAAGGCTGAAACACTGATTGCTAAAAAGGGTGCTGAACTTGAAATGCAAGACAGTATAGAAACAGCAAAAACTAAACTGAATTTAACTTTTAAAGATAATACTAAAGTAGCAGTAACAGAACAATCAAAATTTGTTATTGACGAATTTATATATGATCCTAACGCAAACACAGGTAAACTGTCAATGCGTGTAGCAATGGGAACAGTTCGTTATGCGTCAGGTGGCATTGCTAAGAACAACAGGGAGAATGTAAGATTACGTACCCCAACAGCGACTATATCTGTTCGTGGTACTGACTTTGCTATGACCGTTGATGAAATAGGACGTAGTATGGTAACACTACTTCCTAGTTGTCCCGATTATCAACTCCCTAAAAATGAAGATGATTGTCCAGTAGGTGAAATTTCAGTTAGTACAGATGCAGGTATGGTAATAATGAATCAAGCATACCAAGCAACTGTAGTGTCAAGTTCATTTCAACAACCAACTAAACCTCGTATACTAACTGATAGACCTGCAATAAACAATTTGCTTATTATAAGTCCACCAGAAGAATTTCCAAAAGGATTTAGTACTACAACTGAAGACGATCAGTCAAGTGGAGGATTTTTAGATTTTGATGCATTAGATGCTGATGAACTCCTTGAAGATTTATTAGCCGCAAATGCATTAGATGACGGCACTAGAGAAATAGATAGAGATAACTTAGAACAGACATATCTATCAAGCCTATTAGATATATTTGATGATGGTTTGGGAGATGCTATGCAAGAGTATGACGGTGTATTACCAACAATACACAAGTATCCTTGGGTCAAGGGATCCTATAATGAAGAAAATGTTTTGCTTTATTCAGACCGTCCTCCGCACATTGCAGACATAACAACTGAAAGAGATGTTAATGCAACTGTGCAAATCATACAAGATGATGTTAATGCAAAAGAAATACAGGTGAATAGTGGTGAAAACGTTCTTATCACAATTAAGCAGTATCAGTAGTATATTGTTCTTGTTGTTTGCTTCATCGGCACAAGCCTACGATGATCTCTACCTTGACCCATTCACCACCAGCAACTGGAATACAAGTGGTGGATGGCAATCCTGTGCGGCCTATAGCGGTGGCAGACCCTGTATATCAGACGGTTCATATTTCAGCGGTGACGGCATTAGTGCAGGCGATGTTGTATTCGCATATACAACTAACAACATATCTGATACATTTGGCATCACTTCAACTATGAGATCTAGCACGGGCAGTAACTATGTTGCCATTGATATGATGACTGGTCCAAGAAATGACGAGCAGGGCAACAAGACTGAATACGTTGGTATAACGATAATAAAATATAGTTCCGTGGGTAGCCAAATACAAAGTTATTCATTTTCAGAAAACATAACCAACACGTCAATGGAAACATTTGCCTATGACATAGGATCATTGGCCAACACCTATAACATAGGAATAATAATATCAGGCAGGGACGGTGGCTTTTGGTCAGGTAACTACGGTGCCGTTATTGGATCAGGATCACTATACGTGACTGATACGGATCCCACAGCAGTACAAGCGACTCCACCACCTGCTCCAACACCAGTATACTCATCAAGTATGACAGCACCACAATCTAGTAGACGTAGTTCTGCATTAAGTGGCTTAACTGGACATAGTGCAACAGTTAACATAGAAGGTGATAGTAACGATGTCTACATTGAACAAACAGGAGATTCACACTATATAACGCTAGGAATAATTGGCGGCCATAATAGTGTAAATATAGAACAAACTACTAGTGTTGTAGGAGTGCAACACTATTTAGAATCTAGCATTGACGGAAATAATAATACATTAGATGTATTACAAGACGGTGCTAGTCATAAATCAGCATTTGTAAGTATTGACGGGGATTATAATACTGCAAGTGTTGTGCAAAAAGATAGTGGCTCTCATTACCTACAGTTAGATCTAATAGGTGATAGTCATAGTGCAACTATCGTACAAGAAGGGAGTGGCTCCCACGCAGCCACAGTTGAATTGACCAATGGCGGGGGCGCCTGGGATTTCAACTTAAATCAAGGAGGTACAACTGCAAAGGAATTCAGTTTACCACACTTAATGAGTGACGGCTCATCGACAAGCGGAACTTGCTATGTTGCGGCAGGATGTTCGTTAACCGTTAATCAAAGCAACTAAAAAGAGAGAGAGAAAAAAATGAAAGATTATCTAATAGCATTTGGACTACTCGCCGCGGCAGTGGTGTCGTGGGTATGGGTAGCAACAGCACACGCAAGTCCTATTACAAATAATATGGCATTAAAGAGCTGTTTACAAATAAATGGATATCATCCAGACGACTTTGATACATTTAATTGGAACAAAGCCTCAAGTTGTTATCACGCCTGGCGTACAGGACAAGATAAAATAGAATTAACAGAACTACGTGACTTCCTAAAGCACAATCCACGTTATAGATTTCCGGGACAAAGCAACAATCGTTGCTGGGGTAAGCCACGTGAAATGCCATTTGAAAGTGCATATATTGAAAAGTCTGGTCACTGGTTTAGAGCAGGCATAACCTACAAAGACAAACTGCCAGCAGGGTGTTTTGAAACAGCACCGTGGGATAATCGTGATGTTAACAAGTAAGTATACATGGATTACGGTAGTAGCATTATTTTTGATACTTAACTATTTTGTATGGATAGACAGAGTAGAATGGCTTAAAAGTTTATCATAAATACTAATATGAAATGGTTTATATTAGTAGTAATGATGGGAACATTTTCAGACGGTAGCAAGGATACATTTTTGTTCTTTGAACCAGAGTTTGAAGATGTAGAGCAGTGCAGGGAATATGTATATCAATCCGCATCAGAAATTAAAAAGCAGATGATGATTGAATTCATGGGCAAGCCTATTGAAAGGGTATTCTGCATACGCGAAGACAAGATAGAAAAAGTATTACAGGTTCCAGGAACAAAGATATGAAAAAGATATTAAGTCCTTGGTGGGCAATAATTACTCTTGTATTATTGATAGGTACGTTTTTACAACAGCCTGTTTTTCTTGAAGGTGTTAAATTAAAATATTTTGATACACTTATAACAAATCAAGAACCTACACAAAATAATATCTATGTTGCCGAAATTGATGAAGCAGCACTAGACAAATATGGACAGTATCCGTTCCCAAGAAACATATATGCAGACATTATCAAAGACCTATACGACAGAGGAGCAGGCTTAGTTGTATGGAATGTTATGATGCCTGAACAAGATAGACTAGGCGGTGATGCAAAACTAGCAGAAACTATGCAGAACTATCCTGTTATACTAGCAAGTCGTCCCAGCGACAAAACAAAGAACGAGCCTATTAATCCTGGGGCAGTTATCGTAAATGACAATTTCTTAGATCGCATTTTACCATACGGCGGTATTATTGCTAACATTCCAGATCTAGAAACAAGTGCGGTAGGTGCAGGAATCGTTAGTCAAGAGCCGGAGATAGATGGTGTCGTAAGACGTATGCCAACTGTCGCTGTCGTAGACGGTGTGTTGTATCCAAGCCTCGCACTAGAGACATTACGAGTTATAGCAGGTGATCCTAACTTCCAAATCAAACTAAATGAGTTTGGTGTTGAAAAGATGCGTATACCTCAGTTTGGGCAAATACCAACTGATAGTGAAGGTAGAGTATGGATTGACTGGGCACAACAAAGCAAACGTGTTAGTGTAGCAGACTTGCCAGATGACTTTGCAGGAGCAGTAGTAATTGTTGACGTTACGGCTGCTGGTATTGCAAATCCTGTACCAACAGCGACAGGAGCACAGTTTGCAGGAACTACACAAGCCGCAGTAATTGCTACAATGTTTAATGGTACAAACATACAGCGTCCAGACTGGGCGCCTGATGCAGAGTTATTGTTCTTAGCAGTAGGTGGGTTATTACTAATTTTATTATCAAGGTGGGTTTATGTCGGTATTGCTACAACTGTTTTTGGGATCGCTTCCATTGTTCCTGGTTCTATCTATTTGTTTAATACACACGCAATGCTCCTTGACGCAACGTCAGGGACTATTACTCTTGTTCTTGTGGCCCTCCACGCTTATGGCATTAAGTTTGTTAGAGAGTTTTTAGAGAAGCAAGCAATTAAGAAACAGTTTGCAGGTTATGCTTCACCAACTGTTGTTCGTATGCTACAGGAAAATCCAAGCCTAATCAAAGATGGTATGAAGCGTGAAATATCTATATGCTTCTCAGACTTACGTGGCTTTACACCATTAGGTGAAAGTTTTGGGGATGACGTAAAAGGACTTACTAAAATAATGAATGGCTACATGGACAGCATCACACAGCCTATACTTGATGCTGACGGTATGGTTATCAAATACATTGGCGATGCAAGTATGCACGTACACAACGCACCAACTGATGACCCTGATCATGCAGACAGTGCAGTCCGTACAGGACTTAAAATGCTAAAAGCAGTGGAGAAGTTTAATGAAGATTTTGTCATACCTCAAGGAAGACCTCCCGTTGGTATGGGGGCTGGTATCAATACTGGACTTGGATACTTGGGTGAAATGGGCAGCACAAAGCGACACTCTTACGACGTACTTGGAGACGCAGTTAGTACAGCCGCACGAATTGAATCAAAGTGTAAAGAATACGGATGTTTGTTGCTCGTTGGCGGAGCAACAGTTGAGCAGTGTAAGGAAGATTGGTTCTTCTTAAAAGTAGATGATCTAGCAGTTAAAGGTAAGAGTGTAGGTATTCCTATCTACACAGTGTTAGATTTACAAGGTACACCTGCACAATTAAAAAGTAAAGAAATTCACAAACGTATGCACGAACTATATCGTGCGCAAAAGTTTGATGATGCTATTGCAGAGTGTAATAAATTATATAGACACTTTGATGGTAAGATGTCTAAGTATTACGATATGTGGATTGAACGCTGTGAATATCAAAAGACACAGGACTTACCTGAAGACTGGAATGGCGTGTTTGTAGCAACTACAAAGTAGACTCGTATTTTAATAGTAGAGCATTAACTTCATCAATTTTACGAAGCCATCCGTTTTCGTCTACAACAAATACATCGCCAGGTCTATACAATGCGTAACCTTTTTCGCTACCATCTTGATTTTTTCCCATTACTTCACCGGGCCAATCACCTTTTACAGTCCAATTCTTGCCGGCACTTTCTATACTATAATCCATCCAAATCATAACAGTTTCCCCTTATGAAATATTTAGTTAAATGCTAATATTATTTCTTAGATTCTTCTTTAGGTTGTGGTGCGTTACCAGTACTATCAAATCCTTTGTTTACACTTACATACTTAGAAACAATTTCGTCTAGTTCGTTTCTTTGATTATCTGTTAATGATTTATCAAATGATTGACGGTGTTCTAACACCATTGCTAATTTAGTATTAAGACGTATCATATCATTGTCTAACATACGAATACGATCAACTAGTTTGATTAGTGTTGAGTTTGCTTCGCCTAGAACCGGTTTAATTTCTTGTGTAGCCCATTGCCATATGTAATAGACAAAGTAACCTAATCCCAACGCAGCAATAATAGGAAAGCCATACTGATTTATAGCATCTACTAATTCATTTGTTCCCATATTACCCCCTTACGTAAGTGATTGGCATATTACTAAAGTCTGGTAGCCCTAATCCGTAACCAAACAATACTCCAACAATTAAACCAAAGACAGTTCCAAATAAAATGGCTTTCAGCATATCGCTGTCGTGCCATAAAGGTTGATTCTCTAACCACTTGTCTGTTGGTGCGTGTCCTGTTACAGTTGATTTAAAATTCCAATTTTTCATCAATCTCTCCTTGCATCCTCTTTGCCCTCGTTAGCCGCAATACGGTCAACATTAGGCTTCACTCCTACGATATAACTTAGGAGTGCATCTATTTTAACTAGGTCATTGTTCATCGTTTGAACACGATTATCTAAAGCACCAATTATATTCTTCAATCCGTTAACACTTCCGTTTACACCTTGTAGTATAAACTTAACTGTTAGGAATACAAAATAACCGGCCGCCATTGCTGCCGCAATAGGAAAACCTACTTGGCCTACTAATTTTAAAAATTCCATTTTGTACCTCTCTCTCTGTATTTATTCAAAATAACAATTGATTATTCTTATTACGCCAATTGAAAAATACAATAAAAAATCCAAGTTTTTTCTTGACTTTTAATAGAAATAATGTATAATTACATTTGTCATTGTTAACAAAGGAGACACACATTATGGAAGGAACTAAAATTCCAAATATTACCTTCATGTACCGTGAAGGAGATGAAACACCAGAGGACGGAGGCTGTCCTATTGGTGGAGAGTTTGTACCAACGAGTACAGAACAACTATTTGGCGGCAAGCGAGTAGTTGTATTCAGCCTACCGGGAGCATACACACCGACTTGCTCTACTTACCAACTACCAGGCTTTGATGAAAACTATGAAGCAATCAAATCAATGGGCGTAGACGAAATCTACTGCTCAAGTGTAAATGATGGCTTTGTAATGAATGCTTGGAAAGACTTCGTAGGCATCAAGAATGTTAAAATCATTCCAGATGGCAACGGCGAACTAGCAGAAACATTTGGTAAGTTTGCAGACTTTAGTGCTGTTGGCTTTGGCAAGAGAAGTAAGCGTTTCGCAGCAGTTATCAACGATGGCGTTGTAGAAATGTTCTTCCCAGAACCAGACGCTTCAGCAACTGACCCAGATCCATACGGTGTTTCATCACCTGAAACTGTAATGGCTTATTTGGAAAGTAAAGCAACAGTAGCAGCCTAAATAGGTTGACAAGTGAAGTCCAGTGTGTTAGTATAATATTATGATTGAATATGAATACTACGACTGGACATCACTTATACACTCTGACAGCCGTCAACGTATGGTTGTTGACATCAATCGTGTAATTGCAGATGGACACTATTGGAAGAACAGCCCACCTTATCAAACAGATATCAATATATTTGGATTTACCTCTGAAGATTGGGTAAATTTAAAAATGAGTTTTATTTGGTCTTGTTTTGCTTACATGAAACAAGAGCGTCAAATTAAAACCATAAAGTCTTGGGCATATAAAACAAATTTAAAAACACAAGAGGATCGTGATAATTATTGGCATCAACATTTACGTCCTAACTGTACAACGTTAAGTGGTGTATTTTATTTAAGTATCCCAAGCGACACTAACTTGTTTACATCTGGAACAGAATTAACTCATACAACACCAGAAGATGTAAACAATAGATTTTTCGCGCCTGCAAAACTAGGTCACTGGATTATTTTTCCAGGCAAGGCATGGCACAGACCGGGCATATTAGAAAGTGAAGAATGGCGATATATTGTTGCCGCAGACATGGAGTTGTAATGAGCCTAAGAGAAAAAATAAAGTCAAGGATGGATCAATTACAAGATTGGATGGAGTCAAACTACCATTTAGAGCATCCTGAAGAAGTAGAAGAACATATTCAATCTGTAAGCAAGTTTTGGTCTGCTTTGTCAGAAGAAGACAAAGATTATATTCATGGAGCTCAGTATGCTATTGAAGAAAATCATCGCTGGGATATTCCTGAAGAAAGTAAGCGCATCAATAGGAAGTAAAAATGGCAACATCAATAGAAAAACAAGAACTAGTAGAAACACTTAAAGGCCCACATTACTATCGTATTCGCATATGGGGATACGGTGGAGAATCATCGTATATGAAGATTTCAAAAGAAGCACATGACTTCTGGAAGAGTGTAGACCAAGCAGAGGGTGACGGACCATTGATTCGTTATATCCTTGGTGCTGAAGAATGTAATTTTGCTGAAGTAAACACTACTCCTGAAATGTTTGAAGATTACGACGAATTCAATCCTTCAACTATTCCAGATGGTGCAAAATTCATGCACGATCTAAGTGATCCAGAAGCAGGTGGTTATACCTGGTACGAACCATGCAACGAGATTGATCATGTTTGGGGTGCTAGTGCTGACAATGCAAAGGTTTCTATTGAAAAAGTAGATAGCAATGAATACAATGCAAAATGGATTGAAGATGTAGTTGATGAGGAATTGTACGAACTTACCAGCCGCTTAGATGAAGAATGTGATTATAACGTTGATCATTGTATAGGTCTAGAAGATGAGCCTAAGTGGCCCGAAAGCGACACATACACTTGTCAAATGTATTCATCAGAAAAAGGTACTTTCTTTGAGGCTAGGTTTGAAACTCCTGCGTTAATTGATTTACAAAAACTACAGTTTGTTATTGATGAAGCACTGAATGGTGAAGATACAGTGTTTGGTGTTAAGTATGACGGTGTAGAACTTGACAACGATGGTGGAGACACTAACGGTAAAGGTTACTATGCAAGTGTTTGGAAAAATCAATAATCAAAGAGATTATTAGTTTTTACAACATTTGTATTAGTTACAAGTTCTATATAATCTGAAACAAATCTAAAGTGAACAGACAAACTTGTAAACAAAGATTCATTCATATAATGTGAAACAATCTGATATGATGACGCACCAATGTTTTGATAGTAATCTTTGTTTATACTTCTTCTCTTGCCCATATTTGGAAAGATACCAGATACAAAAAGACAAACATCTCCAAGTTCTTTTGCTTGTACAGTGGATTTTGGATTTAGTTTTAGGTAGGATTCTGCGAAAGAGTCAGATGGTAAGAAATCAGGCTTCTCAACAAATGACGCCAAAAGCATTACGACGTAGGCTTCAACATCCAATGGCAGAGTATACCCTGTGGCATTCTTTGTCTCTTGCATTGCATCGTAAAAGGTGCTAAAATAAACATCTTTCATATAACTATTTATGGTAAATAAAACAATGAGTAATACACGCACTTTTAAGTACGAAGAAATTTTCCAAGATATACCAGATAATCCTGACGAAGTACTAATGACTATCCCTCCTGACATATGTGAAGAAATGGGATGGGAACCAGGTGACGAACTAAAGATTTCCATTGGAGATCAAGGCTCAATTATTATTGAATTAAAAGATAATGGCAAAAAATAATGAATTAATGGAATTTGTTGGGGAGATTACAGATATTCTTCCTAATCAAATGTTTAAAGTAGTTTTGACTGAATTTGAACAAGAAATTATATGTTATACAAGCGGCAGATTACGTCAAAATAAGATAAGATTGGTTTTGGGCGACGAAGTTAAAGTAGAAGTTAGCCCATATGACCTTTCAAAAGGACGGATTACTTACCGTTTATAGTTGATTTCCACCGTTTCTGATGTTATAATATAAATATTAGTAAGATCAACCCAGAGGGTAACAAAATGATAATTCATTGCAGAGGCGGCGATACAGAAATCAAAAGACTCACCCGTGAAGTTGCAGAATTCTGTGCATCAAGTTTAATGTCTAAAAGGCTGGCAAACTCTGTAGAAGTTTGGTTCCATTTTAAACACATTGAAGGTATGAATTACGGCGACTGTATTTGGGAAGATGATGACTATCGTCCAAGACTCTTTACTATGGACATACACTGGGATAAAGATCCAACCAAACGTGACTATGGAAAAGTTCTCAAAACTGTTTGTCACGAAATGGTACACGTAAAACAATGGGCAAAGGGCGAAATGAAACAAATGTATCGTCCTTATGGTTTTACTAAATTCTTAGGAGAGTATTATCCAGATACTATGAACTATTGGGATACTCCTTGGGAAATTGAAGCATACGGTCGTGAAGTTGGATTATACACCCGCTGGTTAGATACAACTAAACGAACCGGTGATCCAAAATTTGATTCTCGCATCGAAGATGTAGATTTGGAAGATTTATTACTTGACATTTCCAACAACTAGCGTTATAATATAGTTACAGTTTGAGAGCTAACGCTAAAGAAACTGAATTTAACTAATATAACCTAATAGGTTAGAGGGAAACAAAATGTCAAGAAAGAATCGTGCCGTTGCGCACAATGCTCTGCAAACCTTAATGCAGAAGTTTGAAACTCCATTCACTGTAGATCCTGCCTTTATTGATTGTAAAGAACTGAGCGAGAACTACGACAACGGATTAATTCCAATGACAGATCTTGCAGAAATTGTAGATGCTGTTAAAGGTTCATGGCAAGGACGTATTACTCAGTACGCTGGTCTAATTAATCTTAAACCTTATTTTTATGAAGCAGACAAAGATAACGTCTTTAGTCATCCTTCATTTAACCGTGACACTTCACCAAACCATTGTGTTAAATTAGAATACGATTGGTATGATATGTTTGCTATGCCAAGTCTTGGACTTAAGATGCCAGACCATTATGGCGGCATGGTTCTTAATGCAGACAGTACACATACATCAGTTGATCGTATTCGTCAAGGTATGGATAAAATACCTTTTTGGGTATCAGATGTTCCCGACCAAGGTGACTTTGAATCAACCTTTGCACTGGCATTGCTAATTGCAGGGCATTTGTTCCTAGCGATTAACGTTCGTAATAAACGTGGTGTTGATATTTTTGACCAACACTTTATTAAAGTAGCAACAGGCATTTATCCTTCACCGCAAATTGATGCAGTAGTAAGCAAGGTTCCAGAAGTTGCTATTAAACGTGCTGGTAATAAAATTCCATATGCTATACACAACTTAAACGAAACGTACCTTACATACGGGTTGGATGCTGATTCTAATAAGCCAGGTAAATTACTTGAACGCAGTTTACGTTGGTTGACAACTAACTTTAAGCATCAAAGTATTGACGGTTGTTTGATGTCTAGTTTTGCTATGTTTGTTGATGACAATGAACAGGCAGGTATTACAATTACCAAAGAACACGAGCAGAAGTTAGCAAACGAACTTAAAGAACGTTGGAATACTGCTAACAATGCACAACTTAGTGTTAAGAATAACTGTATCCTATTAGACAAAACTCGCCCTGGCTACAAGCCACTAGACAGTAACTATGTTGTTAGCAATGGTTTGAAACATATTGCTAAAGAAATTGGCATTACAACTGTTCGTGATGAAATTCAACAGTGGAAAAAGGATTTTTAATATGGCTTGGTATTATACCTTTAATCCAACTGTATTGCCAAATGGGTACCAACATACTAAACCAGGCATTACTAACAGTAACCCAATTGGACGATTAGGCAAGTACCAACTACCATACGGTCCATATTGGGAGGCAAGTTACAGTTGGTTAGCAGAACACGAAGATCCTGCTGTAATTAAATGGATCGAAGATAGTGTACTAGGCCACTTTAGGTTTAAATGCTGTACACTTGGTGCAGGAATGACTGAATGGCTAATGGACACTGATTGGGAAGACATTAAAGAATACGTTCTTATGTTATGTAAAGAAACTAATACCCAATTAATTGATCACGGCCCTGGTCCTTGGACTGCTGTACGCATACAAGAGGAGTTAATAAAATGAATCTTCAAAAATTTTTACAACAGGATGTAAGCAAGCAAATTGAGAAAGCGTGTAAATGGGGTCTCCGTTTGCACTTTCTTGCAAGTGACTTACGTTCTTTTGCAAATGCAGTAGGTACGAAGGATGTACAAGAACTATCTAACTACAGTTGGTTTAATCATCACTTTATGGGCGGCTCAAGTGCAGGCGAAGGTTACAAGAATGCTAGTAATGAAAACTATAACGCACTAGGCTTTTGTATTCGCGAAACACAGAGTGATGTACTTAATACTACACAAAAAACAGGTAACAGTGGTGCTGATCTAATTACAGGTAAAGCATTGCTTGAAATGCAAAAACGTGGTTTAAGTGGACTTACAACTGATCAGTTCCATACCAACGAAGGCGGTTTCCACTGTGAACACAACTTTCAAGTCAACCATATCAAAACATTGCTACTTGAAAAAATTCTTAGCAACAATAAGATTGATGCACTGAGTATGGTTCGCTTTGTTATTGATCACAGCCTTGTTGTTACAGTATACAACTCAGAACGCAAGGACGGCGGCAATAACCTAAATAATAACGTTGCACCATTTTGGCGTTATGCTAATGTAGGAGCCAATGTGTTGCAATTTACAGATGATGGATTTGAAGATGTTACTAACTGTACGATCCAAGAAGTGTATAGCAATCGTTGGAATCGCAACCGTTATTTTAAAGAGTTTAGAGCTCAACTTGAAAATATAAGCCGGATTCAACTTGACAGTTTCAAAGAAGAAATATATAATAGTACGTATATGAAAGAACCTAAGAGCAGTACAAGCCCTATTCTTAACGATACGAATTTAGAAATTCTTGTTAGGAACGATGCAAGTGAAATCGCAAGTAACTTTTATCCTGACAAGTTTAAAGACAGATGGAAAAAGGCATGAAACAATACAATTGGCAAGAGTGGGATATAAATGTTTTTAAAACATTATATCCACAACTACAGGCAGACACAACAAAAGAATTAATACACAACCGTATGGGTCGTTTATATTGGGTATGGAAAGACGATGCATTATATGTTCAGCGATTTGCTCGCGAAAATGGTCCATACCAAGGACGCAACTTAAAATGGTTGCGTAAATGCGTACCTAACGCTCGTACGATTGTTGACGTTGGTATGAACGTTGCTAATAACACAATGGAATATGCTACTTGGGCACAAACTGTACACGGCTTTGAGCCTACCCCAAGTACATATGAATTAGCAAAAGCAAACATTGAACTTAATCAGCACGTAGAATTAAAAGGAAGATACTATAACAGTCAAAAGGTAATAAGCGAACATAATCCTAATCATGCAGACGGCTGGTATAAACTTCCAGATAAGACATTTGCTAGTTTGACTATGACAGCAAATGTGCATACACACAATGTAGGGTTAGGTAATGTTGCAGGAAGTTTCCAAATGGAAGATCATCCTAACAACGTAGGACACAACTGTATTCTTACAGAAGAACGCAAAGAAAAGACCAAGTATGATGTTTATACAGTAACAGTTAATACGTTAGACAGTTATAATTTTGAGGATGTAGATGCAATTAAAATTGATTGCGAAGGCTACGAGTATCCTATTTTGCAAGGAGCATTACAAACTATTAGTCGTTGTCGTCCTGTTGTTCAATTAGAAATTGTAGAAGCACAGTGTAAAAAGTTTGGTTATACTCCTCAAGATATGTTTGACCTATTTCATACACAAATTGGAGACTATGTAACAACAGATTTTCAAGGTAATGATTTAGGAACAGATTGGAAACGTATAAAGGGTGTGATGGACAGATTCTTTGTTCCTAAAGAGATCTACGATACTATTCCAAAGTCTATTACTAAAGTAAGACACCCAGGAATGGAAAAACCTAAAGTTGACCCAGTAGTAGCAAAAGAATTATTTGAAGGACTATCATGAGAAATAGTGATGTACAACAAGAGATTAAACGTATGACACAGTCTAGGGAAAAAATGAACATCCAACATGAACCGTTGTTTGACACAGCAAAGGCTGAAGCACACTACACTGAAAAAGACGGAGTGGAAGTACGATATATTTGCACTACAGACCTTACTGCTAGTGATGTGCCTGTTGATGTGTTTTATCGTGCAACGCCGCATCCTGAGTTTGGTAATCACTACTTTGGGATCTATTACGATCATGTACGTGGACACACAATGATCACAAATGCTGATGCTGTTGAGTCACTTGAGTTCGGTATGATTGAAGTAGACGGTAAGTACTATTATAGTCAATCACATCACGATTACAAAGTAGTAGAAGGCAAGATGATTGACGGTGGTAGGGCTTATATTCGTTCAAATGGCTATACTGTTGTTATGAAAGTCAAAAACGGAAAGTTTATTAAAGCAATTCTTAACAACACAGGTAGCAGTTATGTCTATGGATAATTTTAAAAGTTTTATAAATGATTGGATTGAAGAATATATTAGTGTAGCACAACCTGAATACGGAGACCAGCCACCGTGTCCTTATGCTAAGGCTGCATGGATTAATAAAAAAGTCGATGTACAATATATTGATACACCAAATTTACGAGATTTTTGGGAAACTGTATCAACACAAATTATTAACTTTGACGGAAGTTACGAAGTAGTCATAGTTGGTATGCCAACTGACGAAGAAGTAATTACTATAGATCAATTAGCAGGTGCAGTAGATTCTCTTAATTCATATTTAAACGTCCAGGGCAAAGACATTTGGTTATTAAATATGTACTCTGCATATACTATAGTGCTAATACAAAAAGTATCCAAACTAGACGATGCTAGTAAATCTTTAGAAACTAAAGATTATTATAAAAATACCAACGAGTACTACTTTAACAAGTATGTACTTGGTAGGCGACAACTAAGAGAAAAATTGGACAAATAGCGGTTGACAAGTTTCTAAAAGATGTTATACTATAATCATAGTAAGGCAAATAGAAGAGGCAACCAAAATGGCATTATCACAGTTCAAAAAAGATGAAATTGCATTTGAACTCCGTCACGAAGACGCTCGCATCAAATCAAACTGGGACCAGAGGGTCTGGGTTCTTCCTATGAAAACTGTACCTCTTACGGACGCACTTGCTGTTGCATATGCGGCTTACCGTATTAACAACAATCAATATCTTAAAGACACTCGTCGCTTCTCAGAAGAAAACAAGACACAGTTTGACAACAAGAGTCTTGTTAAGTTTTACTGGCAAAAGAAACTAAACACTAGCGATGCACAGTGGTTGCCTTCAGACTTTGAAATGTTTGAACCTACTGAAGAAGACTATGCAAGTGTACAAGAAGCACTCAAGTGGATGAAGCGTTATGTAATGCTTGGCTTAGGTGATCTTAATGACTTTACTCGAGACATGGTTAATGAACTTGATAAGAAAGAAGTCAAGATTGCTGGAATGGGTCGTATTGCTTATGCCCCAGAATTCATTAAGCGTGATCGGCATGAACACAGTCTTAAAAAAGAAATCCGTGTAGAGTATCGTGACAGCCAACATTTAGGCAAAGAGAAAGATCCTGTAGAAGTAGTAATTATTATCCTTGACAAGCGTTATAGCAGTCAGTGGGAGAGTTACAACTACACTGCTGTTACTACAGAAGGTAACCTAGTGAGCTTTATGAACAAATTTGATTATGCAGTAGGCGACATGAAGCGCATTAAAGCCAAAGTAAAGGCACAAACTAAGAACAAGTTGTTTAGTGCAAACGAAACACGTCTTAACTATGTAAAACTTTATAAGGTATAAAGATGTTTAGATATTATAATGTATACGTTGGTAACAAGCATATTGATTTAGTAAAAGCTCTTAACGAGCAAGATGCAATTAATCAATGTTATATGCGATATGGCAGTGCTAGTAAATATACAGGCTTAGGACGAAATAACTTTAGAGCAGAAGTTGCATGATTAAAATCCAAAATAAATTACCTCGTGAAGTATACGTTGCCTGTTCAGGCGGCGTAGACAGTATGGCTGTTGTAGACTTCCTTCGCAACAATCACGATGTAACTATTTGCTACTTCCATCACGGAACAGCTCACGGTGACAAAGCCGCAGAGTTTGTTGCACGTTATGCAACTGACAATAACATTCCGTTTGTGTATGGTTCGCTAGGTAGTGGTGCCGCAGAAGGCAAGCCCAAGAACGACAGTTGGGAAGAACACTGGCGAAACGAAAGATACAAGTTCTTTCACACTATCAATGCTCCTATCGTTACTGCACACCATTTGGACGATTGTGTAGAAACTTGGGTATGGAGCAGTATGCACGGAACTGGTAAAATTATTCCTTACAGCAACAAGAACGTGATCCGTCCTTTTCGCACGACTCGCAAACGAGATTTCCAATTATGGGCAGATTTGAAGAATGTGCCCTACGTAGAGGATGACAGCAACGCAGACGTGTGTTATACTAGAAACTATATTAGGCATGAGATGATGCCGCACGTACTAAAAGTTAATCCTGGTATTCACAAGACCATTTTGAAGAAGGTAAGAGATGAAGATTGGACTTAGCCTTTCTCGCTGTATGCGAGATATATTTGAAAAGAAAGTAAGCATGGATGATGTGCTAGTAATTATTGCTCGCACAGATTTTGATCCTCATGTAGATGCACATTGGCGTGGTATTTGGGAAGGCTATCTTTATGGTGGCATGAGCAATCCTGAATGGGCAGGACTAGAAGATCACGAAGAAGAAATGCGTGAGCTTGCAATAGCATTGTACGTAAATGGCAAGATCCATCAACCTCGCAGATTTGGTGCTCGTCCTCAGCGATTGGCCTACTATTGGCTAGAGTGTGTAGTGCCTGAAGAAGAACTATCAAACCATCCTGCGGCTTTAAAAGCATGGGATAAGTATAAAGTGCTTGCAGGATTGACCCAATGAGTGATATGTTTAATGTAGACGACGATGCAGTTCGTAACTTAGTAATGCTTGCAATGGAATCTGATATAGCAGATCCAATTGACTGGAACGAACTTAACATTACAGAAGAACAAGCCTATATTATGATGGCAACTCATGTGCTTGAGATGGAAAGAAATCACTTGACAGATGGAGCAATTATTGTTAAACTAATGGTAGAAAACTTTGTATTAAATTTGAAGTTATTAGGAAAGAAGTAGAAGTGTGAAATTAGATGAATTAACAGATTACAATAAAATAAACGACGATCCAGTTCGTCCACATCTGTCAGTTGACTTTAGAACAGCACCTGGCAGAGAAATTTATTGCCTAAATGAAGACGATGATATTAAAGCAATTATTTGTGTAGCATATACCAACGAAGTTCCTATTGACGAAAGTGAACTAGAAAAGTTAACACAAGAACACGGTGAAATTGCAGTGTTCTATACTGTATGGTCATATGCAAAAGGTGCTGGAAGACAAATGGTTTTAGACACTGCGTCATTTATTAAAAATAATAAACCTGTTAAAAGATTTATTACACTAAGTCCAAAAACTGAAATGGCAAGAAAGTTTCATCTAAGTAATGGTGCATTAGAATTACAAGACAATGCACTTTCTGTTAACTATGAATATCCAAGCGAGCTCATCTAATGAATCAAAATATATTTGAAACTACAGCAGTTTTAACAAATACTCATACTGATGTTAATATAAATGCAGAAGTAGGAGAAATGAAAGAACGACAATCGTTCAATGCTTACCTTGCAGGATCAAAAGTACATATGACATGGACTGGTAAAATTTATGTAGGTAATGCACACGGTATGGAACTAACAAGTCCCGGGCCTAAACTAATTAGAACTATTAACACACGAGGAAGATATTAATGCCACTAGTACCAATTGTAGTTGAGAATACAGCAAAGGGCGAACGCTCATACGACATTTATAGTCGTCTACTCAAAGATCGCATTGTTATGATGCAAGGTGTAGTAGAAGACCATATGGCGAATTTAATTGTAGCACAACTGCTATTTTTAGAAAGTGAAGATCCAAGTGCCGATATTACTTTATATATTAACAGTCCGGGCGGTAGTGTAACTGCTGGACTTTCTATTTACGACACTATGCAATTTATTAAACCTGATGTGTCTACTGTTGTAATGGGTCAGGCATGTAGTATGGGCTCATTTATTGCAATGGCAGGTGCGCCCGGCAAACGACTTGTGTTACCTGAGTCCCGCACAATGATCCACCGTGTAAGTTCAGGTACACGAGGCACAAGCGGTTCTGTACACGTACAAGAATTACAAATGGAAGATGCTATTCGTAGTTTTGAAGAAGGCAAAAAAATTAATAAACGCCTTACTGAACTTTATGTTAAACATAATACTGCGGGCAAGTCCTACGACGAATTATTTGAAACTATGAAGTTTGACACGTTCTTATCAGCACAAGAAGCAGTAGAACATGGACTTGCAGATTTAGTAGTAGATAAAAGATAAGGAGAAATAAATGAACACAGCAGTTTGGAAAACAACAGACGAACTAATTAGTGCTATGAATCGTGTCTACGGACACATGAGCATTGCCGTTTTTATCAGTATGGCAGTTAGTTACTTTGTAGGAACTAGCCCAGAACTATTGCAATTCTTTTTTACAGGTGCTCTAAAATGGGTGGTTATCTTTGCTCCGTTAGTTGCAATTATTGTGATGAGCTTTGCCAGTGCTAATTTCAGCAAATCAGGACTGCAATTGTTCTTGTATGCGTTTGCTGGATTAATGGGATTGAGCTTTGCTACAATCTTTGCAGTCTACACAATGGGCAGTATCTTTACAGCCTTTATGGGTGCAGGAGTGTTGTTTGGCACTATGAGCTTTTATGGATACTTTACTAAGAAAGATCTAACGTCAATGGGTCAACTGATGTTTGTAGGACTGATTGCAATCATTATTGCAAGCGTAGTCAACATCTTCATCGGTAGCACTGTGATGCAAATGGTTATTAGTGCTATTGCTATTATCGTGTTCTTGGGCCTAACAGCATACGACACACAGAAAATCCGTGAAATTGTAAGCCGTGGTGGCGACACAGGACGAGAAGAAGTAATGGGCGCACTAACACTGTACCTAGACTTTATTAACTTGTTTATTCACTTACTACAACTATTTGGGAATCGTCGATAATGGAAATTCAACCTAAAGACCCTAGCAAGATGCATTTTTATATTAGCCTAGCAAAAAGTGTTTTGCGTATTGCAGGCTGTATAGCAGTAGTAAGCGGAGCAGGTGTTTTTTGGCTTGCGGCAAGTTTTCTTGTAGCGGAACTGCTAGGCATTGCAGAGGAATTGTAATGTCAGATAGGGTTTTCTTATTAGTTCACGGCAAGGGCGGTGGCCCAAATGTGCCGCCTGATGAAGAAAACCATATTGTAGAACTTTATGAATGGCTCAAGGGACAAGGAACTGTTGTATACAACGAATACCCTTGGGGTTATACTAGGCGCTACAATGATACATTAGAACAAGGATTACAGGAAGTAATTAACGACTATAATTCTTTAAAGGCTGAAAACAAATATGTTTATACTATTGGACATAGTTTAGGCGGAAACATTTTAATACAGTTAGCACAAAAAGGCTTAACATTTCCAGATGGGCTTATATTATCAAACCCTGCACATAATGTAGGTAATCCAAAGTTTAAAAATATAGTTGACTGGAGCGTTAAAAAGGCAAAAAGGTTAGTTGAGGAAGGTAAAGGAAAGGAAACATCAGATTTTGTAGATATACTTTTATCTAGCATAGAAGTATGTTATGGTACATCAGAGAGTTATTTAAGTTTCTTTGATCCAGATGGTATGTGTAATATGTATAATTACGATGCTAGTAAAATGGATCATCAACATTTTCTTTGGATCCATAGCGAAAATGATACTACACAAATGTTGTTTCCTAGATTTTGGTCTGGACTATTTCGTAATAGCGGTTGTGTAAAATCAACTAGTCCAACTGACTATCATGGACCAGATCCAACTATACATTTTCCAAGTATTATAGAATGGTATACTAAGAACGAGGAACAATATGAATGATGGAGGTAAAGGTGATAAACGAAGAAAAGGTGCAGACGATGACAAATACAGAGACGGTTGGGACAGAATCTTTGGTAAGCGAGACAATCGCAAACCTGAAGGGGATTCCGACACGGGATCAACTAGTAAACCAACTGATGAACGAGACACTAGTAGTAACGTTTCGTAAACTTGATGGTGATCAGCGAGTAATGACTTGCACTAAGTCTTTTGATATCATTCCAGAAGATATGCGCCCTAAAACAACAAAAGAACCTAAAGAAGGTAATATAACTGTTTGGGACATAAACGCTAACGGTTGGCGTAGTTTTAGATATGACCGTGTAGAGAAAGTAGAGGAAGTACAATGAAATTTAAAGAATTATATTTTCACATAGTAGCAATCGCAGTTGGATTAAGTTTTTTAACTTCTACAGCATTTGCTAGTGAACAAAATAGAAACATTCGTGATGTATATAAGACAGTAACTCGTTCTGTTCCTTATACAGAACAAGTATGTATGGATGTGCAAGTTCCAATATACGGCAGTGGCGGATTTGATCAAGGTGATGCTATTGTAGGCGGCATTGTAGGCGGCCTGCTTGGCAGTCAAATTGGTAAAGGTAACGGCAACAAAGCAGCAACAGGTGCTGGTGCTATTGCTGGTGCTATCATTGGCGGCAAAAAAGAAGATAAGATTGTTGGATACAAACAAGAACGTCAATGCACAAACGAAACTAGATATACCACTACCTCAGAAGAAGTATATAGTCATAGTGAAGTTACTTTTTGGTATGAAGGTCGTAGACGTACACTAACATTCCAAAAATAAAAAATAGGAGGGTTGGCCGAGTGGTTGAAGGCACCTGTCTACTAAACAGGCATACGGCAACGTATCGTGGGTTCGAATCCCACATCCTCCGCCAATTTAAGGATAATAAATGTTCTACGCAGATCCACGATATGGAAACATAATACACAAATATCATTATGAACATGACCTATCAAATATTGTAGATAGGGCATCTAGACTATTTGCAACTAGTAATAATCTAAATGCAGCCTTAGAACGAGAAGGTGGAATTAGTTCTAGTAGTGAAGAAGATTCTCCTCATCAATGGGAAGAAACTTCTGACTTAAGATGTTGGTTGATTGATACCATTAAAAACAATGTATGTGATGATTGGGATTTTTATCCGTCAGTTAAGAAAAACTTAATATTTGATAATTCTTGGGTCAACAAACATCCACCTGGTGCATGGACTGACGAACATGCCCATGGAGGTATGCCGGTTGTAGTATCGTTTTATTTAGAACAACCAGTAGATAG
>Ga0222719_10001161_pt1 | contig 25857 bp, 24 predicted proteins | sample C33_34DmetaG_FD_165039 | JGI IMG/M metagenome (GOLD analysis project Ga0222719, IMG submission 165039) | Estuarine water microbial communities from San Francisco Bay, California, United States - C33_34D | ecosystem: Environmental > Aquatic > Marine > Unclassified | place: USA: California...
TAAAAATCGCTTCCCATCTTGGTTGAGCGTTAATACCATTTCATCGATTTTATCTTCTGAACCTTTACTGAAAACAGAAGACTTGAACTCTTCAGATTTCATTTGAAGTAATTGCTCGTATTCACTGCTTTTGAGTATTTGTTCTACCGTTTTGTATTCTGTATTTGCAGAATTTAAAGTGTCATCAACTACAAAAGCTAACATATTCAGTCTTCTCACAGAATTCCAAGCTTCCTTTTCTCTATCTGAAAGATCCAAATCGTCAGTAAGGAATGTTGAAACTGGCAAGTCGAGTTGGACAAATCCTGGAGATTCTTGATGTGATACAAAGTAAGATTGTAAGCTCTCCTGCTTTTGGCAGCTCAACAGAACTGTCAAAGACGAGGCCAATATTAATTTGAAGATTTTCATTCTTATAATTTCTTCTTACCAGCCTTATCCAAGTGCTCGCCTCCAGGCAGATTCATTTTGCTTGTGATTTTAGAGATTTGTTTTAAATCAATATCTCCAAGAATAGAAACGATGACTGTTTCTACAGGTCTGTTTTTTCCATTTATAGATAAATCTTCACCATCGAGCATTTCGCTTAGGCCCGTGATCAACATCATCAATTCCCGAACGTGATTCTCGTCCTTGCCTTCTCGAACATAAAATCTAACGTTCTCGGCACCATCTTTAAAACGCATTAACTCGTCTAACTTGGCTTTACGAATGTAATTCTCGACATCGGCAACCATTTTTTTAGAAATTTCTTCATTTCCCGTTACTAATAGCTTAACGTTTTCTATTTTATTCACCATCTCCATATAGGCTTTGGCTTCTGGGTCATCAATTTCGATGTCCATACTGGCGATCATGGAAAACATTTTACTGTTTATTACTCCAGAGGTAACCTCGTCCATAGACTCGTATTTTGAGAATAAGTCCTGCGCCGTTATTGTCATGGTCAGCATCAAGCTGAAAATTGTTGTAATGAGATTTTTCATAATATTGATTGTATTAAATTATTGTTTTAAAAATTGATTGGTTGTTTCTGAAAAGGTTTTGATGTAGCTCAATTTGGCAGTGCCCTTGGTCATTTGTTCACTCACGAGGTTCAGTATTTCAAGGGTTTGGTCAAACGCCACTTGGGCCTTCCGTTTTTGTTGGTAGGCGAGATATTGCTGAGTAAATAGTCCCAAGAAAAGCACAGCTGCTGCCGCCTTGATCCAAGAATAATTTCTTTTAGTGGAAGGTGGGCTAAATATTTTAGAACTTTGAGATTGTTGTTCAGAATGAAAAAACGTGAACATCATTTTATAAGGCATCCAATGTTCTGGAATTTCTTCTTGCATGAAGAATAGTCTCAACTCCTCTTGCTCTTGATTTGTTGACTGGCCGCTGTCGTATCGATTTAAAAGGTGTTCAACTCTTTTGTAGTCCATAATTATGCATTTGTAATAATCTTTCCTTGACCGTCTGTCTGGCGCGAGACAAGTTGGTTCTTATCGCGGTATATGACATTTGAAGCATTTCTTCAATCTCATCAAAATCATATTGCTCTATATCTTTCATTTGTATTACTAGCCTTTGTTTTTCGGGAAGCTCATCGATGATCTCTCCAACAAAAGCCAAAGACTCTTTCATTTCAAAATTTTTACTAATAGACGCCTCTCTGTTGGCGAAATTGCTGTGCACCAGCCTAAGTTCTTGCGACTGCTTAGATTTTAATATGTCAAGACAATGGTTCTTTGCCATGGTCATGGCCAAGGCTTCTACACTGCGATAAGCACTCAAATTGGCTCTCATTTTCCACAACTTTATCAAAATTTCCTGACAAGCATCTTCTGTTGCATCAACAGAGACCAGCAACCGCTTAACCACTCTGAACATTTTGTCCCGAAAAGGTGATACGATATGCATGAATTCTGTTTCTTTCATCAGATGCTCAAATATTGACTGTTAAACTGAAGACGATATGTTGCTCTTCTTGTTACATTTTTTATAAAGAAATATAAATTTATACCTTTACAGTAACCTAATGAACATTATCCATGAAAAAGATTTTCACCCAATACTTGAGCATGTTCATCATGCTTGTAATGAGTTTGTCTGTTGCAGCTTGTTTTGAAGATAATGATGATAATGCAGTTTCGGCAAGTTCGATTTCCGACTTTGTTTGGAAAGGGATGAATGCCGCCTACTTGTACAAAGCTAATATACCCGACTTAGCCGATAACAGGTTTGCCGATTCAAACGACTACGCCAGTTATTTGAACACTTTTCTAACGCCAGAAGATTGTTTTGAAAGCTTGATTTATGAGCGTCAAACTGTAGACAAATACAGCTTGATTGTTGACGACTATATTGCACTCGAGCAACAATTCAGTGGAACAACAAAGTCAAACGGTATGTCCTACGGCCTTTTTGTGTTCTCATCAACAGACGATAATGTCTACGGCTATGTGCGTTATGTCCTTCCGAATACAAGCGCTGCGTCAGCCTCCTTAGCAAGAGGAATGCTGTTTTGGGGTGTCAATGGCTCCCAACTCACCAGATCGAATTACAGAGATTTACTCTCGGCCGAAAGTTATATCCTCAATTTTGGAACGTATAATGACAACGGTACAGAAACGGCAACTGATGACTCCATATCTCCTAACGATTTATCGGCATCGCTGACAAAAACTATTTATACAGCCAATCCAATCCTGAAAGCAGAAGTTTTAAATGTAGAAAATGAATCCATTGGTTATTTGATGTATAACGGTTTTGTTTCAGATTTTGAGAACGAATTAAATACTGCGTTTGGTAATTTTAACGCTGCGAATATCAACCACTTAATTGTTGATTTGAGATATAATCCCGGAGGTTCAGTTGAAACCGCTACAGTTTTAGGCAGCTTAATTACTGGCCAATTTACAGATGATTTATTCGTCCGTTTGCAATATAACAATGATCTTCAAGCCTCTGTTAGTGATTTAGAGACCTTGAATTATAGGTTCACAAACACCTTGAGAGATGGCACAAATTTAAATAGCCTGAATATGTTACAAGTCTATTTTATTACCTCTAGCAGTTCGGCATCAGCGAGTGAATTGGTCATCAATTCTTTGACACCTTATTTGAACGAACAAAACGTGAAAATATTTGGGAAAAATACGGAGGGCAAATCACAAGCCTCGGTTACCTTGTATGACTCGCCCAATTTCAGTCGATCGGGTGCAAATCCAAGTCATTCATACGCCTTACAACCTCTGGTTTACATTACCAAAAACAGCCTAGATGTACATGTTCCTTCAACAGGTATTGAGCCAGATGTTCTCATTCAGGAGAACATAGGGAATTTAGGACAATTAGCTGATATAAATGAGCCCTTACTCGCCGCGGTTATTCAAGACATTTTGACCTCCAGGGGAAGTTTGTTAAACCGCCATAACAGTTCACAAGAAGCCATTGGATCTGACCAAACTTTATTGCCATTTTCAGTAGGCATGTATGTCGACCGAGACGCTCAGTAAAAAGGAGAGGATAAGAACATTATATTAAAGGAATTTATTATTATTTTTGTTACAACAAGTTTATTAAATCACATACTATTTTTGTAGTAATGTAAAAAAGCGCATTTTGAATTTTAAGAAAAAAGACCTTCTCGTTTTAAGTTTTATTGTAATGGCTGTCGTGTTGCGATTGATTCCACACCTACCAAACGTTACTCCGGTCACTGCAATGGCACTCTTTGGCGGTGCTTATTTTAGTAATCGGTATGCTGCTATGGTACTCCCGCTTATTCTTATGATTTTGTCAGATATTTTTCTTGGGTTTTCTTGGATCACCTTTTTTGTTTACGCCTCCTTGATATCGGTGAGTTCGATTGGCTTGTTTTACAAAAAAATAAGCTTCAAGACCATTTTAATGGGTAGTCTTAGCTTTTTTATCATCACTAACTTTGGTGTTTGGCTCTTGGGCTACCCCAAAACTTGGACGGGGTTGGCAGAATGCTACACCTTGGCTTTACCCTTTTTTAGGAATTCTTTAATTGGGGATTTTGTCTATAGTGGTCTCCTACTCTACGGATACCAATTCGCCTATCGCCATTTACTGAAAGAGGCTTAATTCTTTACCAAACGTTTAGTAATAGAAGTATTGTTGGTGACAAATTTAACCAGATAAACACCAGATTTCCATTGAGAAGAATCGAACTTGGTCACACTTTGATTGAGTGTCTTTTTATCAACGAGCTGGCCTAAAACATTATACACCTCCATGCGGACTGGGGCATTCGTAGCGGAAAGATTTACCGTAAAATAGTTGTTTACTGGATTAGGCTTGATAAGAAAACTGTCAAGATCAAGGGCTGGCGGCAACACAGCAGTATCTGCTGTCTGGGCGAAGGTCAGAGAGCTCGATAAAAAAAATAATGCGAAAAGAAAGTGAAGAGTAATTTTTCTCATACATTTTTCAATTAGTTAACTAAATTACACACTAATTAGTTAAACACTAAAAATTTAACAAAAATTATACCAGACTACTTGCTTAAGTACATTTTCCTTCTTGAGTACAATTCATAGAATTCGTCGTCCTTTAGACTATCTATAAACAAAATACTCTCTCCTGTACTTTTCATTTCCGGCCCTAGTTGTTTGTTCACATTAGGAAACTTATTGAAAGAAAATACGGGCTGCTTAATGGCATAGCCCTCCAGTTGAGGATTGAAATCAAAATCCTTAACTTTTTTATCACCGAGCATCACTTTGGTGGCAAAATTGACATAAGGCTCTTTATAGGCCTTAGCTATAAATGGCACTGTTCGCGAGGCTCTTGGGTTAGCTTCGATAATGTATACTATATCGTCCTTAACAGCGAATTGAATATTGATTAGCCCAACTGTCTTTAGTGCCTTAGCTATCTTAACCGTATGATCTTTAATTTGCTCCATCACCAAATCCCCAAGATTAAATGGCGGCAAGGTCGCGTTGCTATCACCTGAATGAATTCCGCAAGGCTCTATATGTTCCATAATACCAATAATTTGAACATCCTCACCATCACAAATCGCATCAGCCTCAGCCTCTATTGCACCATCTAAATAATGATCCAACAGCAACATATTATTAGGAATACTTCTCAGCAAGTCAACCACGTGTTTTTCGAGCTCCTCTTTATTGATGACAATTTTCATCCCCTGACCTCCAAGAACATAGGAAGGCCTTACCAATATGGGGAAATTCAATTTATCTGCCACACCCATAGCCTCTTCGGCCGACTGAGCTGTATCAAACTCAGGGTAAGGAATATTTAAACGCTTTAACAAATTCGAAAAACGACCGCGATCTTCAGCCAAATCGAGTGCGTCATAGCTCGTACCTATGATGTTAATTCCAAAGCGATGCAACTTTTCGGCCAACTTCAAAGCCGTTTGCCCTCCTAACTGAACAATAACCCCTTCTGGTTTCTCATGTTGAATGATATCATACAAATGCTCCCAAAATACTGGCTCGAAATACAACTTATCGGCTATATCGAAATCTGTAGAAACGGTCTCAGGATTACAATTAATCATTATCGTTTCATAGCCACATTCTGATGCGGCCAATACCCCGTGAACGCAACAATAGTCAAACTCAATACCCTGTCCAATCCTATTTGGACCTGAGCCCAAAACAATAATCTTTTTTCTGTCCGAAACGACACTTTCATTCTGCGCAAACCTTCTCCCATCGGCAGTTTCCATATCACTTTCAAAAGTAGAATAATAGTAAGGCGTCTGTGCTTTAAACTCAGCCGCACATGTGTCAACCAATTTATAAGCCCGATTGATTTTATATTCTTGACGCTTTTTATAAACTTGGCTTTCCAAACATCCCAACATATGGGCGATTTGCCGATCACCATATCCTTTTTGCTTAGCGACTAACAACAAGGATTTCTCAATATTTTCAAGCGTATAAGTACTGATTTCCTTTTCCAACTTGAACAACTCTTCATATTGTTGTAAAAACCACATGTCTATCTTGGTAATTTTGTGAATCTTACTCAGCGGTATTCCTAATTGAATAGCATCGTAAATCACAAATACCCGATCCCATGAAGCGTAAGTTAATTTATCAATAATCGTATCGTAATCTTTATAACCCTTGCCGTCGGCACCCAATCCATTGCGCTTAATTTCTAAGGACTGAGTGGCTTTGTGCAAAGCTTCTTGAAAAGAGCGCCCAATACCCATGACTTCGCCAACGGACTTCATTTGGAGTCCTAGAGTACGATCACTGCCTTCGAATTTATCAAAATTCCAACGCGGAATTTTAACTATGACATAATCTAAGGTAGGTTCGAATAATGCTGAAGTGGATTTGGTAATTTGGTTTTCCAATTCATCTAAAGTGTAACCTACAGCTAATTTGGCGGCAATTTTAGCGATGGGGTACCCCGTGGCTTTACTCGCCAATGCCGAAGATCTCGACACTCTTGGGTTAATTTCTATGGCAATGATTTCCTCGCGTTCATCAGGACTGACAGCGAATTGCACATTACAACCTCCTGCAAAATCGCCGATACTGCGCATCATATGAATGGCCATGTCCCGCATTCGTTGATATGTTCTGTCACTCAAAGTCATGGCAGGCGCCACAGTAATAGAGTCACCGGTATGTATCCCCATGGGGTCCATATTTTCTATGGAGCATATGATCACCACGTTATCGTTTTGATCTCTTAACAATTCCAACTCAAATTCCTTCCAGCCAATCATGGCTTTATCGATCATCACCTCATGAATCGGTGACACTTCCAAACCACGTGTTAACATTTCATCAAACTCTTCTTCTTTAAAAACGAAAGAAGCCCCGGCTCCACCTAAGGTAAAAGAAGCTCTAATAACTAAAGGAAAACCAAATTCCTGAGCAATTTCTTTACCTTTAAGAAACGATGTTGCGGTCGCCTGTGGCGCCATCGGGATGCCGATATCCAACATTAATGTTCTAAACTTTTCTCTATCTTCGGTGATATTGATCGCGTCAATATCAACTCCAACTATCTCTACTCCAAAATCGCTCCAAATGCCTTTTTCGTCGGCCTCTATGCAGAGATTTAAGGCCGTTTGCCCTCCCATTGTAGGTAAAACAGCATCGATTTGAGGGTTCTCCTTTAGGATTTTCAAAATGGACTTTGTTGTGAGAGGAAGAAGATAAACACGATCGGCCATGGTGGGATCCGTCATGATAGTGGCCGGATTGGAATTGATTAATACAGTTTCTATACCATCTTCTCGTAAGGATCTTAGGGCTTGAGTTCCAGAATAATCAAATTCACAGGCTTGCCCAATCACAATAGGGCCTGAACCGATAATGAGCATACTCTTAAGGTCATTACGTTTTGGCATAGAAAATATTTTAGATTACAAAATTACTTTACAATAGAATAAAAAAAAAGGTGTTACTGTTAGTAACACCTTTAATATATAAACAATTGTTAATCATTACTTTTTGTGACGGGGTTCCGATGAAACCGAAATCTTCTTTCTCCCTTTAGCACGACGACTTGCCAGTACCTTACGTCCAGATACAGAAGCCATGCGCTCTCTAAATCCATGTTTATTTCTGCGTTTTCTTTTAGAAGGTTGAAAAGTCCGTTTCATATCGTTTAGTCTTTTTGTTTAACGAAATCCCTTCCGTTAAATGTCGCGCAAATATACAAAGCTTTTTTATTTGAAAAACTTTAACCCCATTTATTTTTCATAGTTTTCTTACATTTGCCATCCACAAATTTAAAACTCATGTTCAACAAGAATATCAAATTAGTATTAACGCTTCTCATTTTTGCAGGAGCAACATATCAATTCATTGAAAGTAATATTGGCAATGGCATTTCGTTATTGTTTTTAGGAGTCCTAGTGTTGGTCTTGTATTTTAAAAATGAATTTATTTTACTGGCATTTTTGAAATTGAGAAAACAGGATTTCGAGGGCGCTAACCGTTGGCTCGATCGTATTAAAAACCCAGAAGGGGCATTAGTTAAAAAGCAACAAGGTTACTACAACTATTTGAAGGGTATCATGTCTTCACAAACCAACATGAATGAAGCTGAACGTTATTTCAAGACAGCCGTTTCTTTGGGGCTTTCCATGGGGCATGATATGGCCATGGCCAAACTCAATTTAGCCGGGATCGCTTTTTCAAAAATGCGTAAGCAGGAGGCTGAAGTATTGTTAAAAGAGGCCGAAGCCCACGACAAAAGAGGACTTTTAAAAGAACAAATTCAAATGGTAAAGTCGCAAATGAAAAAGACTCAAATGCCAAATCAACATTTTGGTGGAAATCGTCAGATGAGAAGAAAAAATCAGAGGTAATTCTTCCCTGGCGTACTCCCTATTCTGCAGCTAAAGGTATTTCTATTTCATATACTTTTCTAGAAGCATTTTTTAAAAATGGATCTTTCAACCAAGGGTTGTGTATTTTCAATGTTTTATAGGTGACACCATTATCCTTTGCAAATTTTACCATATCTGTAATGGCAGTATCCACAACTACAACTTTAGAAGCGACTGGTTGATATAAAAACGTTGAGTCTAAAAAGAATCCGTGGTGCTCAGGGTGAGAAAATATTCTTTTTAAGGCCAAAGCTCTAAATAAGTACCGACCTGTTTCCTCTCCAAGCAATAGGTCGAAATAATTATCTACTTGTTGCTCTGTAAGCCTTCTTTTAATGCCATAAACACCCGCATTATATGCTGCTGCCGCCAAGGTCCAACTGCCCAATTCTCTTTTGGCCTTCAACAAATATGCACAGGCTGTTTCTGTAGCTTTTTTTAAGTGCAACCTTTCATCGACATTAGTATTGACTTCTAGGCCATATTCTTTTCCTGTTTTGGGCATAATTTGCCAAAAACCTTTTGCCCCAGCTGGAGAGGTGACGTTTTGCAAACCGCTTTCAATTACTGCTAAGTATTTAAAATCATCAGGCACACCATTTTTTGCCAAGATCGGCTCAATAATTGGAAAATATTTATTCGCGCGTTTAAGCATGAGTAGCGCATTCGACTGCCAATAAGTGTTTACTAGTAACTCTCTGTCCAATCGTTCCTGAACATCAGGATCATGGAGCAAAACTTTTTCTCCGGCAAAAAAGAGGTCATCGGGCAAAGGAATTGCCTCAACTCTGTAGGAAGCATCTTGAGTCCCAGGTGGGACCATTTCATTCGAAGCGGCATTTCTGAAAAGGAAAAAAACGCATGTAAACAAAACTGCAAACAAGGCCATTGAGTTTCCTCTGAACAATAAATTATTTAATTTAAATTTTTTCATATTCGTATTGTAAAGGGTTCCCTTTAATCAAATTTAGTAAATGTTCGTTAAACCAGTCTGATTTCAAGGGAATAATAGCATGTGTTCCACCTGGCACAACAATACAGTTTTTGATATTTATAATTGGTATTACACCAACTTTGGCACCGTGGATATGAATAATGTCCTTCAATGGCTCTTTCTGATGCCAAGTAAACAATTGCATAACTGCCCATTTAAAAAACGCTTTGTCAAAGTTAAAGGTATAACGCGCAAAGCGTTGCTTTGCTTTAAGACCAGCTCTCCCAATTAAAAATTCAGTGCGTAAATTGTCGTCATCTAACAGTTTATTTGCAATAAAGTCAAATTGTCTCGCCACTAACATGCGTTTCATTCTCGCTGATAATTCATGAACCGATTTGAAGCTGGCAATAATAACAATTTTTTTAAATTGGGCTTGTTTAGACATTTCCTGCGCCATGACACCTCCAAATCCAGCACCAACTATGACACAGCGTTCGGTAGGGTGCTTTATTTTAGATAACATCCTAGCGGCATAGGCACTGATAGTCTCCCCGTTTAGAGGGCTAAACCACGGCAAATACCACTGCTTAAATTCTTTGTTAGTCAGAACCAAACCTTCAAAGATGTCGACAGAAAGTCCCATGTAGGGGATCAAATAAATTTGGGTTTTGGGTTGTCTCATTTTACTCTAACTCTGCTAATTTGTTAATAAACCATCCACAATAGGCGATTTTTTTCATAACTTTGCTTAGCTGAAATGCAAAAAAGCCATTTCCATTCAAACTAAATAATAGAGTTATGAACAATCCATTGGAGTTGGTAGACAACAAATTTTTGCGTCAATTTGAGCTTTCTCAGAGCAATCAGATGGCCAAAATTGAGTATTCTTTGCAAGAAAGAAAAATCTTTCTAACCAAGCTAATCGTTCCAGAAGAGATTATGAGTGACAATTTTGTAGAACAGTTTATTCAGCTTGTAATGGCTGAGATTGCTGAGCGCAACATTAGTGTTGTACCAACAAGTCCGCCAATTGCTAAGTTCATTCGAAAAAACAGACGCTATAAAAGCATGTTGCCCGTTGGACTGCGTTTATAAGTTAGTAATAAAAGGGTTTGACACCTGAATCTTGCCCATACAAATGCCATCCTTATCAATTTCTTCAAGAGCTATTTTGGTAAGTGTATTTTGGAGCTCTGGGTCATAAGGGTATTTCACTCGGACATAATTTTCAGTAAACCCTAATAAAAAACCATCCTCTGTTACTTCATTTTCGAAAAGTACTGTTTTTGATTTTCCAATTTGTGATTCGTAAAATGCTCTTCTTTTTTTGACCGATAAACCTCTCAACATTTTACTTCTTTTCTTCCGAACAACTAAAGGCACCACGCCATCAAAATCAGCGGCCTCCGTATTATCCCGTTCGGAATAGGTAAACACGTGCAAATATGCAATGGGCAGCTCATTGAGAAAATTATAACTCTCCAAGAAAAGCTCTTCTGTTTCGCCTGGAAAACCTACAATAACATCCACACCAATACAGGCGTCAGGCATTAATGTTAAAATAGAATGAACCCTATTGCGGTACAAATCTGTACGATATCGCCTTTTCATTTTTGCCAAAAGGATATCGCTACCACTTTGCAACGGAATGTGAAAATGGGGCACGAAATTTTTACTATTGGCTACAAATTGTATTGTTTCATCTTTCAACAAATTGGGTTCAATCGAAGATATTCTTAACCTACTGATGCCTTCAACCTCGTCTAAAGCCTTGACGAGTTCAAGGAAGGTATGCTCATGTTGTTTATTTCCAAATTCTCCCTTACCGTAGTCACCGATATTAACACCTGTTAATACAATTTCTTTAATATTCTGTTGTGCAATAGCCCCAGCGTTTTTTAAAACGTTGGACAGCGAATCGCTTCTAGAGATACCTCGTGCGAGTGGAATCGTGCAGTAGGTGCATTTGTAATCGCACCCATCTTGGACCTTCAAAAAGGCACGTGTACGGTCGCCGATGGCATAACTGTCAACAAAAAAATTAGCTTCTTTAATTTCACAGGAGTGCACTTCGCCTTGGTCGTTCTTAGATAGGTCGTTAAGATAATCGGTAATTTTAAATTTTTCGGATGCCCCTAATACCAAATCGACACCATCCACCTTGGCTAAAATCTCTGGTTTGAGTTGAGCATAGCAGCCTACTGCAATTAGAAAGGCTTCCGGATTACTTTTTAAGGCCTGTTTCACGATTTGACTGAATCGCTTATCGGCGTTTTCAGTTACCGAACAAGTGTTAATCACATAGATGTCGGCAAAATCTCCAAACGGAACTCTAACAAAACCCTCGTGCTCAAAAGAGCGGGCTATGGTAGAAGTTTCAGAAAAATTAAGCTTACAACCTAAAGTGTAAAAGCCAACTTTTTTTTGAGATTGCATTAACGTACATTTATCAGGTAAAATTACGACAACTATCTAACATGATAAAATACAGGCTTATCCATTTATTCTCGGTCCATTTGACCTTGATTTTGATATCTTTCGTCCTTATGGGTTGCCGCTCTAAGCTTAGTCAAGAACAAGAAAAAGTAGCTTTTCGATATAATGAACACAAAAATATTAATAGTCTTGATCCCGCTTTTGCCAAAGATCTTGCCGACATTCAGGCTGTCAATCAGCTTTTTAATGGTCTGGTTGAGCTCAACGATTCGCTTCAAATCCAACCTTGTATTGCTGAAAAATGGCAGCTTTCTGATGACGGATTAACCTACGATTTTACTTTAAGGTCTGATGTTTATTTTCATGACAATGAAGTTTTTAGATCAAGGAAAGTTATTGCTTCAGATTTTGAATACACCTTCAACCGACTGCGCGATCCAGACCTCTCCGCACCTGGTGGCTGGGTTCTCGATCAGGTCAGTAGCCTAAGAGCAGTTGATGATGTCACCCTAGAAATAAAACTAAAAAAACCCTTTCCCCCCTTCCTAAGTATTTTAGCCATGAAATACTGTAGTGTGGTACCTCATGAAGCTATAACATATTATGGTTCGGAATTCCGGAAACATCCCATTGGCACAGGACCTTTTATGTTTAAACGGTGGGAAGAAAATCTGAAATTAGTTTTCGTTAAAAATCCCAATTATTTTCAAAAAGACCCGAACGGCATCAGCCTACCTTATTTAGATGCTGTAGCTATTACCTTCGTTCCTGATAAACTCAGTGAGTTTTTAGCCTTTACGCAGAATAATATTGACTTTATTTCAGGACTTGATGCCTCATATAAAGACGAATTACTGACATCCGACGGTAACTTAAGACAGCGATATAGGGATGAGGTTCAAATGCTCAAAGGACCCTATCTCAACACAGAATATGTGGCTTTTTATATGGATTCTGAAGTTCCTGAAGTCCAGTCCAAACTCATACGGTCGGCAGTCAACCATGGCATAGACAGAGTTAAGATGATGACTTTTCTTAGAAATGGCATTGGCCGCCCTGCTCAGGGGGGCATGATTCCGCTTGGCTTACAGGGCTACAGGCCATCTGAAGAGGTAAGCTATAACCCAGAATTAGCAAGAGCCCAGATACAGCAGTATACGAATGAAACTGGTCAAGTACCTCAGATAACAATTACAACAACCAGTAATTACTTGAGTTTTTGCGAATATATTCAAAGAGAATTATCGGACGTTGGCTTGCGCATTGCTATTTCGGTAACACCAGCATCTACCTTGAAAACTGCTAAGGCCAATGGTAAACTCGATATTTTTAGAGCCAGTTGGGTAGCAGATTATCCAGATGCCGAAAATTATTTATCGCTGTTTTATAGCAAGAATTTTGCCCCAAGAGGTCCAAATTATACCCATTTTAAATCTGATTTATTCGATCAATGGTATGAGAGTTCGCAACAAATCAACGATGTTAACTCTCGAACACAACTGTATCAACGCATGGACAGCTTGGTAATGGAGTCTTCCGCTGTAATCCCACTATTTTATGATGAAGTAGTCCGATTTATTCAGAGGGGTGTCGAGGGATTAGGAATGAACCCAACAAATATCTTAGATCTGAGAACAGTAAGGAAGATCAATAAGACGACCGAAAATTAATGGTTTGGTCAAAAACATGTTTTAAGATATCTGTATCGAGCTCAGTTAGCGTCTCTCCTCTTCTAACCATGACAGCCTTGGCTACCGACAGAGCTTTTGAAAAATTAAACTCTTGAAAACCTGAATGACCACCCCAGCTGTAACTCGGTACAAAATTTCTTGGAAATCCACTACCAAAAATATTTGCACTAACGCCAACAACGGTTCCAGTATTAAACATGGTGTTAATGCCACACTTGCTGTGATCGCCTAACATAAGCCCACAAAACTGGAGACCTGTTTTTGCAAAATTTAAACTACCGTAATTCCATAACTTCACCTCCTCATAATTATTTTTGAGATTTGAGGTATTGGTATCAGCACCTAGATTACACCATGTACCAATTACAGAATTACCTAAAAACCCATCGTGTCCCTTGTTTGAATAGCCGAGTAATACTGAATTATTAACTTCTCCGCCAACCTTACAATGAGGACCAATGGTCGTGGAACCATAAATCTTAGCACCCATTTTTAATACTGACCCTTCTCCTAGTGATAATCCTCCCCTCACCATACAACCATCCATTACCTCGGCATTTTTACCGATATATATTGGACCCGTACTCGCATTTAATATGGCATGTCCAAATCGAGCTCCCGGTTCAACAAAAATTTGATCCGGGTTTGTCGTTTTGACACAATCTGGCAGTTGGGCAGATTGACGTCCAAATGTAACCAGATTGAAATCATCATTTAGAGCCAATTCGTTCATTCGAAACAAATCGTATGTATGCTGTAAATAAACAAATTCTTCATCGAAAGGGATCAACTCTTCAAGAGACTCTCGATTGACAGTGCGATAAGCAATTATTCTGTCTTTCCACTGCAACCCTTGTCCTAGCTTAAGTTTAAACACTGCAGAAACTAAACTTCTAGCAGGCAAACACTGCGCATCTATCCAAAGATTATCCTCGGTCGTTATTAGAGGATATTTCTTTTGCAGATAGTCCTCTGTAAGGGCAGAACAAGAAGACTTTAAATGAAACTCCCATTTCTCTCTGATTGTCAGAATACCGACCCGCAATTCTGCAAGGGGTCTTGTAAAAGACAAAGGCAAAAAATTGACTCTATCTGGTCCATCAAATAAAATGACATTCATGTTTGACATGGCGTAAAAATAAAAAAAGCCCTCCACGAAATGGAGGACTTTTTAAAATTATTTATATTGAAGTCTCCTATTTTTGAAACTTCGCGTATTTTGATTTGAATTTGTCAATACGACCAGCCGTATCTACTAACTTGGCTTTTCCAGTATAATAGGGGTGAGAAGTACGAGAAATCTCCAATTTAATAAGGGGATATTCTACACCGTCAACCTCAATAGTTTCGCTAGTATCTGCTGTAGATTTTGAGATAAAAACATCCTCATTGGACATGTCTTTAAAAGCTACAAGACGGTAATTATCTGGGTGAATATCTTTTTTCATTTTTATTGCCTATAAAATTCGACTGCAAATGTAATTGTTTTTTGACAATTCGCAACAGTAGTGAGATGATTTTAAACGACATCTTGAGTTTTTTGTATCTTTGATTATCTAATAAAACACAAATCATAATGAATAATTCAACACCCATTACTAAATCTCTAGCTTACAATTATGGCCTATATCTTGGCTTAATCACCATTTTAACAGCTGTCTTGATTTATGCCTTCAGTATTGAGCCAGAAAATTCTATGATTAGTATTGTCACGACAGCGCTAACTATAGTCGTTTATTTTTTAGGTTTTTCGACCCTTAAGAAAGCCCAAAACGGTTTAATGAGTCTCGGAGAAGCCATCAAGCTAGGGTTAGCCATGGCCGCAGTGGGAGGCGTAATTTCTGCAGTTTATAATTATGTTCACTATTCTTTTATTTACCCCGAGTACATAGAAATTATTCGTGAAAACGCTTTTATGAAAATGCAAGCATCTGCACCAGAAGCTAGCGCGGCAGAACTTGACCAAGGAATGAAAATGACCGAAATGTTTACTTCACCTTTAGCAATGAGCCTCTTTTCTATAGTTGGGAGTTTGATATTCGGTTTAATCATCTCCTTAGTATTAGGTCTTTTTATGAAAAAAAGTCAAGAACAATAGGTCTTAGAAAACTATATGCAAATTTCAATTGTCATACCGCTTCTCGATGAGGCGGCCTCATTGACAGAGTTAAATGATTGGATCGTAAAAATAATGCGTTCCAATCATTTTTCTTATGAAATTATATATATAGACGATGGGAGTACCGATAACTCATGGGAAGTTATTAAACGACTCAGGGCATCGCACAACGAGATAAAAGGCATTCGTTTTTTAAAAAACTTTGGCAAATCCCAGGCTTTAAATGCAGGATTTAAAATAGCACAAGGCGATGTTATCATTACCATGGATGCCGACTTGCAGGACAGTCCCGATGAAATCCCAGAGTTGTTTGCTATGGTTCAACATCAAGGCTTCGATTTGGTTTCAGGATGGAAGAAAAAACGCTTCGATAACATTTGGGCCAAAAATCTACCTTCAAAATTGTTCAACTGGGCTGCACGATTTAGCTCAGGCTTAAAATTACACGATTTTAATTGTGGTTTAAAAGCCTATAAAAAAGAGGTTATCAAGTCGATAGACGTTTACGGCGACATGCACCGCTACATACCAGTCCTAGCCAAAAACGAAGGATTTGTCAAAATTGAGGAAAAAATTGTTCAACATCAAGCCCGTAAATACGGCATAACAAAATTTGGAATGGAAAGATTTAGAAACGGATTTTTTGATTTACTAACGATATGGTTTTTGTCAAAATTTGGCAAAAGGCCCATGCACTTCTTTGGCACTCTTGGTTTATTAATGATGTTTATTGGTTTTGGATTTGCCATGTATTTGGGTATAGACAAGTTGTACTTCAACCCAAAAGGACGTTTAATTGCAGATCGAACAGAGTTCTACATCGCTCTAACAACTGTCATTATGGGAACTCAGCTTTTTGTCGCAGGTTTTATTGGCGAACTGATTCTCAAAACAAAAACTGCTGCAAAACGCTACGAGGTCTTGGAAGAAATCGTTTAATTTTTTTTGAAATCAGCCACTCACTTTAATTCACTATTTTTGCCGAAATTCTTTTAACCATGACACATTCGGACGCCCGAGATAGGGCACTGAAATGGCTAGAACCCCATTTTGACAGCAACACGCATCAGCAGGTTCAAGATCTTTTGGATTCAGATCCAGAAACATTGTTCGACAGTTTCTACAAAGATTTAGAGTTTGGCACAGGAGGCATGCGGGGTTTAATGGGTGTTGGAACCAATAGGCTAAATAAATACACCTTGGGGAAAAACGCCCAAGGTTTGAGCAATTACTTAAAAACAGAATTTCCTGATCAAAAAATCAGTGTTGCTATAGCTTATGATTGTCGTCACAATAGCGATTTATTTTCACAAACCGTGGCCCATGTGCTATCAGCCAACGGCATAGAGGTCTACCTTTTTGATGCTTTGAGGCCCACACCACTCCTATCCTACACAGTTAAGACATTGCACTGTCAATGCGGTATTGTCCTAACTGCTTCGCACAATCCACCGGAGTACAATGGATTTAAAGTTTACTGGCAGGATGGCGGTCAATTGGTGCCTCCACAAGATAAAGGTCTTCTATCAGCTATTAACAGCCTGAGTTTTGAAGATATCAATTTTAACGCCAGGCAAGAACTAGTTCATGCTATCGGAACAGCGTTGGACGAAAAGTTTTACACGGACGCTATAAAGAACGGCAACTTGGGGAGCACTCCCATGGACAAAGAAAATGTCAAAATTGTTTTTACCTCGCTCCATGGAACTTCAATTACTATGGTGCCTGAAATTTTAAAGAGAGCTGGATTTAATAATGTCCATATCGTTAAAGAACAAGCCACCCCCGACGGAAATTTTCCTACCGTTGATTCTCCCAATCCTGAGGAACCTGAGGCCTTAAAAATGGCGCTCGATCAAGGTAAGTTATACGGTGCAGATATCGTAATTGGAACCGACCCAGATAGTGATCGGATTGGAATTGCTGTGCGAAATAACGATGGTGAACTCGAATTGCTCAATGGCAACCAAACCATGGTGGTGATGACAGATTTTTTGCTTCAAAAAGCTAAAAGCGAGCATCGTATTTCGGATAATTCATTCATAGCTTCGACGGTGGTATCTACGCCCATGATGATTGAATTAGGGAAGTTTTACGGTGTAGATTGTCTTTTGGGACTTACGGGATTCAAATGGATTGCCAAAATGATTAAAGATTTCCCTGACCGACATTTCATTGGAGGTGGTGAAGAAAGTTACGGCTACATGATCGGTGACTTTGTCCGCGACAAGGATGCCGTCACAGCCGCCCTGTTAGCTTGTGAAATTGTGGCATTGACCAATTCTCGGCACAGTTCCTTTTACCAACATTTGCTTGAGTTGTTTACTCAAACCAAATGTTATCAAGAAAAGTTAATTTCAATAACAAAAAAAGGCGCTGCCGGTTTGGAAGAAATCTCAACCATCATGAGGAACATACGGCGAGTACCTCCAATGATGCTAGGAGGTCAAAAAGTAGTTCGGCTAGAGGACTTCGAGTCTTCAGTATCTTCGGACCTTTTAAACCATCAATCGACACCTATCGATTTGCCCAAATCAAATGTTTTAATTTTTTATACGGAGGATGGTAGCATGATTGCTATGCGACCTAGCGGCACAGAACCTAAAATTAAATACTATATTAGTGTGAACACTGAATTGAATGAAGTAGACCAATATGCGTCTGTTAAATCAATTCTATTGGATAAAATTGACCAAATTACAGTAGATTTGGAATCATTAAGATGAATTATTTCAAGAAAATTTTAAAATACGCCTTGCCCTACAAAAAATACGCAGGACTCAATATATTGAGCAATGCGTTCTATGCCCTGTTTGGTACTTTGGCAATGGTATCATTGATTCCTATGATCAATGTGCTGTTTGGAGAAGGCGCTAGAGTTAATGTCAAACCGGATTTGGCAACTGCTGATTCCTTGATGAGATTCAGCATTGAAAGCTTCAACTTTTTCTTGACTCAAAAACTTGAACAAGATGGCCCTCAGGGAACACTTGTTTTTTTAATAGTCATTGTTATTAGTCTTTTTTTGCTTAAAAATTTGTTCGGGTATCTGGCCCTATATTTCATTACCTTCCTAAGAAACGGTGTTGTGAAAGACTTGAGGAATGATCTTTACAGCCATAGTCTTGAATTGCCAATGGCCTATTATTCTGATCAAAGAAAAGGTGATTTGATGTCTCGTATTTTGGCTGACGTGAATGAAGTTCAGGTTTCAACCCTGTCATTTTTGGAGTTAATAGTTAGGGAACCTTTGACAATTCTCTTTGGACTGGCTTCAATGTTTGTTATCAGTCCCGAACTCACGCTCTTCGTTTTGTTGTTTATTCCAGTTTCTGGATTTTTGATTTCCTTGATAGGAAAAAAATTGAAAAAACACTCAACCAAAGTGCAAGAAGAATCAGGGGTGCTGCTATCTGCTATTGAAGAAACGTTTGGAGGAATAAGGGTAATCAAAGGATTTGTTGCTGAAAAGTCTTTTACCAAAAGGTTTTCTGCTACCACAAAACGCTATTTTAATTTTTCTAATCGTTTGATGCATCGTCAAAATTTGGCAGGCCCAGTAAGCGAATTTTTAGGCATTGTGACAATAACAGCCTTATTATGGTACGGAGGTAACTTGGTTATGGTAAAACAAACGATCTCCGGCGGTGCTTTTATAGGGTTCATGTCATTGGCTTATCAGATTCTAACACCAGCTAAGGCCATGAGTAAAGCTTCTTACAGTGTAAAACGAGGCAATGCAGCTGCGGAAAGAGTTATGTCGGTTTTGGAAACTAAAAACACAATCACCAATACCCCAAACGCAATCACAGACTTGAATTTTTCTTCTGTGATTAAGTTTGACAAAGTCTCCTTTAAGTACGAAAAAGAGAATGTATTGAGTGAAGTGTCCTTTGAAGTCAAAAAGGGACAAACACTGGCTTTGGTCGGACAATCAGGAAGTGGAAAATCAACTATTGCTAATCTTTTAAGTCGGTTTTACGATGTCACAGAGGGGGCCGTTCTAATCGATGGGATAGATATTCGTGATATTGACAAGGCCTCACTCCGGGGAGCGATGGGCTTAGTCACCCAAGAATCCATTTTATTCAATGACACCATAAAAAATAATCTGTTAATAGGGAAAGAGCAAGCTTCAGACGATGAGATGATTGCGGCACTAAAAATTGCTAACGCTTGGGAGTTTGTGAAACAATTACCGCAAGGAATGGACACCAACATTGGAGACAGTGGGAACAAGCTGTCGGGAGGTCAAAAACAGCGTTTGAGTATAGCACGTGCTGTTCTAAAAAATCCGCCGATAATGATTCTCGATGAAGCGACATCGGCACTCGATACTGAAAGCGAGCAACTGGTTCAAATCGCTCTCGAAAATATGATGAAAAACCGGACTTCTGTTGTCATCGCGCACCGTTTATCTACAATTAAGAACGCGGATTTAATCATTGTTATGAGAAATGGAAACATTGAAGAAACCGGCAACCATGATAGTTTGATGGCACAAAACGGCAATTACAAGAAACTTATTGATCTGCAGTCTTTTCAATAATAAATCAGTTTCTTTTAAACTATTTCCGATTGTTTAAGTCAAATTAAAAAGATACATCTTGACTGATCAAGAGCTCCTTAAACAATTAAGTGATCCCATAACACGGCATAGCGCCTTTGGCTTGTTGGTGTCATTATATAAACAAAGGCTCTATTGGCATATCAGAAAAATTGTGATAGCCCACAGTGACGCCGATGATGTACTTCAAAACGTTTTTATAAAAATATACCAAAACATAGAGCAGTTTAAGGGTGATAGCCAACTCTTCACTTGGATGTACAAAATCGCGACAAATGAGTCTCTTAGTTTCCTAAAATCCCAATCCAGACGTCATTTTAGAACCATCGACAATCTACAAAGCATATTGGTAAATAATTTGAAGGCGGATGTTTACTTTGAAGGAAACGACATTCAGATAAAGTTACAGCAAGCCATAGCCAGGCTACCTCAAAAACAAAAACTGATATTTAACATGAGGTATTTTGACGAAATTAAATTTAAAGATATGTCCGAAATTTTAGGTACAAGTGAAGGCGCTTTGAAAGCCTCATATAATATCGCCATGAAAAAAATTGAAAAATACATGACATCAAATTAAACTAACAAGAACTAATTGAGTCAAAAATGCGAATGAAAACAGTCAATCACATTCCAAAACACACTGGCTTTAAATCTCCTCCTGGATATTTGGAAAACTTCGAGGTTGATTTTAATCGAGAGATGGCGCCAGTTTCCATAAAAACATCAGGCCAATTGGCTATCTGGGCAGTTGTGGCAAGTATAGTCGTATGGCTCGGTTTCTTAACTTGGCAATATCAAGCCAATGAGCTCGACCAAGAAGAAATTGCCTATTATCTTCTAGAAGAAACTGATGTTGATGTTTTTGAATTGGTTGAAATTTATGGATTAGACCCATTGCATGACTTCTACGACGTTCCGATCCAATCCATTGAAACCTATTTGACTGAAGAAACAATATACACTACGGAATTTTTAACATCACAATAAATACAACAACAATGAAAAAAATACACCTAAGTTGGATCTTAATGATCCTAGGACTATTGGCAGTAGCGCAGCCTAATAGAGGCGAAGACCGCAAGAAAATAGAATCCATGAAAGTTGCCTACCTCACGGAGCAATTGAGCCTCTCCCCTGCTGAGGCTGAGAAATTTTGGCCTGTTTACAATGAATTTTCGAAATCAACCAAGCGCATGAGACAAGATGGGATGAAGCGTGTTTTTGGCCCATTGAAGGATGGTAAAACCATGAGCGATGAAGAATCAGGGCAGCTTTTAAGCGAATACATTTATCACGTCAAAGAAATGCAGGCTGCTGAGTTAAAACTAATCAACGATCTGAAAAACATACTCCCTGCCGCAAAAATCATTAAATTAAGAATGGCCGAAGAAGGCTTTAAAAGACGGATGATTTATCGGCTCAGAGGCGGAGATCGTCGCGGTCGCAATTAAGTTTAAATAAAGGGCATAAAATAAGTGCCCTTTTTTATTTTAACTCAGTGAATTACAGTAATTTTGCGGCAATGCGACTACATAGAAACCTTTGCCTTGCCGTTGTTGAAGGCATTTACCATATTTTTATAGAGAATCAATACGCCGACAAGGTGGTCTATCAAATGCTCAAGCGCGACAAGCGTTGGGGCAGCGCGGATCGCAAGTTTATCGCCGAAACAACCTATGATATTGTGCGTTGGCAAAGACTATACGCTTCAATAGCTGACGTGAACATGCCTTTTACCAGAGAAAACATTTGGCGTCTTTTATCGGTGTGGCTCGTTCTCAAAGGAATCAAACATCCTGATTGGCCGCAATTTACCGACACACCCACCCGACGAATCAAAGGTAAATTCGACGAGTACTCTAAACATAGAGCCATTATACAGTCCATTCCAGATTGGTTAGATGAAATGGGAGAGGCAGAATTAGGTGCAAAAATATGGGGGAAAGAACTGGAAGCACAAAATGAAAAAGCCAAGGTAATTCTCAGGACCAACACGCTAAAAACCAACCGTAAGGACTTAAAACTCAAGTTGCAGAGTGAAGGCATCGAATCAAACGAATTAAAAACACATCCCAATGCATTAGAATTGATCGAAAGGGCTAATGTGTTTCAAACCGAAGCCTTCAAAGATGGATGGTTTGAAGTTCAAGACGCCTCTTCTCAACTGGTCGCCGATTATTTGGAAGCGGAGCCAGGCATGAGAGTTATCGATGCTTGTGCTGGGGCGGGGGGGAAAACCTTACACCTGGCCTGTAATATGGAAAACAAGGGTCAGCTTTTAGCACTGGATCTCTACAAAAGCAAGCTCAATCAACTTAAAACACGAGCCAAAAGAAATGGTGCCCATAACATCGAGACCCGTATCATCGACTCGACAAAAGTGATCAAAAAATTAAAAGACAGTGCCGATAGATTACTTTTGGATGCACCTTGCTCAGGTATCGGTGTGTTGAAACGCAATCCAGATGCCAAATGGAAACTGACCCCAGAGTTTATTGATAATATAAAAAGCATTCAACAAGAGATTCTATCGAGTTATACCAGAATGCTCAAGCCAGGGGGGCTGATGGTCTATGCTACCTGTTCCGTTTTACCCTCTGAAAATCAAAATCAAATTCAACAATTTCTTGCCAGCGAGGCGGGTCAGTATTTTGAACTCCAAAAAGAACAATCCATATTTGCCCATAAATGCGGCTATGACGGCTTCTATATGGCCCAAATGAGAAAAATGGAATAATCCGAAAACTGTTCAAAAGCAGTGAATAAGATTGACTAAAATCTCACCCTCAGGCCATCGATTTGATTTATTTTTATGACTTCAAATCAGTTCCTATGATTCATTTTTTTGGTAACCAAACATCAAAAATTTACGCAGTTCAAGCCAATACTGCTCTTCAAGATAGTGATATTTCGAAGCTTGAGTGGCTTTTTGGCAACGTCCCAAGTATTTCCGCTCAAGAAATTAATGCTGCTTTTAAAGGTCCTCGGGCCGCTATGGTAACACCATGGAGTACCAATGCAGTGGAAATAACCCAAAATATGGGAATCGAAGGATTGATTCGTATTGAGTTTTTTGAACCTGCCACCGAACTCTCATCCTATGATCCCATGCTCTTTCAAAAGTACACTGTTCTCAATCAATCCATTTTCAAGGTTAGTAAAAAATCGGAACCTATTTATGAGATTACAGACATCAAAGCCTATAATGAAAAAGAAGGTTTAGCGTTGAACTCTGAGGAAGTGACTTACTTGGAGCAACTATCGAACAAATTGGACAGACCACTCACTGATGCCGAAGTTTTTGGTTTTTCTCAAGTGAATAGCGAACATTGTAGGCACAAGATCTTCAACGGAACTTTTGTAATTGATGGTCAAGAAATGTCAGAATCTCTGTTCCAATTGATAAAAAAAACATCAAAAGAACACCCCAATCATATCGTTTCGGCCTACAGAGATAATGTGGCTTTTATCGAAGGCCCAACACTGACACAATTTTCGCCAAAATCTTCGCATCAAGCAGATTGGTATGATGAGTCGCCATTCGACTCGGTCATTTCTCTCAAAGCCGAAACCCATAATTTCCCCACCACAGTAGAACCCTTTAATGGTGCTGCTACTGGATCGGGAGGTGAAATTAGAGATAGGCTTGCTGGCGGTATTGGTTCGCTCCCGCTTGCTGGAACAGCTGTATACATGACACCCTACTCCCGCACTACCAGACGACCTTGGGAACAAAAAATTGCGCCGCGTCAATGGCGCTATCAAACACCCTTGGACATTTTAATCAAGGCGAGTAATGGCGCATCAGATTTCGGAAATAAGTTTGGACAACCATTGATTACTGGATCACTGTTAACATTCGAGCATGAAGAAAATAAATCTACTATTGGATTTGACAAGGTGATTATGCTAGCGGGTGGTGTAGGTTACGGCAAAGCCGACTACGCCCATAAAAAAGAACCTAAGGCTGGAGATGTTATCGTTGTTTTAGGAGGAGATAACTATCGAATCGGTATGGGCGGAGCGGCAGTTTCAAGCTCTGATACTGGAGCCTATGCATCAGGAATTGAACTCAATGCTGTCCAAAGATCAAATCCTGAAATGCAAAAACGGGTGGCCGACACTATTCGAGCTCTGGTGGAGAGCACTGATAATCCCGTAATCTCTATTCATGATCATGGCGCAGGAGGACACCTCAATTGTTTGTCTGAGTTGGTGGAATCGACAGGAGGAAAAATTAATATCGACCAACTTCCAATCGGGGATCCCACCCTGTCTTATAAAGAAATCATTGGAAATGAATCTCAAGAACGTATGGGGCTCATCATTCCAAAATCGTTTGTTCCAAGGTTAAAAGAAATTGCAGACCGTGAAAGGGCCCCCTTCTATGTCGTTGGGGAAGTCACGGGAGATCAAAGGTTTGAGTTTATTTCAGAATCCACGGGAGAAAAGCCAATGTCCTTAGCTTTGGAAGATATGTTTGGAAGTTCACCAAAAACTGTTATGACCGATGAAACTCTTGAAGCCACATTTGATCCCATCACCTATGATGTCAAAGATTTTAACGCTTACTTGGAATCTGTCTTACGATTAGAAGCTGTAGCCTGTAAAGATTGGCTGACAAATAAAGTCGATCGATGTGTTGGAGGTCGGGTAGCAACTCAACAATGTGTCGGACCCCTGCAACTTCCTTTGAACAATTGCGGCGTCATGGCATTAGATTTCAAAAGTAACCAAGGTGTGGCTACCTCAATTGGTCACGCCCCAGTGGCAGGACTAATCGACCCCATTGCAGGTAGCCTGAATAGTATTGGAGAGGCATTATCGAATATCATATGGGCGCCCTTAGAACATGGTTTGTCTAGTGTTTCCTTATCTGCGAACTGGATGTGGCCATGCAATAATCCTGGCGAAGACGCGCGACTCTACCAAGCAGTGAAAGCCGTTTCTGATTTTTCAATATCGTTAGGTATTAACGTTCCCACAGGTAAGGATTCCCTTTCGATGAAACAAAAATATGATGATCAAGATGTGATTGCCCCAGGAACAGTGATTATTTCGGCCACCGGACATTGCTCTGATATCAGAAAGACAATCACTCCTGTACTTCATAAGAACGGTGGCGCCATTTATTACCTCAATTTATCCCAATCTGAGTATAACCTAGGCGGTAGTTCTTTTGGCCAAGCAATGAACAAAATTGGAGACCAGGCACCAAGTATTGCGGATGCTGCTTTCTTCAAGTCAAAGTTTGACGCTATGCAAATGTTGATCAAGAATGGACATATTGCAGCAGGCCATGATATTGGGTCAGGTGGTTTAATTACTTCCCTACTCGAAATGTGTTTCGCTGATGTACAACTTGGGGCTGACATAGACCTCACCCCACTAAATGAGTCTGATTCCATTAAAGTCTTATTCGCTGAAAATATAGCTATCATTTTTCAGTCAAAAAGCAAAGAGTCGGAACAAGATATTATGCGATTAATCCCCGAGGCTGTAAAAATTGGAAAAGTTCTTGAGGCTGATGTTTTAACAATAAAAAACCATGAAAATCTATTTCCTTTGTCCATTTCAAAATTAAGAGACGCATGGTACTTGTCATCCTATGAAATGAATAAAACTCAAACAGCGAACGGCCTTGCCGAGGTTAGATTGCGCAATTATAAAAACCAGCCCCTAGCCTACCATTTTCCCAATCTCTTTGATGGAAGTATTCCCAAAAAACCCAACAAAGGCAAGCGACCACTAGCGGGA
>Ga0222719_10001164_pt1 | contig 25835 bp, 37 predicted proteins | sample C33_34DmetaG_FD_165039 | JGI IMG/M metagenome (GOLD analysis project Ga0222719, IMG submission 165039) | Estuarine water microbial communities from San Francisco Bay, California, United States - C33_34D | ecosystem: Environmental > Aquatic > Marine > Unclassified | place: USA: California...
TGGATTCACTGATGCTGAATTAAATGCGTTTGGATTCTTACCCGGTAAGAGAATTCCTGTTCCGGTCGACGCACTAGACAGTGACATCGAAGATGCTATTGCTGAAGGAATTATTAACATAGGTGCGGCAGGAAATGGTCAATGGTACCATGCCGCTCCTGGGGATCAGGATTGGGATAATACATTTGAAATGGCAAACCGATATCCTAGCTCTGTAGATTTTCCTTATTATTATATGCGAGGAACTTCGCCAACTCGAGTTGATACTGCAGCAACTGGAGGCTATGAGCTTCCAACTATTTGTGTAGGAGCATTCGGAAACCTAGATTTTCTAGATGAAAAAATTGCTGATTATAGTGACAGAGGACCGGGTGTAACTATTTTTGCTCCGGGAACTTCAATTCAGAGCTGTTATCCAAAAAATCAAACTCCATACGCTGACCCAAGAAATTCTGCGTACGGACTTGGTAAAATATCTGGAACTAGTATGGCTAGTCCGCAAGTTGCTGGAGTAATAGCATGTCTAGCGGAAACTTATCCCGAAATGACCTGTGAAGAAGCTAGAGATCTAATTGTTAATTTAGCATCAATTGATGATATAATAGATACTACAGATCCAAATGCGTTTGATTACACTGATGACGAAGCATTGCTAGGTGCTCCTAATTTACTTTTAAGGTACACACAGCAAAGAAAAGCACAAGGTACTACTTTTCCTAAAAGGAATTACAAAGCAAGACCGAGTAATGGACAAATGTATCCAAGGTCGCGAATCAGGCGTTAGGATAAATAGTTAGTAGGAGCACTTAATGGCAATACAAGAAATTAATATTGGTAACTTAGTTAACGACGGTACTGGCGATGACTTAAGAACAGCGTTTGATAAAGTTAATAAAAACTTTACTTCGCTTAGTAATGAGCTGGCTGTTACTGGCGAGAACCTCGGTGCCGGATCTAGGATATTTGTTGAAAAAGTAAACAACATTTTAAAACTAAGATCAATCTCCGCTGGACCCAATATTAGTGTTACACAGAATACTAATGATATTGAAATTGGTACTACACTTCAAAATGTATTTGGATCTATTGTAACCAATAGTGGAACTGTAGTAGCAACATCAGATAATGATGCTATTCAATTACTTGAAGGAAGCAATATCAATATTCAAACTTCAGGTAAATCAATTACAATTAGTGCCGATCTTGTTAACGCACAACTTACAGGACCGTTAGATTTAAATGGTCAAAGTATAGTAGGAACAGGAACAATTAATATAAATGGCAGTGTAACTGCTACAAACTTTATAGGTAATTACGGAGGTGCGTCACAAGTAAGTATACTTAACGCATTATTCGATAACGATTTTGGTGGTGTTGTCGCAGACCCACAAAATGCTGTACAAGCACTGTATCAGATTAGTGACTATGACTTTGGAACAGTTTTAGCACCTTCTGATAATAATGTTGACCTTGGAACAATAATATAACGGAGATAAAAAACAAATGGCCTTAAGAATCAGAAGAGGAACCAACGCAGAGAGATTAACAGTCACTCCACTAGCTGGTGAACTCATTTATACAACAGATACAAAAGCTCTTTATGTCGGCGATGGCGCCGTAGTAGGGGGTAAGTTACTTGCTAGTGGTAGCACAATTATTAGTGACATTGTTCTTAACAGCAATGACATTACAGGAACTGGTAATATTGATATTACCGGTAACATTGATGTTACTGGAAATATTCATGCTCAAGGAAATATTACAGCAGACGGCAACTTAGTTTTAGGTGATGCTGATACTGATGGTATTACTTTAAATGCTGAACTAACTTCAAATATTATTCCAGATCAAACAGATACTTATGCTCTTGGATCAACCAATAACAGATGGAACCTAGCAGTTATTAAAAGCGTTCAGGCCGACGCAATTACAACTAGCACAATCGCTGGAACACTCGATGGCGATGTTAAAGGTTCAGTGTTTGGTGAAGACTCTACTCCGTTAGTCGATGCCATTGCTAGTAAAGTTATTGGTCCAATTCAAAACGCAAATACAGCAGTGTTTACAGGCAGTGTAGATATGACTGGTGCTACTGTTACCGGTGATGTCACAGGCGACTTGACTGGTAATGTAACGGGTGATGTAACCGGTGATGTTACAGGCGACTTGACTGGTAATATTGTTGACAATAACGGAAGAAATGTTGTTATTATTAACGAACCAACTATAGACAACGGCAATGGTACATTGTTTATTGGTTCTTTTTTAGGCGACATAAGAGGTTCAATGTTTGGTGACGATTCAACTATATTGATTGACCAAACTGAATCTTCATTTAATTTGGACGGTACTGTTAAAACTGTTATTCGTCCAGACGCAGACAATACTTATGAACTAGGAGGATCATTAAATGGTTTTAGTGATGCTCATATTAGAGGCAAAATTTACATTGGCACATATGATAATGTAAACTTAAGAACTGAAAGTGTTTTAAGTGTTGACAGATTAAGTGTTAAAGGCGGTGTTGTATCAAGACTACCTGTAACTACAACACTCAACGGAAACGTTCAAGTAGGTGTTTCGAGAACTACTGTAGCCGTTAACAATGATTCTAATATTCAAAATGGTGCTATCTTTAGATTGCCAGGAACCGACGAACTTGTTGTTCAAAGTGTTTCCGCAGGAGTTGTAACAACAACTACTTCATGGACAGCGTCAGGCGGACTAGGCGGCGACCAAGTTGTGTTTTATAATCCACCACGTGGAAACGCAGTTCACACAGATGATGTACCTGCTTCCGGTATTGGAAGAAACGGTGACGTGCCAGGCTTAATTTACTCAGATGCCAACTTTATCTACGTTTGCCGCGGAACTTATGACGGTGTAACCGAAATTTGGACTAGATCGGCTCATGTTGCTTGGTAAGGATTTAATTAATGGCTATCACATGGAATACTCCATCGGGCTCATTAGGAACAATAAATGAGCGAGAAAAACAGAACATACAATTAAATGTAAGCTCTGACACCGGCGACTATTCAATTGAAATAATTGCTGGCAGTATTCCCAAAGGTCTTAGGGTTGAAAATAAATCAATCGTAGGAACTCCTCTAGAAGTAGCCAAATCAACTACAAGTAAGTTTGTTGTTAGAGCAAAGGACACCAACGACATTGGTGATAGAACATTTTCTATTACTGTTGAAGGAGCAGACGAGCCAACTTGGGCAACCCCAGAAGGGTTACTACCAGTAGGCCCAAACGATACTTTCTTTGTATTAGATAACGACAAAGTAGACTTTCAACTACAAGTTTTAGATCCTGATATTCCAGCAGGAGACACAATAGAATATTATATCCCATTTAACGGCGGATCTCTTCCACCTGGTCTTTCAATGTCAAAGACAGGAAGAATAACTGGATTTACTGATCCAATTTTTAGTTTAGATTATAAAATTATTTCAGGAAACTTTGATTTAAACTTGTTTGATACTGAACCGTATGACTTGGGAGCAAGACCAGACAGTGGTTTTGATACTTTTGATTTTGACGGAGCAACATTTGACTACTTTGAAGAAACTAATTTTCCTCGTAGACTTACACGTTATTATCAATTTGTAATTGCGGCAACTGACGGCATACATGAAATACGTAGAACATTCCAAATTTATGTAGTAAGTGAAAGTTTTTTAAGATCAGATAATACTATTATGCAAGTAGGAACAGGTATTTTCCGTGCTGATAATACCTTTTATAGAAATCCTGTGTGGCTTACTGATCCTGATTTAGGAATTAAAAGAGCAAATAACTATGTTACTGTTTTCTTAGATGTGTATGATCCACCAACAATGGTTGGATTAATTACATATCAGTTCGAAACTGTTAATCCTCAAATTAACGCAAAGACGATAGCAATTAGTCTTGTTGACAGAACATATTTAGATATTGAGATAGAAACAGATGCTAAAGGCAATTGGGAAATGCCTAAGCGTAATCAAAAAGTTGCTATCAAAGATGTTTACGATTTCACTGATAGTACATTAGGTACATACACAATCAATAATGTTGACACACTAAATGAAGCGAAAAGACAATTTAGAATTCATTTAGATCCTCAACTAGTAGAGAAGATTGGTAAAAATGTTGAAATCATTATTGGTGATACTAGCGAGCTACCACCTGGCTTAACTGTTGATACGCTCAACGGAGAGCTAACTGGTCAAATTCCTTACCAGCCAAGAATTACAGCAGATTATAAATTTACAGTTACAGCGAAAGCAAGTTACAACGGAGAAGTAAAAGCAAGCACTCCTCGAACGTTTACACTTCAAATTGTAGGTGAAATAGAAAGTGGCATAGAGTGGATATCCGATGTAAACCTTGGAACACTTTCGCCTAACACAGATAGCAACTTGTATGTTGACGCTGTTAGTAAGTTAAGAGGCGGAACAACTGTGTTTATACTAGAGTCAGGAAAATTGCCTCCTGGGCTTGAACTTATAACCAGCGGTGAAATTGTAGGAAAAGTAAATCAAATTGGAAATTCTACTATTAATGGTATTACAAGATTTTATAACTTTGACGGCAGTAGTGCTAAGGACTTTACATCTACAACATACGATAGTGATTTAACATCGTTTGACAGAGTTTATACATTTGTTGTTGCGGCTAGAGATATTTTCAATTATACAGAAAGTTCAAAAACTTTTCAAATTACTGTTGATAGTGCCGCAGATACTAGTTATAGCAATTTGTTTTTCAAAGTACTACAACAAAAAAGTAAAAGAACAAAATTTAGTAACTTTATAAATGATACTAGTATTTTTGATCCTACAAAAATTTATAGATATGGCGATAACGCATTTGGTATTCAAAGCGAATTAAAAATGTTAATGTATGCTGGAATTGAATCTAAAGATGCTTACACATTTGTTAATGCTATGACACGTAACCATTACAATAAACGTTTAAAATTTGGTGCTATTCGAAAAGCACTAGCAAAAAATCAGATTACACAGGAAGTTGAGTATGAAGTAGTGTATGTTGATATTATAGATGACTTAGAAAAGAATGGTAAATCCATCAGTAGAGTTGTTAATTTACCAGATAAGATTAACAGTCCTGTAAGAATAAGTTTAGATAGCATCAATGTAGACAGCGATATTCCTTTAGCAAGTGACAAAGATCATCAGAAAATTTGGCCAAACAGTATCAAAAATATGCGTAAACGCATTAAAGATATTGGTAAAAGAGATAGAACATTTTTACCATTATGGATGAGAAGCATACAAGAAGATAGTTTTGTAGAGCCGGGATTTGTAAGCGCAATGCCCGTTTGCTACTGTAAACCAGGCATGGCTGATGATATCATATTAAATATAAAAAACAGCGGATTTGATTTTAAAATTATGGACTTTGTAGTAGATAGATACCAGATTGACAATCTAGATACTATAGCAGGCGATAAATATCTTGCATTTCCGCAACGTGGAGAAAAAATATAATGACAAGTAACGTAAACGCAACACCAATTGATGAAACTTATCCAGTCGCAGGACAGGATAATGATACACAGGGTTTTAGAGATAATTTTAATTATATCAAAACTGCTTTAACAACTACAGGCACAGAAATTACTGCGCTTCAAAATAAAACAGCCGGATTGAATGTAAGTTCAATTAGTGACGGTGGTGACTTTAATGGACAGATTGTTAGTAATGCTATCTTTAAAAAGAATAGTAAAAGCATTGTTAATGGAGGCGGAGTAACCCAAGCGGCAGTTGAACTAAATCACGGTAACGGTGATTATCAGGTATTCCAACTTCAAACTAATGTTACATTTAATTTTCAAACAAGTAACTTTACAGACGATGGAAATTTACAAGAATTTGAAATTGAGTTACGTGGCGACGGAACTCAAAGATCAGTTGCGTTCTCTACTAATGGTGATTATGCGTTATTGAAAGATAATAACTTTCCAGCGTCATTTACAGTAGAACAATCTAATGTTATTCATATTGTTAAAATTAAGTATCGTAGAAGACAAGATGGATCAGCATTTCCACTACCAGCAACAGTATTGCTAAAATACGAAGGCTCATACCAGGTATAATATGCTCCATCCATTTTCGCAGGATCTAACCAAATTAAAAGATCAAGAAATTGAACAAAAGATTTCTGAGCTTTCAAACAAATATTTGGTTGCCCAACGAATTGGTAATCATGAACTATTGACACAAGTACAAACATTTGTTACAATATACAGAGAGGAAATGGCTCGTAGGTATAGAGAAACAATGAAAAACTCTTCACAAGAACTAGAGAAGGGCGACTTGGATCAATTAGTTAATGTTAACAAATAAAGATAAAGACTTAATTACAGGAATTTTAATACACGGACCTGATGTATTAGAAAACGCATATACACAGGATATTTCAAATAATATCCAAAAATATGTGGATAGATGCGTACAGGAAAAATTAAATTATCCAATGCCAATGGTTGATATTCCTTCAACTAGAGATTGGTTTATCCCAAAAGACTATACAAATATAAACATTCATAATTGGCTGTTAGAAAAATGCCAAACTCAAGAACAAATAGATCGTGTAAATTTAGAGTTTGAACTATTTGAAAAACACAATATGACTGACATACTTACAGCTATGCTGTATATTGTAGACACACTAAGAGCACAAAACATCTTATGGGGAGTAGGGCGAGGCAGTTCCGTTTCTTGCTACTGTCTATACCTAATAGGGATACATAAGATTGATAGCTTGAAATACGATCTACCAATTAATGAATTTTTCAAAGGAGAAAACAATGGGTAAAACTGTTAGAACAATGCAAGGTAAAGAAATTGACATGGAAAAACTACAAATGGCAAACGAATTAACGCCAGCTGTAGGAAATGTCAAAGTTAACGCTCGTGGCGACGAACTTGGTCCAGGTGGACAAATTGTTAAAACTCGCGAAGAAGTTATGAAAGAGTTTTATAATCATCGTAATAAAAACGCTGTACAACCTGACAATAACGTTGCTACTAAAGATAATACAGACGGAGAATAATAAATGCCCACACTTCGAAACCAAGTTATAAGACCCATCAGAGACAGAGTACTTGTTTGTGATATGGATTTTGGAGAACAAAAAACTGCCGGTGGAATCATCATAGGTTCTGATGATGGTAAAGCACACGGTGTTTATCCTCGATGGGGTAAAGTATTCGCAGTAGGCCCTGAGCAAAAAGATGTTAAGGTTGGGGAATGGGTACTAATTGAACACGGTCGCTGGACTCGAGGCATAGACCTAGTTGACGATGTTGACGGTGAAGAAATTAAAACAACTATTAGGATGGTTGAGAACAAAGCAATGTTAGCAACATCCGACGAAAAACCATCCGGACACCAAATTGGTAAAGAGTTTAGTGACGGACCAGCAACAATACGTCCAGAAGAATTCGGAGCAAATTAATGACTAATCCATTTAAAGATATTGAACGCTTCGGCTCAGCGTGTGATCAAGAGCCGTCAGAAGCAAACTACAAAATGTACCTCGGTCTTATTGACGAAGAGGTGGAAGAACTTGCTGACGCTATAGAAGCAAATGACAAAGTAGAACAACTTGATGCGCTTGTTGATATTTTAGTTGTTACTATGGGTGCTATTCGTGCCGCAGGTTGGGACGGAGAAGCGGCGTGGAAAGAAGTAATGGACACAAACTTTGCTAAAATCGATCCAACTACAGGCAAAGTTATCAAACGTGAAGATGGTAAGGTGTTGAAACCGGAAGGTTGGAAGGCACCTGAATTGGCACAATTTATTAACTAATATCTATATAGGGTCTTGACAGACCCTATTTTTTCCTATATAATACGAGTATGAATAGTAAAAATTGGGATATAGGTGGAGAAGTTGTCAAACAAGACGACAGGTATGTTGTAAAGGATAATACAACATTAAAAAACCTAGTGGTTAGTTCTACTCAATTAAGACCTAATAAAAGTACTACTGGTCATCGACACGAAGGTCAAGAAGAAGTTTATATCTTTGTTAAAGGCAAAGGGCAAATGGAACTTGATCACAAAATTTTTGATGTACAAGAAGGCGATACTGTTTTAATAGAAGATAACGTATTTCATAAAGTACACAATAACAGTGATTACATGTTAGAATTTATTTGTGTTTTTGATGGTAGGAGAACGGTTTGACAGTAGGAATAACATTTAGTACGTTTGACTTATTTCATACAGGACATGTTGCTATGCTTAAAGAAGCAAGTGACAACTGTAATCATTTGATTGTTGGTCTACAAACAGATCCAACAATTGATCGACCAGAAAAGAACAAACCAATTCAAACTGTATTTGAACGTTATGTTCAATTAGCAGGATGTAAGTATGTTGACGAGATTATACCCTATTCAACTGAGAAAGACCTAGAAGATATTCTTCTTACATATACACTCCATAAAAGATTTATTGGAGAAGAATACAAGTCACAAGACTTTACAGGCAAACAAATTTGTGTTGACAAAGGCATAGAAATATACTATAATAAAAGACAACACTCATTTAGTAGTACTAATTTGAGACAACGAATCGTAGAGGCAGGCAAAAAATGAAAGAATTATGGGTAGAAAAATATCGTCCTAAGACAGTAGACGGTTATGTGTTTAGAGATCAAGGTCAAAAGAAACAAATTGAATCTTGGATTAAGGACGGAAGTATTCCGCATTTATTGTTTAGTGGCTCAGCAGGTATTGGTAAAACAACACTTGCTAAAATGCTAATTGGCGAACTAGACATCCAAGAGTATGATGTTTTAGAAATTAACGCTAGTCGCACAAACTCCGTAGACGATGTGCGTGATAAAATTACAAACTTTGTACAAATGATTCCATTTGGTGACTTTAAGGTTGTACTGCTAGATGAGGCTGATTATTTGAGCCCAAACGCACAAGCGGCGTTGCGTGGTGTAATGGAAGAATATCACAATACAGCAAGATTTATTTTAACTTGTAATTATCCTAACAGAATTATTCCTGCTATTCATTCACGTTGTCAAAGTTTTCACTTTGAGAAAATTGATCAAACAGAGTTTACTGCTCGTGTAGCAACTATTCTCGTAGAAGAAAACGTTGAGTTTAATCTTGATGTACTTGACACTTATGTAAAAGTTACTTACCCAGACCTACGTAAATGTATTAATATGGTACAACAAAGTGTATCAGATAACAATTTAGTTGCTCCTAATCAAAGCGATGCTGGTGAAAGCGAGTGGAAGTTTGAAATGGTTGAATTGTTTAAAGCCGGCAAGATTAACGAAGCACGTAAAATGCTTTGTGGTAAACTTCGAGCAGAAGAAATGGAAGAAGTGTTTCGTTGGCTGTATGATAATGTTACTGTATTTGGCGATGAAGACAACCAGCAGAAAGCAATTTTAATTATTAAACAAGGTCTTGTTGACCACACATTAATTAGTGATCCTGAGATTAATCTTTCAGCTACACTAATTAAGTTAGGACGCATTTGAAGATAAGATACTATCATAAGATAGATGGATGGAGATGGTTAGGTTTTGTACTGGCCATGATCGGCGCATTTATATTAAGTGGCGGCGAACCTAGTAAGCAATGGATAGGTTGGACGATTGCTTGTTTTAGTTGTAGTATTTGGATTTATATGGGTTGGAAAGATCGTGATATTCCAAGAGCACTTATGGAATTATTTTATTTGTTACTAGCAATAAGAGGTATTTGGAATTGGCTTACTTAGTAAATGATAACTGTATAAAATGTAAACACACTGATTGTGTGGAAGTTTGTCCGGTAGATTGTTTTTACGAAGGTGAAAACATGTTGGTTATTAGTCCCGACGAATGTATCGACTGTGGAGTATGCGTTCCTGAATGTCCTGAAGAAGCAATTATTTCAGACAACGACGACAGTCTTAAAGATTCGTCCGTTGATTGGTACAAATATAACGAACAAAAATCTTTAGTTTGGCCTAACATTGTTGAAAAGAAGGATCCTTATCCCGATTATGAACAGTATCAGGGCACGGAAGACCGTATTAAATTTTTAGAAGAGTAGTGCTGAATTAACAGCACTACTGGTTTTCTATATCACTATTATTCTAATTCTCCATATATTGCAAGAACTTCTTTGACTGCTTCGTGTCTTTCGATGTCCTCTGTTGTAAAGCGACAGACGTCAACTCTTTTATGATCTGTAAAGTTTCCGTAAAGATTTAAAAACTCTAATAAACCATTTTTCTGTGGTCTATCAGCCTGTTGTAAATCTCCAGTAACAATCATTTTAGAGCCAGTACCTAATCTAGTTAATAGCATTTTCATCTGACTAGGTGTTGCGTTTTGCATCTCGTCCGCGATAATAATACTGTTCTTAAATGTTCTACCACGCATGTACGCTAATGGTGAAATTTCAAGAACACCTTCGGCTATAAAACCTTGTATTTCTTTAGCATAAAAATACTCCTCAAAAACGTCAAAAACTGGTCTTGTCCATGGAGCCATTTTTTCATTTAGATCTCCTGGTAAAAACCCATGTTGTTCATCCACGCTTACAGCTGGCCTTGTAACAACTACCTTATCTACTTCACCTTCTTGGAACATCTTTACTGCTTGCTGACAAGCGATCATAGTTTTGCCTGTGCCTGCTGGCCCAATAGCAAAAACAATGTCTTTTGCGCTGTCTTGTAATTTCAGTAAGTAATCTTCTTGATTAAGGTTTTTAGGATATATCGTTACTCGGTTTTTCTTTTGTGGAAGGAATTTATTAAATTGTAGTACGTTTTGATTTTGTTCTACAGCCATTTTAGCCGCTTTCTTTCTTTTTCTCAAAGGATAGCCTCCTATTTTTGAATAATAGTGTTGGCGCATGAACTCTCCGATTTCCATTGTGTTCATGACCGAACACAAAATTATTTACAGCCGCAGGAATCAGAATAAAAACTAACTATAAAGATTTGAGCTAGATAAATACATATAACAAATTAGTGAGAAACACATGGCCGATATTAACACAATTATAAGCACTGTAGAAAACGTATATAACTCTAACAATGCTTTAAACATACTTAAAGACTATGAGCGTGTACTAGACGAACTAGGCGTATACGTTTATGAGAACTGGGAAGATGGTGAGTTACTGTCAGGCCCTAAAGAAGAAAAATACTTTGTATCTTGCCATTGGATGTGGCCAGAACAAAAAATGCCCAACCCTAAAGGCGGCCAACGTTTGCTAGATTATGGATGTAAAGTTACTTTTCAACAAGATGAACTTAAAACTGTAAGAAAAATTAAAACACCCGCTGATATTCGTCCAGGCACAAAGAAAGGGAAGATTGATTTACTTCCTGTATGGATCGTTGAGATATCAATTCCAAAAAAACTAATGTTTGATATTAACAAAGGGTATAGAGGACTTGAGGCTAATACCAAAGATTATAGCACACCAACACCAAAAATTGATAGTGCCGACGAAGCAATAACTGCTCCAGCACAACCAGAAGGAGCAGAGTAATGGGACTAAGAGCTGGCGATTTAAATGATCTAATTTTAGATACATTCGAAGTTGATAACTTTCAAAGTAAAATGGGAGACGATCGAGATATTTGTGTTCTTTCATTTGTAGCAAAGCAACGAGCTCCAGCAAGAGATATGATGGAATTTGTTGAGAAGGGTTATAACTTTGTGTTAGACAGTGACGTAAGTGCCGGTGAAGATCGTGACGGTAACTATCACGTGTTTATCGAACTACAAAGAGATGCTGATTTACCAAGTAATATTAAAGAACTTACAGACGGCATTACTAAACTTTGTGGCTGTAAAGAATGGCATTTTAAGCATTATAAAAATACTAAGACTTTTGGTTTAGATTCTTTATCAGAAGTTATTTCTAAATCACCTATCGAATACGACACCATGATGGAAACTATTCGTGTTGAAAGTATTACTAAGTTCTTTAGCAAAACTTATAAAGAAGAAGTAATTGTCGAAGGCAACACTGTAACAATTCAAAAACCATTTGGTGTAAGTTTTAGTTTTAATATTGAATCGTTTGGCAGTAAGAAAGATATTCAAACTGATATTTCAGAAACTATTCAAGTTGATACAAAAAGCACAGCCGAAGTTTTATGGTTAACAAAACTTTTAGGCGAAATGAATATTACCAAATATGGTAATAGCTTTGTTCTAGAGAAAGGGAACAATGCGATGAAAATAAACTTAGAAAGGTTATAAATTATGCTAACAGCAGAACAATTCAAACATCTATTTCCAAATTGTAAAGATCCTGAAGGCTGGGTTAACGCAATGAACGAAGTATTTCCTGAATATGAAATTAATACTCCACAACGTATTGCGGCATTCATTGCGCAGTGTGGACACGAATCAGGCGGTTGGAGAGTATTCTCTGAAAACTTAAACTATAGTGCTAAAGCACTCAACGCAGTGTTTGGCAAATACTTTGCGAGGGCAGGTAGAGATGCTGAAGAATATCATAGACAACCCGAAAAAATTGCGAATGTGGTATACGCTAATCGCATGGACAACGGTGATACTGACAGTGGTGACGGTTGGCGTTATCGCGGACGTGGACCAATCCAACTTACAGGAAAAGCAAACTACACAGCGTTTAGTTCCGACATGGACGTCGACGCAGTAGACAATCCAGATCAAGTTTCGGAAGATAAAGAAGTTGCTTTGAAGAGTGCTATTTGGTATTGGAACAAAAATAATTTAAACCGTTACGCAGATAGCGGCGATATTAAAACACTAACAAAACGTATCAATGGCGGTTATATTGGTCTTGAAGATCGTATTCATCACTGGGAAGAAGCAATGAAAGCACTTGGTGAAGACGCTCATGCTAATCACGGGGACGATGAAGATGATTCATTTGACATCGACGACGTTGGTGTATTACGTAAAGGTGCTAGAGGCGAAGGTGTTAAACTTATGCAAGAAGCATTAGGTATTGGTGCTGATGGTGTTTTTGGACCTGGAACCGAACGTGCTTTAAAAGAATGGCAAGAGTCTAAAGGGCTTGTTGCTGATGGAATTGCCGGGCCAGCAACGCTTGGCGAACTACTAGGATAAAATATGTTTAGCTCAATTAGAATTGCTGTTATTTTAACAATTATTTCTTTAGCAGGTGTTGGTTTTCTGTATGTGAAAAAACTACAGAATGACTTAGAAACTGCTAGAGCAAATGTTGCCAAGATGGAGATTGCTGTTCAAACCAGTGAACAAAGTCTTAAACTTGAAAGAGCAGAAAATGTTAGATTGGGCGAACTTAATCAAACACTATCCGCAGATTTACAAAAAGCAGAGCAGTACGGAGATGAACTCCGTGCTACTTTACAGAAACATAATCTAACACACTTGGCCAACAAAAAGCCAGGTTTAATTGAAAAGAGGATGCAAAATGCGACTAATAAGTTATGGGATGATCTTGAGTCTATCACTACTGTTCCTTCAGGGGTGCAGTCTACTGACTCCGGAACCCAAAATAGTAACAGTAACTAACACAGTAAAAACAACTGTACCTATTGTTGCTCATCCAAAGCCGGTTCAACTTAACGATGTTAAAATCTATGTAGTATCTCGCGAAGAGAACTATGAAGATTTTATCAAAGAGTTTGAAGCAAAAAACGGTGCTGATGCTTATATTGCTATCTCTGTAAAAGATTATGAAAACCTTAGTTTAAATTTTGCTGAACTAAGACGTTATATAGAACAGCAAAAACAAATTATTGTGTATTACGAAAACGCAGTTAAACCAGAAAAGGAAACTGAAGTTAAGAAATAAATACTTTTAGTTAAAAGGAGCGACTAAATGGCTGAAGAAGAAATTAAAAATGCTGGTTACCATCCAGCAGATACTAACGGCGATGGTAAAGTAACCGACGAAGAACAAGCGATGTATCTTGAGTTCAAACGTAAAGAGCTAGAAGATGCTGATGCTCGTAGAGATGCTATGAGACAAATGACTTGGTTTGCGTTAGGTGGAATGCTACTTTATCCATTTACTATTCTAATTACTTCTGTGTTAGGATTTGAAAGTACCGCAAAAATTATTGGAGATATTGCTCCAACTTACTTTGTTGCTATTGCTGGTTTGGTTGCAGCATACTTTGGCGCAAACGCTTACGCCGATAAAAAGAAATAATCAAGAAATAAAATCATAACCACCTAAAGTGCTAAGTAATTGTATGGATCACTATAGTACTTTAGGTGTCTCTAAGAGCGCCTCTGAAAAAGAAATTAAAACTGCTTTCCGCAAACTTGCGGCACAGCATCACCCCGACAAAGGCGGCGATCATAAAAAGTTTGTTGAAATTAAAGAAGCATACGAAACACTAAGCAATCCAGAAAAGAAACAAATGTATGATCAATTTGGAACTGCTGATCCTAGACAGCGTCAATATAGATCTCAAAATTTTAATGCTGGTGGCTTTGATGATATATTTGATCAAATGTTTTCTAACTTTGGATTTCAACAAGGAAGACAATCGCCACGTAATAGTACAATCCAAGCAGAAGTTTCTATTGAATTAGAAGATGTACTTTTTGGAAAATCAATTGATGCTGAAATTGGTTTTAGAAACGGACAAACAAAACTAGTTACAATTAATATTCCTAAAGGTGTATATCATGGATCACAGATTAGATACCCAGGTATGGGAGATCATAGTAATCCAAAAGCGCCACCAGGTGATCTAATTGTAAGAGTTAACATACGTCCTCATCATACGTTTAAAAGACAAGAGGATGATTTATATATCGATCATAATGTAAGTGTATATGATGTTATCTTAGGAACAGACATTAAAGTAACTACATTAGATAGAAAAACATTTACAGTTACAGTACCAGCAGGTTCACAACCTGAAACTGTATTAAGTTGTAAAGGAGAAGGTGTTCCCAATCCACATAACAACATTAGAGGAAATTTGCTAATTAGAATTAAAGTAAAAATTCCAAAGAATTTAAACAAAAAACAGATAAGAACTATTGCGGATTTAAGAGATGGAAGAATTTAAACTAGGACAACACGAAACACTTTATCAAGTTAGTGAACCTTGGGATTTCTCCGAAGGGTATGACGCATCGTCATTAGAAAAAGATATGTGTGAGTTTATGATTAAAAACAAAGGCATTGGGTTAGCTGCAAATCAAATAGGTATTCTAAAAAGAGTATTTGTAATGGGTAGTACTACTATTCCTGGATTTCCAAAACCATTTGCTGTTTTTAATCCAGAAATAATTAATCACAGTGACAACACTGTTTTAGATGAAGAAGGGTGTTTAAGTTTTCCGGGATTATACTTTAAAGTATCAAGACCTGAATGGATTGAAGCGAAGTTTCAAGACCGAGACGGAAACGTACACGAAGTGAAAATGGATGGATACGTTGCTAAATGTTTCCAACATGAGCTTGATCATTTAAACGGAATATGTTATACTGATAGAGTTAGTAAATTAAAATTAGATCTTGCGATCAAAAAAATGAGGAAAAACAAAAAATATGCTAGAGCCAAGTGATAAACTTCAAGCGATTTTCGAACACGCTATTTCCACTGCTCGTAAATTAAAACACGAGTATATAACTATCGAACACCTAATGTTTAGTATTATGTGTGATCAGGATTCGTACAGGGCTTTAGAAGAGTTTGGAGCAAAATCAGATTATATTAAAGCAAACTTAGAACATTACTTAAAAAATAATTTAACTGAGTTAATTACAGAAAGCACAGATAAACCAAAACGTACTCATAGTGTAGAACGTGCTCTTAATCGTGCTTTCACTCAAACGCTGTTTAGTGGACGTAACCGTATTGAAGTCGAAGATATGATTCTATCTGTTTTAGGCGAAAAGAAAAGTTTTGCTTACTATTATATGACCAAAGGTAATATCAATAAAGATAAGTTTTTAGATTTCTTTACTGATCGTTACGAAGGTGAAATAATTGAAGCAGAAGAAGAACAAAAATTATCCCAAGGTCAATTAGATAAAATTCTAAATGCGTATTGTGACAACTTAACACTCAAAGCTAAACAAGGAAAAATTGATCCGTTAATTGGGCGTTTAACTGAACTAGAAGACATTCAACTTGTACTAGCAAGACGTACCAAATCAAATGTATTGCTTATCGGTGAGCCAGGTGTTGGTAAGACTGCTCTTGCTGAAGGACTTGCTTTAAAAATTGTCAAAGGCAAAGTTCCTACATTTATTAAAGATCATGTAGTATGGACTTTAGACATTAGTGCGTTACTTGCTGGTAGTAAGTACAGAGGTGATTTTGAAGAAAGACTTAAAGCAGTTTTAAAAGCACTAGAAAAGAAAGGCAACGTAATTCTGTTTATTGATGAAGCACACATGATGGAAGGTGCTGGTGCGGCAAACGGAAGTTCAAATGACTTAGCCAATATGCTAAAGCCTATGCTAACAAAAGGCACAATGAAAGTAATTGCTTCAACAACCTGGGAAGAGTATCGCAAGCACTTTGAAAAAGATCGTGCGTTAATGAGACGTTTCCAACGTGTAACAGTAGACGAGCCTACACCAGAACTTACAGTTAAGATTATTAGAGGACTTAAACGTTATTACGAAAAGTTTCATAATGTTAAAATTACAGACGGCGCTATTGATCAAGCAGTTAAGATGTCTGTGAAATATATGACTGATAAGAAGCTTCCAGATAAGGCAATTGATATTATTGATTGTGCTTGTGCTAGATACAAAGTAAAAGATGTTGAGCCAACCGACGAAGGAAACTTTGTTGATATCGAACAAGTTATGTTTGAAGTTAGCAAGATGACTAAAATTCCAATGGAAAATGTTTCTCAAAAGGAAAGCGAAACACTTGCTAATCTTGAAAGCAGTCTTAAAAATTCTGTATTTGGACAAGACGAAGCTATTGGAAAATTACTTGATAAAATCTTTGTAGCACAATCAGGAATGAAAGCAAACGACAAACCAATTGGATGCTTCTTGTTCGTAGGGCCAACAGGTTGTGGTAAAACTGAAACAGCAAAGCAACTTTCAGAAAAGATGAGTATGCCGTTAGTTAGATTTGACATGAGTGAATATCAAGAGAAGCATTCAGTAGCAAAACTTATCGGTGCTCCTCCTGGATATGTAGGTTTTGAAGACGATGCTGGACAACTTATTACTAAACTACAAGAAAATCCAAACTGCGTATTACTGCTAGACGAAGTAGAAAAAGCACACAGAGATGTATCAAATGTATTGTTACAGATTATGGACAACGGTTTTGTTACAGGCGGTAACGGCAAACAAGCAGATGCTCGTAATGCTATTGTGCTTATGACATCAAACTTAGGTGCCGCTGATAACGAGCGTAACAGTATCGGATTTGATGATTTAGAAGTCAGTGATGAGGATGTTAAAGCAGTTAAAAAATACTTTGCTCCAGAGTTTCGTAATAGACTTGATGCTATTGTAAGATTTGAAAAACTAAAACCAGAAATTGTAAGAGTAATTGTAGACAAGTTTATTAAAGAACTTAACGATCAGATCAAAGACAAACATGTCGAGATTGTTCTAGATAATAATGCGAGAGAGTGGTTAGCTAAGAAAGGGTATAGTCCTAAGATGGGGGCAAGGCCTTTAGGGAGAATTATTGATAAAGACATTAAGTCTCCTCTAAGTCGACGTATGTTATTTGGAGATTTAAAAGAAGGTGGCAGGGTATTTGTTACACTTAAAGCTGATCAATTAGAATTTGAAATAAAAAACTTAGGTGATGATTTAGATAAATTCCAGAAGAGAGCAATTAAAGCTCACAATAGAATTCAGAAAGGCAATTTACTGTCAAATGACACTAGCACTTAAAGAAACAAAAAAACTATTTTATAAAAAATGGCTTTATAAAATTAGTCTAAACATACCAGGTTGTGCTATACTAAGGAACAAATCGGGCGAAGATTTAGAATATTATCTTGCTGACGTTCCTTTTAGTTTTCCTGCTAATAACTTTCCACAAAGTTTACAGGCTAGAGCATTAAGATCTAAAAATACATTGATTGAACTAAACTTGTTACTAAACTCATACGATAAAAAATCATTCTCTAAAAGGATAGAAAATGATTTCTTTGATGTTTATTCAAATAATAAAAATTTAATTAATGAATTAGAACAGCAGTTTGAAAAGTTTATTAGGGTAATATATAGACCTAAAACAAAGAACATTGACAAACTACTTAATAACACACATACAATTTTTGTCGATTCCTTGCCTAAAGAAAAGTACGAATATAGATTGTACTTGAAACCGCATAGAGTTGATCAAGATAAAAAGTCCAATTTTTTAACATGGCTTTCTAGTCAAGGAGATGCTACTACGTTATCAGACAGTTTAACTGAATGGTTTATAACATGTACAATGAATTGGGACAGACGCTATATTTTAGTCGATAACGAAAAAACACTGTTAATGATTAAGTTACATACACCCGATGCTGTAGGCACAGTGTACAAATACGAGATTGTGGATAAATAACACTATGCCGACACAAAGTATTGTATTATTAACTAACGAATCAACAGAAGCAGTAAACAACACCACGTTTTCTTTTACAGAAAAACAAAAAGGTGATGGTTACTACAACCTAGGTGATGGATTACACACGGTTACATACCGTACAGATTCCTTTGAAGGAACGATCAAGATGCAAGGAACACTTGCGTTAACACCTACTGCTGACGACTGGTTTGATATTGATAACACTGACTTCGGTGCTGACAGCACAACTGCTGGGTCAGCATATCGTAACTTTACGGGTAATTTTGTGTGGATTAGAGCCGCATACAACATTATTGATGGCACAATCAGCGAAATCCGTTATAATCACTAACTGCGCAACGACGATAAATATAGTATAACATAACCTTAGGGGACTTTATACAATGCGCGACATTATTCAAACACTCAAGCAAATTGAGGAATCACAAACAGAGCCGGCTGGCCCACAGGTTGGCGACGAGTTCGGACTTAGTTTTTCAGAAGATTTAGAAATCTCAACCACTATCACAGACGTCTTAGAAGACGGTATTGTTGTCGAAATGGATGACAATGCTATTACACATATGACAGAAAACGGTGTACACTTTTATGAAGGTGAAATTGTTGATGAAGAACTAGACGAAACTGAAGCACAAAAAGGTGTGGATGGCAAACGTTGCTGGAAAGGCTACAAGCGCATGGGCACTAAAATGAAAGGTGGAAAGCGTGTAGACAACTGTGTTAAAGTAGGCGAAGGTATTGAAGAAGCAGTTCCTATTGATAAACCTGCTGACAGAGACAACCCATGGTATAAGTTAGCATTATTATTGTCAGAAGAAGGTGAAAAAATTCCATTAAAAACTGACGAAGGTATTAAACTATCAGACGATGTTTTAAAACTTGCCGGTATGATGAATCAAGATCAAATCCAATCTCAAAAAGCTATGGTAGCATTTATTAAACAGTCCAGTGATCCTAAGGCACTTGGAGAAATTGTTAATAAAACTATTAGAGAGTTTAAAGCAGGCAGAGAAATGGATCGTACTAGAGTTAAAGAGCCAGCTGATTCAGATGCTTATCAAGGTATGGAAAGTACTAACGAACTAGATAGAATTAAATCACTGTCAGGCGTACAAACTGAAGGTCATGGTCCTGAGGTTGACGGCTTTTTAGAAAAACTTGCCTCAATGGATGATGATCAAGAAAAATACGAAACAGCAGAAAAAGCATACGCTGGCAAGTTTGGTCCTAAAATACAACAAGCAATACATGACATGTATAACGAAGCAAAAAAATCTGTTGGAGATATGGATGACATCATGGACGATGTATTAGATATGATCGAAAAAGATTATGGTCCTAAAGAAGATGTTGGTGTTGACGAAGCAGAATATCAAGGACGTAAAGTTAGCCTAGGCAAGCCTACAAGAGGCGACGTTAAGAAGTTTAAAGTATATGTTAAGAATCCAAAAGGTAATGTAGTTAAAGTTAACTTTGGTGATCCAAACATGAAGATCAAAAAGTCTAACCCAGCAAGACGTAAGAGCTTCCGTGCTAGACATAATTGCGATAATCCAGGGCCGCGTCATAAGGCACGTTACTGGTCATGCCGTAAGTGGTAAGGAGAAGTCATGCGTTTAATGGAACTATTTTCATCTGATCCAGCTACACAGGATCCTCGGTTAAGTAAAGACGTCAATTATCTTGATGATCTTAAATTCTATATGGATAATGATACTAATAGCTTGACAAATGTTTTATTTCCTGCTATAAAAGCACATAAAGAAAATTTAGATGATGAAAGTGCTTACAGACATTATATGAAACCAATTAAACTCAGTGTTGAAAAATATTGTAATGAATATGATCTATCAGATATTAGAGATAAAATCTTTACAGACGAAAGCCTTATTACTCTTGCTAAACGAATAGCAGAAGAACAAAAGTCACACATTGGTAACAAGGAATATGATCAATGAGATTATTTGACCTGTTTGAGGACAAATTAAAAACAGCCGTAATTGGCTTTGGGAGAATGAATCCTCCAACAACAGGTCACGGAGTTCTAGTTAATGCTATTAATGCTAAGGCAAAACAGCATGGTGGTGATCCTATGTTATTTTTAACAATGACTCATACTCCATACTTAACAGACAAAACACAAAAACTTAGACCTTGGGATAAAGTTAAAAATCCACTACAATGGAAACAAAAATTAGGTTACGCACAAAAGTTTTTTGATATTCCTATTAGCACAGATCCTAGCCTAAACACAATTATGGCTGTTATGAAAAGTTTAGAAACAAAAGGTTACGAAAAAGTAGTTCTTGTTTGTGGTTCAGACAGGGTACAAGAATTTGAAACACAAGTCCTTCCTTACAACAATACACCTGATCAATCAGGCAACATTGCTTTTACTATTAAAGAAGTAAGTGTAGAAGAAGGCGGATTTAGAGATGAAGAAGCAGATGATGCTAGTGGCATGAGCGCAAGTAAAATGCGTGAAGCGGCCGCTAATAACGACTTTGAAAGTTTTAAACAGGGTGTACCTGTAGAAAGTTTAGCAAAGAAAATGTTTGACGATGTACGCCAAGGACTTGGTATGAATCACCAAAAACAAACAGAAGACTTAACAGTAAAGCAACAGCGTCCTAAACTAGAAGTCATATACAATATAGCAGATCGTAAAGATGCTAAACCTTTTCCGTTAAGTTATAAAGACACAGGCGGCGCAAGTTCAGGTGGTATGGTTTATATTACTCCTGATGTTGCTAGAAAATTTATTTCTTTTTATGAAAAAAGAGCAGACGACGAACAACAATTAATGCAAAAAGCACTTAAAAGTGTAAGTGGCCTTAGAAACCTATTTAAAAATATTGGATTAGGCGATGTTGAAGTTAAGATGGATCCAAAAGCAGAACCTTCAGTTCCTAAGAATCCATTAGACGCATTACTACAAAGTGAAAATGCTACAGTTGTTAAACCAATGGGAATTGGTACTGCTAAAAGGCCAAACCCAGTTGCTAAAAATGCTAACGCTACAATTGGCGGTGGCGGTGCTGGCGCACACAGAGATAAAAAGAAAGATTCTAAAAAAGGTTACGAAAAACATAAAGGTAAGCAATTCGAAGCACAAGAACCGGGTGAATACAGAGTTATTGGTGGTGTAAGATATTACATTGTAAAAAATAAAAGCGGTAAATCAAAAGCATTCAGCGGTCCTACTCCAGCGGCAAAACAATACGCACAGTCAGGAGGTAACTGGTATAATGAAGTAGCAGAAGGTTATCAAGATTTAGAAGTTATGGGTCATAAGTATATGCCTGATGAAGATCGTGAAGATGACAATGTAAAGATTTGGCACACTATTGTGACTCCTCAAGGTAAGACCGTAGACGCAGACTTTACTCCGTACAGTTACATGGATAAAGAGGATCTTAAACTTTTTATTAAGTTAGGATACCCTAAACGTATTACAGCAGGTCCTTTAGATAAAAAAGACCTACAAAAACTAGCACAAACACAAGGACTAATTGACTTAGATCCTGAAATGGCCAATGCTGGTAAAACCAATGAAGAAGATTATGATGGTGGTAAAGGCCCGGGCAGTGATTTCCGTTCTTACGACGAGCCGGATCAAAGTGGCATGAATAATTATGTTGTAAAAATCGACGGCAAAAAATGGAAAGTTTTCAAAGATAAAAATAGTGCCAACAAAGCTGCAAGTACTATACAAATGAAATATGGTAAGAAGACAGAGGTATATGCTACACTGGAAAAGCCGACACAGTAATGGATTTAAATAGACTCAAAACACTTGCTGGTATTAACGAATTCAAAGGTTACACACCCTACGACGGATCAAATATATCAGTAACCGGAACAGAAAAAAAGCGTATTGAAAGAGAAGACAATATTCGTCCAGGAACTCCTGAATGGTTTAAACTTTGGTTTAGTAGACCATATTGGAAGGGACAAGAATACCCGCCAGGATTGAGAGGACGTACAAAATGATAACCTTGACTGAATCTGCCAAAGAGAAAATAACCAGTTTATTAAAAGAAGAAAATGACCCTGGTTTGGCTGTCAGAACATTTGTCGAAGGCGGAGGATGTCAAGGTTTTCAGTATGGGTTTACTTTTGATAAAGACATTGCCGATGACGATTTAGTAATCGAAGTTGGAGAAGATTCTAAGATGGTTATTGATAATATGAGTACATTGTATCTAGCAGGTAGTACAATTGACTATAATAACGACTTAATGAATAGCGGTTTTAATATTACAAATCCAAATGCTGCAAGTGCTTGCAGTTGCGGTAACAGTTTTGCGTGTGGATAAGACATGAGAGCAAGTGAATTAGAATTACCAAAAGGAGTTAAAGTTTATCTAGACATGGACGGCGTTCTAGCAAACTTCTTTGAGGAATATGCTAAACTTGCTGGAGTAAAAAGTTATAGAGATGTTCCTCCTGCTAAAGTAGATCCTACACTAGACAAAATGGTAGGCACAGACTTTTTTGCTAGACTTCCTAAATTTCCAGTAACAGATAAGATTGTAGATATTTCTGTACAAGCCGCAGGCAGTTACGGTATTATTTCTAGTCCACTTAGAAACGACTTTGCTAATTCAGAAAAACACAAAAGAGAATGGATTAAGAAACATTTAAATCCACAACCTACAGAAATTTTTATTACACCTAACAAAGAAAAACATGCTGTCAATCCAGATGGCACGCCTAATGTACTAATCGATGACAGAGGATCAAACATTACAGCGTGGGAAAACGCAGGTGGCATTGGTGTTAAGTTTCAAGCAGACGAAGATTCACTAAAGAAAATACTCGACGGACTAAACCGTGCTAGACGTATTGGTTCAGGTAAAGAAAAACTCGAACCACAGGATCTCAAGAGCAGAGACCTAGGTAAGATGATTGCGTCTAAAGATGACGAAGTTGAAGAAGGGAGCAAAGACGAACTCTTTGCTGTTCAAAAAGCAATCGACGATATCTACAAAGATCCAAATTGGCGAGACAGAAAAGACGAATTAAAAAAATTAATTAATAGAGAATCAGAATTAGAAAAAGAAATGCAACTTGTTAAGCCTGGCAAGATGTGGAGATATGATCATGATTCGTTAGGTCGTAAAAAAGAAGTTGAAGAAAACTTTGCTGATGGTAAGAAAAAAGGTAAAAGCAGACCAGGACGTGTAAAGCGTTCAGGTGCTAGTTGTAATGGATCAGTAACAGACTTACGCAAACGTGCTAAGAACGCAAGCGGTGAAAAGGCTAAAATGTATCACTGGTGTGCTAACATGAAGGGCGGAAAAGGTAAGTAATACTATATGAACCCATTTGTTGAAGCAGAATTTATATATCAAGGAGCAATGGCTATGATTGGAACTGAAAGATATTGTAAAAAATGTGGACACAGATGTCACTGTTATCAACCAGATTGTAAAGACTGTGCTAACGATGTTTGTACACAGTGTGATTGTAAAAACGAAAAAGATATACCTTCGTCTTTTACACAGGAGAATGTTTAATGCGTATTAGAGATGTTGTAACAGAAAAAGCAGTAAGCAAAAAACAACAACAGTTTTTTGGTATAGTACGTGCTATGCAGAAAGGCGACATGCCTAAAGACGGCGAAGCAGGTAAAGTTGCTAAAGACATGAAAAAGTCTGATGTTAAAGATTTTGCCTCTACAAAGCACAAAGGTTTACCAAAGAAGAAAAAGAAAAAAGAATCTATAGGCGAAAGTCAACAGTTAAATGAATGGGTATGGATGCTTCCGGCTCTCGCAACAGCAGTAAGAGTTGGTGGAAGTGCTGTAACAAGAATGTTAACTTCACAGGGTGCTAAACAAGTTGCTAAAGGTGTTGCTAAAAATTCAGGCAAGGCCGCGCAAGTAGTAGGTAAAACTATAATTAAAAATCCTGGTAAAAGTTTAGCGGCATATGGCGGATATAAGGTTTTTGAAACTGTTGACGAAGCACTTGAGTGGTTAAAAAGTTTAGATCTTGGAGACCTTGCTGAAGATATTATTGTTGGATTAGCAAAGGCAATGGTAAAATATGAAATTCCAATTGTCGCTATTATTGCTGTGCTATACGGTGGCAAGAAACTTTATGATTATATGAAGGATCAGAAGCAGGAACAACCAGCATGAGAATTAGAGATATTATAGTAGAAGGCTGGAGCGAAAAATACAAAAGCTCAATCAACTGTGATAATCCTAAGGGGTTTTCACAGAAGGCGCATTGTGCCGGACGCAAGAAAAACGAAGAAGCCGCTGGTGTTGGTATTGTAACTAAACAAAACGCTACTGCTGATGTTCCTGTGGGCGGCGAATACATGAACGTTAAGAAACTGTTTCCAAACAAAAAGCGCAAAAGCAAAAAGCGATAAATACAACTATGAAGTACCAAGAGCTTATAAAAGGATTTAAACTGTGGAAAGTTGGCGTAAAAGTTAATATGCCAGGATACAGTCAGGTCATTGATACTACGATTGTTGCTAAAAACAGAGAAATGGCACGTAGACTTGTACTAGCTCAATTTGGTAAAAAGAGCGTTGTTAGAACAGTAACGGAAATAAAATGAAGATTAGAGATATTATAATTGAAAAAACTACTAGTGCTAATGTTGCTTCATCAACACCTGTAGCCGCACACAGCGGTGGTACATCTTATACAGGTTCACCTGGAAAAAGCGGTACTAAAGCACCTAAGCAAGCCAAAGTAGTACAGCCAAAACACCCAGACGGAAGAGCTAAAGGTGCTCATGAAATGCCAGCAAAAGGTCGTTTAATGGGCGGTCAGGGTCTAATCAAAAGATCTAACTAGAAGATAAATACTAGCATGAAACAGAATAAGATCATTCACGAAGCAGACGACAAACGTAACTACGATCACGAAGCCGATATGGCTAGATCGGAGTTATATAGATTAGCAGAGTATTCTGTTAAGTTGTTTAAGATGATTGAACCAGGTTCTAATTTAGAGGGTTGGACAGCATCTAAAATAACAAAAGCGGCTGATTATATTGGTAGTGTATATCATTATATGAAGTACGAATCAAAATTTGGTGATGACGATCAAGACGTTGATCGTGACGAAATGGACTACGATGAGTCCATTAAAAAGGATCTTACAAATCAGTTAGCCGAACAATGGCAACAACGTAAACAAGGATAAAATCATGGACTTTAACGCAATCGTAAAAAAATTAAGAGATATTGAGCCTACAAATATCGCAGACCCAAATGCCGATGCTCCTAAAG
>Ga0222719_10001165_pt1 | contig 25821 bp, 39 predicted proteins | sample C33_34DmetaG_FD_165039 | JGI IMG/M metagenome (GOLD analysis project Ga0222719, IMG submission 165039) | Estuarine water microbial communities from San Francisco Bay, California, United States - C33_34D | ecosystem: Environmental > Aquatic > Marine > Unclassified | place: USA: California...
ATCATTAAAGACATCAAATAGCTGGTAGTTGTTAATCAGACTCTCTAATGTAGAGAGTTTGATTTTCACTTTTTTTCTTTCAAAACCATAACCATCACCTCTTCTATCAATCTGTACCAAAACCTTATTTTCTTCAGGTACTAAATTTAATATTGTTAGATATGTCTTCGTTGTATCCGTTTCGTAAACCAAAATAGATTTGTCAAATCCATACTTGTTTTTTATCTTTTCATATAATTCACCTATTTTACTCAATTCTGAAAGTTCGTCAAAATCATCCAAAGAGTCTGTAAGTCTTTCTACACTCCATGTTGATTCCCTTTTAAATGTTTCATTAAAATAATCATTATCTTCATAAGAATAATAATCCTCCCTTGGGTTATTAGGTGTTGAAACTTTTCTAGCAATATAGCTTTCTATAATATCTTCAATACTGTCATTTACAGAACCCACCATAGAATACATTAGAGCTAATTGAGATATTGGTATTTTGATTTGTTTAAAACGATATCCCCATTCTTCAAATTTAAGAGGTCCATATAATTCCTTAAAAAAATCATTATTCATGTATTCTTCTATACCATTTATTATTGCACCCTCTCGTGCACTCCAATAATTTTCTTGTAAATTAGTAGCTAAATCAGGGAATAAATCTGATAATATTTTAGATATTTCACTGTCTGATATTTCGTCATTAACTTTAACGCCAATTTTGTCTAATACCTCCTTAATCTCTTTTTTATTATCTTCACTTAGACTACCATATACATAACCTTCATCCCAATCTTCTTCAATACTATAAGAATCTAAAAATTCATAATCACCAGGTCTATAATACATCCACAAAATATCCTTTGCTTCATATTCATCATAATCAAAGAATTTTGTAAGAAGGTCTTCTTCCTCATCAAACCAAAAATAAACATAATCTTTATCTACTTTGTATATGTCCTCCATATCAAAGTCAACATCCTTAGGATTTAACTTACCTTTAGATATTGCCAATAATTTCATGAAGTCACTATCTGAACTTACATTCTCAACGAGTATCTTTCCTAATTTTTTCAAAATATGGGTTTTTTATACAAATAAATACTTGACAATTTGGATAATTTAAAACTAATCATTATATTTGTAGTATGAAAAACATATTAATAACCATCGTATCTGTAGTCTTGAGTATTGTTAACGTAAAAGCACAGTCACCCCAAACTTTCTTATTAGATTCTATGTTAGTTTTTGAATACAATGCACTTGACGGTATGGAAAGTCGTAATTTTTTGGGTTACTCATCAGGTGAATATAAAATTACTTTGGGTTTAAATATGGATAGTATGGTAACTGTTAATGTTAAAACAGGAAACACTATAAAACAAAGGATACTTTCAGTTGATGAAAATATGAATAGTACTTCATACACTATAGAGAGAAATGATGGAAAATCTAAATTTGAAATACTTTTTACGAAGAACTCTAAAGGTATCAACTACATTGTGAGCCGAGAAATTGAAAATGAAGATAGTTTTAATATCGTTGGGTGGGAACAAAAACAAAAAAGGACTGAATAACAGTCCTTTTTTATTATATTATATAAATTATTTTTTTATGCCTCACCAAAAGGGTCTTTGTAATTTAAACTATCTTCAACTGCCTTCTTGAATAATGATTCACCTTTTCCTGCACCCATACCCGCAAAATTATTAGTATTTACTTTTAATTTATTAAATGCCTGTCTAGTTGCAGTAGTATCTAATTGTTTGTTAGTTATAGCTTCAGCCATTGCCAAAGATATTAAATGACCCATCTCAATCTGAGTCAACTTCAAATTAGTATTTCCATCAGCACCGGTAACTATATTTTTACCAAAACCACTATTTTTGAAGTTTTTCACACATGTTGGACCATTCATTCCACACCATTTTCTAAAACCATCCTCCATTTGTTGATAGGCTCGAATGTTAGGTACAACACCACTAACATAGTTGTCAAATGACGTTTTATCTGGAAAAGTATTCTTATCTACAGATGCCATTGGTAAATAATCCCAAAATTGATAATTAGTTACTTCTCTTTTAACAGCTTTAGGTGCAACACCCTGGTCTGGTTGTTCAGATAAATATTGTCTTTTAGTTGCAGATTCATGCATTGAAAGAATTCTACTTCTTTCGTCTTCTGATATAACAAATTTTTTCATAATCAATTAATTTTATATATAAATATCTTGTCAAACAAAAAAGTTATATTTATCTTTGTAATAGTTCTTTGAAATTATGGGGGTGACCGGTATTGATTGGCAGGGTTAGTCATACGGGGCACGCAGTGAGATATTTCCTATCACTATAATCTATGGAGATGATTTTTTAAGTGGCAACACAATCAACAAACTTCAGGCTGTAGGTCTTCTACGCACTGAAGAAGTAACTGTAGCGTAAGACGCAAACAGCGAATCGGGTCGGGGGACATATAACCTATGAACAGAAGTCTTTACAAAGGTGAAGAAACGACTGAACCAGAAATCGGGTCGTACATCTATTGGTGATGGAGGATGTAAAAATTCAATCACATATTTCGGAATGTTGAGAATCAACATTGACCTAAGCGTGTAGTCCTTTATGGGTAGACTGAGCAAGACGGGGGTTCGATTCCCCCCACCTCCACCATTATATGCCGATTAAAGTTTAATATTTTAATCGGCATTTTTTGTGCATCCCAAAATTTAATGTATATTTGTAGTGTTAATAACAACATAAACATCACCATCATGACAGTAACAGGAATCAACATCGAAGAAAAAGTAAGAAACTACCAAGGAAACAACGACTTCATCAAAGGTTTAAAACCCGGTCTAATGAAGTACGGTCGTCTAACCCCAAAACAATTCGCAGTGGCAGAGAAACTCATCCTACAAGAAGAGCGTCAAAAAGACATCAACGTAGAGGAACTTCCACAAAACCTACGTGCGATTGTAGAATACAAAGGAGAATCCAAATTCGTATTGGACCTTCAAGAAAAGTACAAGAAGTACCGCAGATTGACTGATAAGCAAGTTCAAGCTGGATACCAAGCGGTTGACCGTGAGATTCAAAAGAACTCACAACGTGACTTGAACATCCCTTTGGTTGGTAACACTATCAAATTGGGTCGTACCATCGCTCGTGATATCAAAGAAGAAAACAACTTGGAGTTTCACCCCATCTTGGTTGACGTTACTGAGATTGTTACCATGTCAAACCGAGCACTTAAACTCAAAGCAAAATTGACAAAAGAGAACGGTGGTATCTGTCGTTGTTGTGGAAAGACCCTTACCGACTACATGTCACAAATCACAGGTATCGGACCAGTATGTGCCGGTTACGTGGGTGTTAAACACCCAAAAAATAAGTCTGAAATTGAGAAGTTCAAAAAGGACATGTCAGACAAAATCGATGAGATTGGAGAATTCGAGTTTTGGATTCCAAAACGTCAAATCGTAAAGTGGGAAGGTGCAGGTTCCATGATGTTGAAAATTAAATAAAAGAAATGGGGGTCATCAACCCCCATTTTTATTTTATAAACTAACTAACATATCTAACAGTTCTTGTTGGGGGAACATGTCAACTTTATCTTTACGGGTGTTGGTGTGTGTCCATAGTCCTTTTACTTTACCGTAGTAAGCGTCACTATTAAATTCAAATGCATCTGCACCTTTTTCTTTAACAAGTGCAGGAAGACCAGCTCTAACGTCAATATTGTCTCTTTCAGCAATCCAAAGAATCCACTTATGTAAGGCCTCAATTTGTGCATCTGAATAACGATGCCATACTTTATGTCCTCTGAATTCTTTTGGTAGAACCACCTGTTCAGATTCCACAACTGTTGTTCCTTGATATGCCTTTCCATTAACCACATATCCAAAATTACAAACTTCAATTCCTACTGAGTGAGTATGCATATGTTGTGAACCATTCTTTCCTAAATGCCAACCATATCCACCTTCAGGGAATGCTTGAACCATTTCACCATCATATATGGTGTCGTTACCTTTTATAGACTGACCACCCAATACAAATTCGGTGGCTATTGCACCTCTATTGTCGGTAGCCCAATTATCAATTACTCTGTAAGGGTTGTGCCAACCAGCAGTGTGGTGTAAGAATACATACTCTTTGTTAGTTGGTCCTGTTTTATACTCACCAACAGGCATAAAGTGTCTATTTATTACTAATCCGTTTTCTGTTGTATAAACCTTTTCCGAATTATCAGTAGTAGCAATACCCATAGCGTCCCAAGTGGCAGGACCCACAATACCATCAGCAACCAAACCATTTTCTGATTGCCATTTTTTAACTGCTGCTTCAGTCCCTTTACCAAAGATACCATCCACATCCGTTCCCAAAAAATCTTGAAGGTCTTTAACTTGTTTTCCTCTTGAACCAATTTTCAATAACATATTTAAACTTTTTATTTAATCTTTATTTATAGATAAATATAAAATTGACAACGAAAATCTTTTATTGTAAATTTGTATCATGTTAATATAAATTATGGAAACAGTACTCGTATTAAATTCAGATTACTCACCACTAAATGTAACAACATTAAAAAGAGGTTTTGTATTGGTAGATAAAGGTAAGGCTGAAATACTTAAAAAAGGTGATGATGATATTGTCACAACTATTGGTAACTTTGTTCGTCCTTTAGTTATTAGATTGTTAAATTACGTTAAATACCGTTCTAAAGGTGTTAAGGTAAGTAGGAGAAGAATTTTTAGACGTGACGGTAACCAATGTGGGTACTGTGGTTCTAACAAGAATCTTACTATTGACCATATATTACCTAAATCTCGTGGTGGACTAAATACATGGGAGAATATGGTAACTTGTTGTAATAGATGTAATAGTCTTAAAGATAATAAGACTCCTGAGGAGGCAAATATGAAACTTAAAATCAAACCTTACCGTCCAACAGTTTTTTCTATTGTTGTTAGTGAGACTGTGGATACAATATGGAAAGATTTCCAAAGTGACTTATCTAAGATGTATACATAAAAAAAAGGTGTACTCTCGTACACCTTCCTTAGATAAGAACCCCTCCTTTTCTTTTAAAAAAGTTTATGAGAACATCGTTTTCTTGAAGTCCTCCAGCTTGTTTGCCATGTTTTGATTTATTTGTCCCATGGCTGGACAAACGACCGTAGTGAAAGAGTCCTCCAAATTTCTTCTAAAGTCATCACCTCCAATGACATTATCAAGAGATTGTCTGAACATACCAGGTACTGTATTACTACCTCCTTCTACAGGTATGTTCTCACTGAACCCTTCCATGGCTGCATCGGTAATCTTATTAACCAAGAATCTACAATCTGTAAATAGTTTTGGTATTTCATCGATTTCTACATTTCCGATACCTTCAATCATTTTATCTTTCATCCAATCATCCACACCAAATTTAGATGATATATAGTCTGAAAGTTTAGTTTTTACTGTATCCCAAAATTGAGGACCTTCGTTATTAAATAAGTCTGACATCACTTCTAAAAACCCTTCATTGATTAATGACTCATTATATCCTTGAGTTTTTAAGTAATTACATTCAGATAAAATCTTATCAAACGTTTTCTTTGTCTGAATCTTAGAATTTGTATTCACACCTTCACCGATTAATTTAAATCGTGAATTTATAATTTTAGATTCCTGTAACAGATTTTTCTTCTTTGTTTCAGTTTCTAATAAATTTTGTCTGATTGTTTCTCTAATACTCATAACCCTTTTACTTTTTTGGTTCCCATACGTTGAATGACTCTGTGAACTCTTTTGAGGTAACTTTCTTCCTTGTGTAACCTTCTTCGTTCTCAGGTCTGTTTAATAAATATCCATCACCTTTCAATTTTTCCAAAACTTTCTTTTGTCTTATTGTAAAATCGTTTGATGGTTCGTTACCGTCTAATAAAGATGCCAAACCTTTCTTTTCCTTTAGTTTCATTTCTTCTTCAAAAGGTTGTTCTGGTTCTTGTTGAACTGGTTCTTCTACTGAAGTTTCATCTTCTTTTTCCACTTCTTCTTCGTCCTCTTTACCTTTAAATTCATCAACTTTAACTCTTGTTACTTTATAATCATCAATATCAGGTCCTGACATTACTATCTCAAAGTAATCTCTAATCTCATCACCATCACTAGTGAAATCACCTTCATCGTCAAATATGGTATCTTTATTAATAACTTCAGAATCAGTTGCAAATGAACCAAATTTAATAATAGGTTCTTTTTTACCACCTTTAACTGAAACGGCAGCCCTAACAATAGTATTATCACCACGTGAACCATCAATGTCACTTATTCTAGAAAGTACTAAATCTTCCTCATCTGCTGTAAACTCAATAGGTTTCAGTTTAGCATCATAAAATTTAATTTTCTTAAATTTATCTAAAGGTGTTATTTCAATAACCTCTTCTTGTTCGTTAATTCCAAGTAAAGAAATAATTCTTTCTCTTTCTTCTTGTATTCTCTTTTTCATAATTTTAAAATTCTACTATTTTACCTTCTGATAATTTATATCTTTTATTGTTACTACCTTTATAAGTAACTAAATTACCTATAGATGCTGTTTGAGTTAAATCAACATTAGGATTTTCTTCCTTAAACAACTCTAAAGGTGTTTTAGATTCGTTTGTTGACTCTTGTTGTTGACCTAAAATTTCTCTCGCTTTAGATAATAACGGAATCCACTGTGTTCCATCTGTTACATAATACACACCTTCTTCTATAGAATTACCTTCACTATCTTTCATTCTGTAGTCTTGGTCAGCCTTATATATCCTATAAGCCCTATCTTTTTCAACCAAATAAGGGAACGAGTCAACTTCAGTAACACCATCAGTAATATAATTACCATTTTGGTCTTTGGTGATTTCATCTTCCTCATAAAATCCATAAGTTTGTAAATTTTTTGACGGTAAATTAACACCATTATTTCTCAAATAATTTGAGATTGGAGTTAATAGACCAACAAAATTAGGGTTAAATACTCCAATAGTATTTTGTAGTTTTTCATTTATACTACCACCCCTATTGTCCCATTCTATTTCTTTTGGCCAAAATTCAACATAATCCGTAGCTTTTGGTTGCTCGTCAGATGGTCTATAATCGTCTAAGAAACGATTGTATTTATCTGCAAAAATATCTTCTACTTTAATCTGTACTTCTTGACCTTCCTTATCAATGGCATCAATATACGAATTCACACCTTCACCTTTAATCTTAAAGGCACCATTATTAGCCATGTAAAGTAAATTTTTATTTTTATCTACCACTAATTGATTTAATCCACCACTAACAGGTAAACCCATAAGTACGTCTTTCCAATTACCACCACTACTTAATAAGTTTTGTAAAGCAACGTAATTAGCTTTCCAGTCGGAAACATTTTTAGTCAATCTAGGGTCGTATGTTTCTGAACCTTCTACATTTGACTGTCCTGTAACCTCAGATATAAATGTTAATATTTGTTCCATAGCCTCAGCATCTGAAGATAATAACCCTTGGTCTTCTAGGTCTTTAATCTTACTTGCTGCAATACCACCACCTATTTGACTAGGAGTTTCAGTTGCGTAATCATAAGTGGCCATAGTACCCGCGAAAATATTCCAAGGAGTAAACAACGGGGCAGTTAAGAATGCAACAATATCACCTCCAAGTGCTTGTGGCGAACCTGATGCAGCATCTCCACTAATGTAGTCTGCAATGGCATTAGTTGCTGACATATTTGTTAAATCTTCGTCAGTAAATTTCTTATACTGAGAACTTATGTAAGTATACCACATTTGACCGAATGCAGTTATCAAATATCTATAACCTAATCTTTTAAGCCATGGTTTTAAACCTGAACCTGCACCACCTGGTAATTTTTGTAATATCGGTTTTAGTGTCGCCCAATCATATACAGCAACAGTTTTGTCCCAAGCTTTACCTGCATTACCTTTTGGTTTCCATGTTGTAGAACCTTGTAATGCATTTTCAAAAATTGCTTTCTGTTTTTCAGCTGGTAATTGTGCAAAATCATCAAACCACTTTTGTGGTATTTTATCTATTGATTCACCATAAGCTTTAAAGGCATCTTTCATTCCTTTTTTAAGTTCATTAACAAAATCCAAATAATCTTGATTTGTTTTGAAAAATCTTCTTTTAGGTGGTAATTTTAATTCGGCCTCTTTTAACTTTTTAGCCCAACTATCAATGAACTCATCCATCTTAGTTTGTAATTGTTCACCTGATAATCTTAACGCATCATCCTCCAAACGTGTAACATCAGTCTCTAATTGAGAAACTTCTTGACTGACTCTTTGGGGTGTCATCTCATCAACACCACGAGTAATTAATAATTCATCGTCAGACAATTTTCTTGTAGGTTTTACACTATCTTTAATACCTAACTCTTTTTTTAATCTATTCGCATATAACTCTTTATACTCTGGACTACCACTAATTTCGTCCATTCTACTGTTAATTATATTAACAATATCCTCATCGGTAAAATCTTCAGCACTACCCGTTTGACTATTCTTAGCACCTTGCACTGTATCTTTAAGTTGTTGTAACTCAGGATAATCTTCATTCAATTTATTGAAAAGAGTTGTTTCAATTTCATCAACGTATTTAGATACTCCCGGCTTGTTCTTGTTTTGTTTTAAGAAATCAAGAATTTCATCGTCTTTCTTTCCTCTTAATAAGTCGTCTAATCCTTTAAAAAAATCTTGTTCGACTTTAGTAAGTTTACTGATGTCATCAACACCTCTAACAGTTCTAATGATATCAACGACATCATCAGCCAATTTTAAGAATCTATTCTGTTCTAAAATTACGTCTTTAACCCCCATCAACTGATGAATTCTTGAAACTTCTTCTAATATTTGTTTATTCACATTGTTCATTTTTCTATAAATATCAATTTAATTCATACTACTACTTGAAGTCTTATTTTTTTGTTGTTCCTTATATACATCACCAACAAATCTTTCAGGACTCAATTCAATCCAGTAAGCCTTTCTTATATAATTATTATCATAAGGTCCTGTCAAGTCTAAGTCTATTAATTCACTATTGGCTTTAAAATTTTTATTAAACCATTTTCTAAATGCATCTCCCTCTTCTTGAGTTTTAAATCCTGTAGACTTCACATTCTCATCAACATCAGATTGGGATATCTTATATTTATTCTCTATTGTTGACAAAGCAACTCTTGCATTTTCTTTAGAAAGTCGTTCACGCCTTACTGAGTCTAAATCTTTTCTCACACTTTCGTCAGTGAATAAGTCTTTTTGTCCAATTTCAAATTGTGGTCCTATTTCTCCAACCTGTTCTAACACTGCTTTCATGTTTTGAGCCACTTGTGGTTCTGCCTCCTCCCAAAAAGATTCTAGAATTGACATTAACATACTTTTTAATTCTTCATCACTTCCAGTAAAGACATTATATAAGTAATTGTAACTTATTTGTATACCATCTAAAACTAAACCTAATTTTAATACATTACCAAGAGCAGGTATTGCTTTACCTAACGGTGATTTAACAAAACTAATTAGTGTTGTTATAAAATGACTCGGAGATTTTAACGCATATTCCTTAGCACCACGTAGGGCCAATTTAGCCAAGTTTTGATTTGCCATACCAGCGATTTTAGATGCATTTCTACCTGAAGAAAGTGCCTCAGCAGCCGCCAACTGACCTTTAGTTAATTTACCAGCACTATTTAACTCATCTATTGTTGCACCAGGATTTGACTGCATTATTTTCTGTAAAGAATTAACATCATCCGCAGATGCTCCAAGTTTAGCCAAATCATCTACACCTTTAAACAACTGATATCCATCAACTGCACCTAATGCAAATGTTAATGCCGCTTCACGAGGATTACCTTCATAAACATAAAGTGAAGCGTCAACCAAATCTAAAGCTAAACCAAGTCCTGATGCATATGTAACTAAAGCAGGTGCTGCTGCTCCACCACTAAGAACCGTACCTGCGGTAAGTGCAACAACTGTTAGTGCTATTGATACATACATTAAAGTTTTATGGATAGTATCACTGTTTCTACATAACCATGCTTCAATGTCAATCCCATATTTACAGTTCCATTCTTCATAGTCTTGTTCGACTATATCCTTTAACATTTTATAGTCCTTTGAAGTCCCACCTTTCCATCTTTTTGAAGGATACCCTAAATAATAATCTAATTGTACTCTTGTACCTGGTCGATTGATTTGAGGTATGGCCGTAGGTCCATATGGTTTTTGTTTTCCTGTATACGTTAGGTCTGGACCAAGTTCAGGTAATTTTTCGTATGCTCCTGAATATTGTGGTGATACATATGTGGCATCATTCGGAAAAGCTCGGTCGTCAAATCTTGGTTGTATACTATCAGTAGGTTGAGATTTTGGTTTTGGTTGTGACTTAAGCAAATTACCAATATTTCTTGAGGCAAATGCTATATTCATCTTTGAGAAAGATGCTTGATTAGGGTAATTACCATCTTTTATTTCGGGATACACCAAAGATGCTTGTATGTTTGTAGGTGTTGACCCATTTATAAGTTTACCTGGTTTATCTGTTAATGTACCTTGGGGAGTGTAATAAGGACCTTTAGGTATCATTTGTTCTGATAATAGGATTTCGTTCTCATTCAATGTTTTATTAACATCGTATGACATTTTTAAGAGTATTTCTCTTAATTCTAATAGTGCTTGTTTTTCTTTATTTACCATAACGGATTACCTTTACCTCTACTTGGTTGATAAGAATCACTCCATTTTGCAACCGCCAAAGGATTTGCAAGTCCTCTTTGTGGTTGGTATGAATCACTCCATTTACTCACGTTAAGAGTATTTGCAGGTCCTCGAGTTACACCTGATTCCCACTTACTCATCGTAGGTGAAGATGGTGCACTATCCCCTGAAGTATCTTCTTGTTCGCCTAATTCACCGTCAACAGCATCATCAATTTGGATATCATCCAAATTAATCCACTCTTCACTAAACATTAGTTCTTTTATTCTATCAATATCCTCTTGAATTATTTTCATGAAAATAGTTTACTATAAATATACTATTAACATTAAATGATAAGTAAAATCACTTTTTAAGTAGTTCTTGAATGTACTTAATATTTTTTACGAATTTTTCAGGGTTATCTTTAGCCCATGTTTTTACGGATTCTGGTAAGGTAGATTTTTCTAATTCTTCAAGAACAATTACATTAAGTTCTTTTTCTTTTCTATCTTTTACTGACTCAACCAAAACATTACCAAAAGACTGAAATAATCTTCTAGCCATAGACTGACTATTTGTTGAGAAAGTTATCTCATATTCATTTTCTTTAGCCCATTTAGAAAGGTCTGAAGTATTTAAAAAAGTCATCTCCTCAAAAGGTAACTTACTCTTAAGTTTTTCAGGTTTAGAGTCGATTGCAAAAATCTTCATAGATGGACTAACAACAAGGGTTATTTTGTATTCATCCAACCCAAACATAACAGGTTTGGTTAAAAAGATTTTACCAAGTAAGTTTTTTATGATGTCTTTAATGTTGTCCATATAATGATAAATATCATCAAATGAGTTCTTGTTCAGGTAATTTTTGAGGAAAAACGACATAATATTCATTTAAGAACGCCCTTAAATCATCCTCATCTAAATAAATGTCCGTGTCGTCATCATCCTCGTCCCATTCTTCCCATTCATCGTCAAAAACGTCATATTCATTTGACATATATTCTATATTATATCCAAACTCCTCAATATAGTTGTATTCTATTATATCTTCTCTTATGGTAGTTTCTGCATCACCCACCATCCTAAAAGAAACCGTAAGCATATTATTGTCTCTATTGACAAAATAATCTTCTATTTCTAAAACTTCCATTTCAATTTTTCAAAAATCGTTTATTTTAATAACAAATATATCAAGATTTTACAAAAGTCATTATTTAAGAAAAATAAATATATAAAACATATGAAATTACATCCTACTTCATTCGATAACGTGTATATCATCGAAGAGAATATACACGAAGATGAGAGAGGGTATTTTATGGAGACGTGGAATGAGCTAAAATATTCTAATAGAAAACTCCTATCCAATATACCATCACTTAAAGCAATACAGAACGATAACTCATTATTTAGCACCTTGTTCCTACAAGATAATATGTCAGTATCAAATAAAAACGTTTTCAGAGGACTTCATTACCAAGTAGGTATGTGGGAACAATCAAAACTTGTTAGAGTCTTAAAAGGGTCTGTAATTGATTTTATTGTAGACTTAAGACAAGAGTCTCAAACGTATGGTAAATTTGAATATTTTGAACTTAATGATAAAAATAGATTATCGCTTTTCATACCACCTTATTTTGCTCACGGATTTTTATCATTAGAAGATGATACTATTTTTACCTATAAATGTGGTAATTATTATAATAAGGAACATGAGGGAAGTATAAATGTATTTGACCCGATTGTTAGAAACATAGGAAATAACCATGAAACAATAATGGACGTTATCAGTCTTTACACCCCAATAGATGATGAAAAAGACTTGTTAATGTCCGAAAAAGACCGAAACGCACCCAAATTCTTACATCGAAGACTTGAATGATTTTGTAGTTTCAGTTTTTTTCTTATATTTGAAATATGATTGAAGTTATGGAAAAAGAAGTTAAAAAGGATTGGTATCAAAAAGCTGAGAATGTCTTAATGTCATCTACCAATCAAGAGCAATTAAACGTCGCATTTAAGTATATTGAATTTTATAAAACTCAAACAAGTGATACTGCAGGTTATGAAATTCTACTGAGAAAATACATTAATAAAAAAGAACAGTTAGACTGTGAATAATAAAAAACCCCTCTTATTAGGAGGGGTTTGTTTTTAACTTAACTTTTTAAGTTTATATAGGGTTGAGGTTATTAATACTTCAATATCGTCAATGAGGTTCCTAAGGTATGAAGGATATTCTTCGGTTAGATTTCTAACAATTTCCAATAACTCTTCAAAGTATTCGATAACACTTTCCTTTCCTGAGTAATTTGACATTGGATAACTTTCATAATTTTTTACATTGTCGTGTTGTCCTTGATATGCTTCAATTAATTCATCTAATAATCCATCGATACCTTCATAGAACGATTGTAGTGCCTTATGTTCGGCATATGAATCTGTTTGTAAATGGAAAATGTGTGATTGAGTTTGTGAGTGTAACAATCTTGAACCTAACTCACTAATTTTCATATCATCAGTCTCTTCAACATCCACTTCAATTTCCTCTTCTTCTTGTTCTCTCAATTTACGTTTAATTAATTCTTGTAGTTGAGATTCAGTTAACTTCATTGTCTTTTTCATTAGTTATAGTTTTTAAATCTATTAAACATTTCAGTTATTTTTTCTTTTTGTGTTTTGAAAGACTCATGTAATTCATCATCAATTTCTTCGTACATTCCACACTCACAGATTGATTCTGATAAACCACATTGTTCACACATGGACTCAGTCTCTTCTTCTTCATTAACATCAGAATTAGTTTCATTCCACATTTTTTCGAAATCTTTTCTTGCTACTTTGATAGTCTTATCAGTAACGTTGTGTTTTTCTTGAAATTCTTTCCAAGCCATTTGTTTTTCGCTCATTTTTGATTCTTCACTCACTACAGATTCACCATATACATCCATATTTCCACCTTCAGACTCAAAGTCATAAGCTTCTTTTTCATCATCACCATAATCAAACATTCTCATGATGGCTTCTAAATCCATATCATATGGGTCTTTATCTGGGTCACTATCAGCGAACTGCTCAGGACCACCTGATTTAAAGTCGTCTGCCGGTTCAACGTAAGATACGTCCATATCATCTGCTTCTATTTCACTCATAACACTTTCATCGGATATTGTCGACTCATTAACCAAATGGTTTTTATATGTTGACACATCACCTTTATTATCTACAGTAATACCTCCTTTATCACCTGCCGGGTCATAAACTGTAAGTGGTGTTAAATTTGATGGTACATTACCAACGGCATATCCATTATAGAATGAACTGTGTTGTTGAAGAATACTTTGTCTTTCTTCGTCTGACATTATTGAATAACCTCTCATAGTAATAGTTTTTTTTATAAATAGTGTTTGATTATGAAATGTTTATGACCTATATTTTTAATTATGGAAATAACAAGAGACTTAATTGATGAAATGGCGGAGGGTGCCATTATTTTGAATGGTTTTGAGGATTGTATTATCGGAATAACAGAAGAGTTCGGTGGGATTGTTCGATTATTATACTCAACTCAAAAAATCATTAACAAATTAATGGAAGATGGTATGAGTGAGGAAGACGCTTTAGAATACTATAGTTATAATATTTATGGTGGTCACTATGGTGAACAAAATCCGATATTTTTAATGGACACTTTTGTAGATTAAAAATTTTTTATTATCTTCGTATGAAATAAAACGGAGATTTATGACTTACAACAACAGAGCTAAAGGATTCATAGAAGTATATAAGGATAATATTAAAATTCGTAGACTTATTAAGAATGAAGTTTTTAAGATTGAAAAGTCTAACTGTAACCTTGTTGTAAAGATTACTCACGTCAAACCAAATGAAAATTGGAGTTACGAAATTGATGTTAATATCAAAGTGAGTGGGACTATGAATAAGTATTGGGGTGGTCCAAGAGACGTTAAAACAGGTCATTTCTATAGTAACATTCAACGAAATCGTGATATTAGAAATCATGTTAAATCCGAAATTAAAAATTTCATAAAACTTTTTGGTATACAACCTTACTATGTTGATATTAAGAAGGTCACGGTTTGTGATAAAGTTTAACCTCTATATTTTAAGGTAAAATATTCAAAAACCTTCTTACCTAAGAATCTTAAACTCTTATTCATATTTTCTAATGTGGGTTCCTCACCTTTTGATTCTAAATAATCTATGGTGAGTCCCACCATAGAATTTCTTGACTCATCAGCCGCGTCTAAAAGTTCGTCTAAATCCTCAACCTCTATTTGTTTAAACCTGATGTAATTATCTAAATAGTCAGAACCACTCCATATAAAAGGAATTGACTCCAACATATTCATCACACCAGAAGACCTCAATTTTTCTAAAAAGTTATATGACGGTTTGAAGTTGGTGGATTTTAACAGAGGCATTAAACTCTCCCACTTATCAAATGGAGACTTGTCTTCACTTAATTGTTTTTCTCTAATAGTTGTTACTACTTCAGGGAATTCGACACCAAAATTAGACTCATCTTTACCTTCATAATTTATATTATTTAGAAGGTGTCTAAGTAAATTAAGTGTCCCCGCTCTTTTATCGTTAGTGTCGACAACAGTCCACGGCTTGGCTTCTTTAGTTTGTTTTAAAACTTTATTCTTATATTTTGTGTATTCATCCCATTTCTCAATAGATTTCTCATCATTAGGTGAGAATTTCCAATATTTAAGTGGAGATTGCTTTCTCAGTTCAAATCTCTTTTCCTGTGTTTGTGGTGTGATGGATAACCAAAACTTAAATAATTCCATACCCTTATCAATAAGAGATTGTTCAAAATCATTTACGTTTTCCATAAAATCTTGGTACTCTTCTTCAGTACCATACCCCATAACAGGTTCAACAATACCTCTATTGTACCAACTTCTGTCAAAAAAGTTTAATTTTCCTGGTTCTATTTCTCTTTCGTACCTTTCAAACCAATTTTTTCTTTCTTCAGGTGTCGCAATACCAAGTGCTATTACATTATAATATTTAGGGTCTAAATACTTAGATATATTTCTAATCGTAGAACCTTTACCTGCAGAGTCTCTACCTTCAAAAACCACAACAACGGCTTTACCTGTCTTCTTAACATGTTCCTGTAATTTAAGTAACTCGACCTGTAATGGTAATAATTCTTTTTTATATTGTTTTCTACCAATTTTAGATTTTTCAGGCTCAACACCACCATATAAAAATTCATCTTCAACTTCAAAATCATCAGATGGGTCTTGAGTTATGTCTTGTCTAAGTTCCAAAGATTTCAAATATTTTTCTAAATATTTTCTAATGTTCTGAACCTTATCACCACCCTTTAGTAATTTCCTATCTAAATTTCTTAAGAATAAGTCAGTAATGTCTTCGTCATTTAACTTGTTGATAGAATCACTTAGTTCATCGATATCAACCTCATTATCTATCAACTTATTTTTTAACTCATCAACAGATTCGTTTACTGGTTTAGGAGTCTTTAACCAAATATCTTCATTTGATAATAAATTTAACGTACTACCATTTTCCCAATCTACCTCAATTATTTTTTGACCAGGTTCAAAAGGGTCTTCAACGATTCTTTTTATCGTACCTTCAGTAGCTATAGGTACACCACCATACTCATCTTTCATGTAAACAAGAGTGATTTGGTCTCCAATATTCGTAGTGTTAAATTCTTTTTTTGACATCTTAAGGTAATTTATCATAAATATAATGGGATATTAAATATGACTCAATATATTTATTATAAAACATTTTTATGAAGGTCTTAATAAATGAAACTCAATATAGAGTATTATTATCTGAACAATTTAAGGAGGATGTAAATTCTGTACTTAAGTCGAGTTACGACTTTGCCAAAGACATTGTAAAAACTGCAGAACAACAGCTAAAGACCAGTTTTCAATTCCTTTTAACTTATGGTGCAGGTATTGGTTCACTGGCTAGACCTTTAGCGGAATACTTAAATGAGAAATATACATACCTTACTAACGAGGAAATTGCAGGATTAGTAGTTATGGCACTATCAATGGCATACTTCCAATATAAGGGTGAAATGAAAAAACCTTTAGAAATGTTAAAACTTCAAGGGAAACTCGAAGAATTAAAAGATGCGATAGAAAAAACTAAATCTATACAAAATAAATTTAGTAAAGTATTGAATCAGTTAGGTATCTATGTGTATAGTATTTTAGATATACCTGCTTATACCTTCTTATTACCTGTAATACCCTTTATCATCTCATTTATTTCAGACCCAGCAAATTCAGGTGATAGTTTAGAAATGGCGGCAAATGGATTATTAAATTCTTCTCTGATTACACTTTCAGCCGCGACAATCAAAAAAATTATTGATAAGATTTCTGATTCTATTCAGAAAAAGTAAAATCTTCATCTACGGTAAAATATCTTACACCCATAGAGTAGTATAAGAACGAAGCTTTCTTCTGTTCAATTTGTTTACCAACTTGTCTCGATTTTTCGGTATCATTACTTACAACACCAATTATTTTTTTACCTTTTGGAGATAAACTAGCAGGATGTGAATGGACAACCACAGGTGCAGGTCTTTCATATTCCATAATTTTATTAATGAGTTGAGTTTTCGTACCACTTTGATTAATACGATATTTCTTGCAGATGTTTTTTAACTCTACAATATGTAATGATTTTAATTGTTCTTTGGTCATCTCCATACTACAAAGATACAAAAAAAAATTTAAAAATAAAAATTTGACATTCTACTTACAATCGTCCCAGTCATAAAACATAGACGCATCGTAATATGGTCTTTTAATCTTAGGTGTTTTTTCAGTAAAAATGGTCTTTAGATAGGTGATTAATTTTTTAAACATTGACAAATGGATTACTATAAAATAAATAGTATAAAAATCCACTTTCTGTAGACCGTAAAGACGAAATTTTTAAAAAAAAAGATGGACTAATTTAATCTTCGTAATATATGGTAAAATAGTTAGAAAATTCAACAAAAACAGAATCATTTTTATATTCCATTTTGTATACCATACCAAAGATATCATCACTATCGAAATATTCATCTTTTGTTCTTTTGACTAACTTTCCATTTATATTAAAAGTATAATAAGGTAGAAAGTTATATATTTTTTCGGCCATCTTATTCATGGTTTGTGCAATGTCACTAAGTTCTGGTGAACCCATCTCTTCTGAAATTAATAAAGTCATAACAACATCACCTGCCATATCTTTCTTTGGTGGTTCAGCAGTATAATGTGTTAACTCAGTACCCATGATATCATATTTTCTGAGTTCCATATCTAACATATAGGTTAGAGCCTTTACTGAATTTTTGATATTACTTTCAAAATTACTCATCTCTATGAATCATTTTTTGAAGGGCTTCAATATCTTTTCTTAGTTCTTCATCTCTTTCATACGAATCACCCTTAGTTTCTAAATCACGTGATTTTTTATTTATTGAAGAATAGTCAGTACCTGTACTATATGCTTTATTATGAGAACCACCACTAGTTAAACCTTTTTCTAATCTGATTAATCTTTTATGTAACTCTTTTATTGATTTTTCAACATCATTAAAACTTTCAATATCACTCAGAATAATAACATCCGATAGGTACTCAGGTAAATCGTAATCTACAACATCACTAGCATCACCATATAACCCTTGTTCTGTTATAACAGTTTTTATTATACTTTTTAGTTGTGTTTCTGTGATAATATATTTTTTATCTTCCATAATATTCTTTATATTTTTGAGTTAAGAACGTAGTGAGTTCTTCGATATCTTCATCAGGTAACTGGTGAATAATTTTATTTCTATCAAACCAATTTTTGATAACCTCTTCAGGTGATTGTTTTCTTAATTTTACCAATCGTCTAAAACCTCTAATCTCTGCAGGTATTTCATGTGCTTGCATATAATAGGTTTTATCTGTCGGTTCAGGCTTATCGTCTAATCGTATCTCATCAGGACTTCTATACCCCGCATCTTGCATAACGTGTTCCAATTCGTGTCTTAAAATTTCATTTAAATCACCAATTATGTCATACATACTGTTAGGGAATAATGAAGGGTTAATTTTTATTTCTATTTCAATAATATCACCTTCATCAACAGTTCTACCATCTAAAATATAATCCTTATCTATTGTTGGGTCCCAATCAACACTAAATTCAACACTAAAAGTGGGTAACCCATCAAAATGATACTCCATCTCTTCACCACCTAATTGTTCAGGTAAGAATAAAGTATCATTCATTTTTAATTTGATAAAATCAGTCATATGTCTAACAACAGTCCTAACAGGTAAATCCGTTTTGCTTGATTCTTTTAATACTGATTCGTTTAGATTGTTGTTTTTATTACCACACTTGTGACAATCGTAAGTGTCGTGACCCCCTTCAGAAACTTTCCATTCCCAACCACATTTATTACATGTAATTAAACCCTTGTTAACACTTTCATTTACAGACATGCAAATTTCTTTGGTTATAGCTTCAGGGTTTTCATCTTCATAAAAACCTGTCTTAATTCTAAAATAATTTTTGTGTGCATGTTTCAGAGCATACCTATCGTTACCACCGACACAATCGGATAGTAAACTCTCAACCTGATTGAAATAATCTTCAAATTCTGCACTCATACTTAAATAAATATCTATTAATACCTATTTAACCAAAATGGAATTGATACACCAAAACCGTAATTTACTGTGTTTGAAAATTCTAATAAGAATGAAAAATCCAAAGACCTACTATCTTTAGAAATTAACTTTATTGGGTGGAAGACAATTACCCCATGTGGTATAAAACTTTTTTCACCTGTTAAATCATCCACAATGACTTTTGCACCACCACCAAGATTTATCCCATTATTATATAATGCAACATTCACACCAAATCTGTTTACGTAAGGATATGGTTCGGTGAAAACCGTTTGTGGTGGTTGTTGTAATAAACTACCCACATAAAAACCACCATACCCATACATCTCATCTGTAGATGCTAAAATGGTACCTTCATTAGGAATATAGGATACGGATGAAGATTGTGCAAATGTGGTATGTGTAAAAAACACACATACCACTAAAATCAAATTTTTAATTGTCGGTGTCATAATTTTTAATTATCTTTGTAACAAATATAAAAAATAAAAGGATATAAACAAATGGGGAGGGTAAAAGAAAGTTGGTTAAATAATCTCACTCAAGAAGATATTGACAAGTTATACGAAGAATTAGTTAATTACGGACACGTTTACGTTATAGAAGAAGATGAAAACAGTAAAGAAAAAATTTCAGGAACTACTAAAGAATAATGGAGATAAAGCACTTTTAGATGCTAAATATCTCGGTATTAGTCCCGATGAAATTCTTGACAGTTATCAAGAACTCGGACTACGCTCACCTATCACAATCGTGAAGAGTCAACCCAACCCATACTTAGAAAAAGGTTGGGGTAATGGTTATGTTCGTATTCCTGAAGGACATCCCTACTACGAAAAAACTTACGATGATATCCCTGTAAGTGTTCACGGTGGTTTGACATTCAGTGACCATATCTTTGAGGATAGTAATCATTTCTCAGACGGATACTGGGTTGGTTTTGATACTGCACATTACGGTGATGACTTAGAAAAATGGCCTGTAGACCGAGTAATGGAAGAAACAATACACCTATTCAAAGAAATCTACGGGTTATAGGTCTTTTCTATTTAATTTATTTTTTATATACTTTAAAAAAAGTATGAAACTAATGAAATGGAGCTTATTATCGTTATTGTTGCTAGTATTATCGTGTACGACTACTTCCAACGCTCAGACACAAGGAAAATGGACAGGTGAACCTTACGACACCATAAAAACCGATATATTTGAAGTTGTTTATTCTGAAGATTTAGAACAACCTTTATGGTTAAGATATAAAGTTCAGTGTCCTATGGGTAAACAGTCAAGAAGTGGTATAGACTTTTATACTGTTGATGGTGTTCATACATCAGATGTTAATGACTATAGAAATAATGTATGGGACCGAGGACATTTAGCACCTGCAGCTGCATTTAATTGTGACCGAGAAACTCTTAAGAAAACATTTTCATATCTGAATTGTGTATTACAACATGAAGGACTCAACCGAGGACCATGGAAAGAATTAGAAGAGTTTGAAAGAGGTCTTGCCAAAATATTTGACGATGTATGGGTAATCATAGAAGTTCATTTTGAGGAAGACCGTAAAAAAGTTCCTGGTGGAGCAACAATACCATCAGGGTTTACAAAGACCATAATGTTTGATAATAAAGAATTTATATTTACATTCCCTAATGAAGATGTTGCAGGACAAGATTGGGGTGACTTTAAAAGAATGTTTTGATGGAAGATAATATGGAATTGTTAAATACTCATCCAATAAAGAAAAGTGACTTAGGATTTCACGGAAACTTGTTTGGAGGTAAACTTTTGGCTTGGTTAGATGCAAGTGCAGCAGCATATGCGATGCAAGTATGTGACTCACCAAGAATGGTAACAATAAAAATTGACGAGTGTCTTTTTAAAAAGGCGGCAAAAGAAGGTCAATTAATTAAAATCTACGGTGAGGTAAAGTCTTTTGGACATACATCACTGACATTATATATGGAAGCTAGGTCTCACAATGTTTACTCTGGTAAACAAAATGTTATCCTATCTACAAACATAAAATTTGTAAGAATCGATGAAATTGGAGACCCCGTTCCTATTTCAGAGAGAGTTAAATTAAGATTCGGGGGAAAGTAAAAAAAAAGAAAAATGGCAGTAAAACAAGGAGATTCAGTAAAAGTTCACTACATTGGAACGTTAAATGATGGTAATGAGTTTGACAACTCATATAAACGAGGTGGTACATTAGACTTCACTGCAGGTGGTAATCAGATGATTAAAGGTTTTGATGATGCGATTATGGGTATGGAAATCGGAGAAAAGAAAACGGTTAATATTCCATGTTCAGATGCATATGGAGACCACGACCCAAAAGGTTTGATTCCTGTATCAAAAGATAACTTCCCACCAGATTTCAACGCACAACCAGGTGAAATGATTCAGGGTCAAAGTGAGTCAGGACAACCAATGAACGCATTAGTTGTTGAGGTTCAGGATGAAAATGTAATTTTAGATTTGAACCACCCATTGGCAGGTCAAGACTTAAACTTCGAAATTGAATTAGTAGAAATCGGAGGTTAATTATGATTTATTGGTTTACAGGTCAACCTGGTCACGGTAAAACAGTTCTATGTAACCACCTAAGAGAATATATGGAGGTTAATCAGAGTTGGAGAAAACCCATCATGCACATTGATGGTGATGACTTAAGAGGTATTTTTAATAACCAAGATTATTCAAAAGAAGGTCGAATCAAAAATATCACATTTGCCCAGGGATTAGCAAAATTTTTAAACAGAAAAGGATTTACAGTATTGGTTTCATTAGTTGCACCGTATCGTGAAGTTAGAGAATCTTTCAAAGAAGATATGGGTGATGAAATGGTTGAACTTTATGTTCATACAACCGAATCTCGTGAGAGAGACCACTTTCACGTACAAGATTATGAATCACCTTTAGAAAATTTTGTAGATGTAGATACTACCGAAGATTCTCCTGAAGCATCATTAGTTTATATTTTAAATCAGTTAGGATTATAAAATGAAAAAATCTACAATATTCTGTGACATTGATGGTACAATTTTCAAATACCGTAAATTTGAAACTTACACCTCAAGTGAGGCTGAGGTTTTACCTGAAGTGGTAAATAAGTTGAACCAATGGAAAAAAGAAGGTCATAGAATCATATTAACAACCGCAAGACCTGAAAGTTTATACATGCACACCGTTGTTGAACTATCAAAAAATGGTGTGGAATATGACGATATTATTATGGGTATCGAAAGAGGTCCGAGAGTGTTAATAAATGATATGGACCCCGCAAAGGAGGGTTTAAGAGCAATAGGTATCAATCTAAAAAGAGACGAAGGTTTTGAAAATGTGGATTGGTCTGAGCACGGATTATAATTATGAATACATGGGATAAAAAAGTACATGTAGAGTCTTCTCTTAAAGCCAGAGACGGACAATACGCAATGTTTGTAGGTAGATGGCAACCTCTTCACAAAGGTCATCAAGAATTATTTAAACAAGCAATGGATGAGGGTAAAAACGTACTAATCTGTATTAGAGACGGAAAACCCAACGAAAAAAATCCATTTACACCTCAAGAAGTAAAACATAATATTGAGGAACATTATGCTGATGAAATTTCATTAGGGAAGGTTCAAGTTATGGTTATTCCTGATATATGTTCTATTGAATTTGGTCGTGGTGTTGGTTACGATATTATTGAACATATCCCACCAACAGAAATCGGTGAGATTTCAGCAACTAAAATCAGGAAAGAAATGGGTCTGTAATATTTATAGATTCCAGGGGTTAACAAAGGTCAATATTTCGGTATTGGCCTTTTTTTTATGATTTTTATTCTATATCTTTGTAAGACAAATAATAAATAAAAAGTCATGGGAACCAATTATTACAGAATACCAAAAGTTGACGATGTCAACAAAACCTACCAAAAACTCCACATGCGTCTTCAAGAAATGGACCGATGGAGTCCTTCACTAATTAATAGTGGTTATCGTTTTATTGATGACCCTGAGGACGAATCGTCAAAAATGAGTCCGTGGGATGAGTTCACTGAAGATATGTCTATTCATTTAGGTAAGAGAAGTGGGGGATGGAAATTCTGTTGGAACTTCCATGATGGAAAATATTACACTAATAAAGAAGAACTTTTAGACTTTATTCGAAAAGGTCGTGTTGTTAACGAGTACGGTGAACAAATTGATGTTGAGGAGTTTATTGATATGGCACTCGATTGGGGTCAACCTGACGGTTTAATTGTGGATGAAAAGTACTTCGAAGAAAATGAGAGACGTAGTTTTCTTTACGGAAGTAGAGAAGAATATTTCGATAAAATTATCGATGGACTTAGAGTATCATCATCAACAGATTTTAGTTAGTATGAAAAAGTATGTAGATTGGAAAGGTCACCCATTAAATAACTCCGATGTGGGTTACGAATGGGATTACGAAGAAGTGGTTAGTTCAGGAACCACGGGACCTTATAATCCTGTAGAAACAGATGTCTTAAAAGAAAAAAAAGAAGAAAAAAAATGAATATGAGATTTGGTAAGTGGTTCACTTATAATAGTGAGACGTTAGAACACAAAAAGATTAATTTGTGGTATGTATTATTTCTATTATTATGTATAGTATCTGGTGTGTCATTTTTGTCTTATTCATACGGTAGGTTTCAAAACATAAAAAATTTAACACCATATGAGAAAGAGTTATTAGTAGTTAACATTAGCACCAAAGATGATTTTTCTGAGGATAAACTAATTCAAATGTTAAAGGACTTAAATGTAAAGTACCCATATATCGTTCTTGCCCAAGCACGTATCGAGAGTGGTAGATTTACATCAAGAATATTTAAAGAAAATCATAATTTGTTTGGTATGAAACAAGCCAACCGCAGAGTTAATACCGCAAAAGGAACTCAGTATAATCACGCCTTTTATGATACGTGGAGAGAAAGTGTTTATGATTATGCATTTTACCAATCACGATATATGAATAAAGCATCGAATGAGAATGAATATTACTATATACTCGGTCAGAGTTATGCCGAAGCACCACATTATATTGAGTCTTTAAAATCAGAGGTAAAAAAATATAAATTAAAAGATAAATTTGAGTAATATGTTTGTAGTTAAAAGATTTTTCAGAAGAGTAAAAAGGGTTATTGATTTCCTTCCAATGATTTGGAAGGGGTATGACTTTGACTACCGTTATGCCATTGAGTTGTTTCAGTATCAACTTGAACGAACTGCAGATTTCATGGAGTCTGACCGTACATTGACTGTGGACGCTGAAATTCGTGCTAAACGTATTCGTACTGCAGTTAAACTCCTTAAAAAGATTTATGATGAAGAATATGCTTGTGAATATCAAGACAAACTCAAAGAATTATATGGTGATAATGTTTTGGACTGGTCGTTTGAAGACACAGGTGAAGGGGACGACAGTTCTTACTTAAGATATAGATATGAGCAGTGGGACAATGCTGAAGAGGTACAGAGGATGATGAATAAGTTGTTCTTAGAATCACAAGCAAAACAAAAACGAGCCGAAAAGTTGGTTTGGAAATTTATTTCCCACAACATTAGGCATTGGTGGGACTAATGTTTATCTTTGAAAAAAATAACAAGATGAAAATCACATTTATATCTGATACACACACAAAACATCATCAGGTAACCTCACAGTTACCAGGTGGTGATTTGTTGGTCCATGCGGGTGACTTCTCTTCACGAGGATATGAGCACGAGGTAGATGGATTCTTTGATTGGTTTAATAGTTTGGACAACTACACCAATAAGATTGTTATTGCAGGTAACCATGACCTTATGTTTGAGGACGACCCAATGTTAGCCAAAGACATCATGAGTTACTACCCCAATGTAACTTACCTTCAGGATGACTTGGAAGTTATCGGTGAGGACTACTCTTCATCGGTTAAGGTATGGGGTTCTCCGTGGCAACCTGAGTTTTACAACTGGGCATTCAACTTACCTCGCAACAGTGATGAGTTGAAAGAAAAATGGGACATGATTCCTCACAACATGGACATCGTGGTCACTCACGGACCAGCATGGGGTCATTTGGACACCGTTGTTGGACAATCTATGAACTTGGGGTGTGAGTTATTGGCTGAACGGTTAAAGGTCGTTAAACCGAAGATACACGTGTTTGGGCACATCCACAGTGGATACGGTTATAAGTTTGAAGACGGAACTCACTACTTCAACGCGGCGGTCTTAGGTGAAGACTATGTTTTCACTCAAAAACCGATGACGGTAGAGTGGGACCCTGAAACAAATGAAATAATATTTGTCTAATTAATTTTTTTATTTTATATTTGTAAAAAATAACTATTATGAATTACACATTAGA
>Ga0222719_10001166_pt1 | contig 25819 bp, 28 predicted proteins | sample C33_34DmetaG_FD_165039 | JGI IMG/M metagenome (GOLD analysis project Ga0222719, IMG submission 165039) | Estuarine water microbial communities from San Francisco Bay, California, United States - C33_34D | ecosystem: Environmental > Aquatic > Marine > Unclassified | place: USA: California...
TTATCTGCAAATCCAAATGCTATTAATATACTTGAAAATAATTTAGATAAAATAGATTGGAAATATTTATCTTTAAATCCAAATGCTATAGAACTTTTAGAAAATAATATAGATAAAATAAATTGGTCTTTTCTATCTATAAATCCAAATGCTATTGATTTACTTAAAAAACGTATAAAATATGAAAATAATTTAACAAAAACAACATATAATAAACTTAGAATTAAAAATAGAATAGATTGGGATAAATTATCTTTAAATCCTTCAATATTTCAAGATGAACTCATGCCTATATTATAAAAAATGATTTATTTTTAGTTTTCTAAATTATAAATGTCATTAGCTTTAAGAAAATTTAATATTACTAAACTAATTTTAAAGAAATCTATATTTTACGAAAATATTATTTATATTATTTTAAACTATTATTGGCAATTATTAAATAATAAAGATAAAGTTCTATTAAATTGGATCAACTTTGATAAATTATCGTGGGATAATCTATCAAATAATTCAAATGCTATGGAACTTCTTAAAAAACAAATAGAATATGAAGAATCTTTAACAAAAGATGAATATAAAAAGTTAAATGATAAAATCAATTGGTATGAATTGTCTAAAAATATAAATGCTATTCATATTCTTGAAAAAAATTTAGATAAAATAAATTGGGAATATTTATGTTTTAATGAAAATGCTATTAAAATTATTGAAAATAATTTAGATAAAATTGATTGGGATTCGTTATCATGTAATTCAAATGCTATACATATATTAGAAAATAATATAGATAAAATAAACTGGGCAGCGTTATCATGTAATCCAAATGCTATACATATATTAGAAAATAATATAGATAAAATAAACTGGGCAGCGTTATCATGTAATACAAATGCTATACATATATTAAAAAATAATAGACACAAAATATATTGGGATAATTTATCTTTAAATCCAAATGCTATTGATTTATTACAACAAAGAATTATATATGAAAATAAATTTTATATAAATGTATTAAATAAATTTAAAAATAAAATATGTTGGAGTTCTTTATCAAGTAATTTAAATGCAATAAATTTACTTAAAAATAATTTTGATAAAATTGATTGGAATGAATTATCTTTAAATCCAAATGCTATTTACTTATTAAAAAATAATATAGATAATATTAATTGGTCTTATTTATCTGCTAATCCTTCAATATTTAAAGAAGAATCTATGCCTAATTTATAAGCATTGATATATATATATTTAAAATTATTTAATTTTTATATATAATCAAAATAAAATTAATTTGAAATTATTATCTTAAAATCATTAAATATTATTAGATTTATTTAAAAAATGATAACATTTATATATTAAAGACAAAATGTCCTTTTCTACAGACAGATTTAATATTGTTAAAAAGATCTTAAATAAATTTATATTTGATGAAAATATCATTTATATTATTTTAACCTATTATTGGCAATTATTAGAGAAACGTAAAGTATTATTAGATTGTATTAATATTGATAATTTACGATGGAAATATTTATCTAAAAATCCAAATGCTATTCATTTATTAGAAAATAATATAGATAAAATAAATTGGGATTATTTATGTTTAAATGACAATGCTATTCATTTATTAGAAACTAATTTAGATAAAATTGATTGGGAATATTTATGTTTTAATCCAAATGCTATACAGTTAATATTAGAACGAAAACAAATAGAAGATAATATGTTAATAGATGATTATTATGATTTAACAATAAACCAAAGTAATATAAATTGGATGGTATTATCTAAAAATCCAAATGCTATTCACTTATTAGAACAAAATCAAGATTATATTAATTGGCACTGGTTATGTTATAATCCAAATGCTATTCACTTATTAAAACAAAATCAAAATAAAATTAATTGGTCTTTTTTATCAAGTAATCCAAATGCAATTGAATTATTAGAAAAAAATGAAGATAAAATAGATTGGTATAATTTATCAAGAAATACAAATGCTATTCATATAATTAAAAACAATTTGGATAAAATAGATTGGATTTTATTGTCTAAAAATCCAAATGCTATTGAATTATTAGAAAAAAATCAAGATAAAATTGATTGGGATGAATTATCTGAAAATCCAAATGCTATTGATCTACTTAAAAATAATATAGATAAAATTAATTGGGATTTATTATCTTCTAATCCTTCCATATTTATAGAAGAATCTATGCCTAATTTATAAAAATATTAATTAATTTTAAGATATTAAAAATAAATTATTATTTTTGATAATTTTAATTATTTTTAAATAATCATTATATTTTAAGTTATCTAAATTATATTTATTAATTTCATTTAAAACTTTTTTATTATTTTTATATAAATTTTTATAATTTATAATTTCTTTTTTATAAATTTTTATACATTTATCAAATGCATATTTATTTAATTCTTTTTTAAATTTTGAATTTACAAAATTATTTTCTAATTTTTTAAATTTTTTATTATTAATTTTTTTATAATATTCTTTTAAATTTTTTTTTTTTAAATTTTTATATTTTTTTTCAATAAACAATTTATCTTGAATTGTATTAGAATTTTTTATATCTTTAATATAATTAATATTTAAATTGTGTTTAATTGTTATATATTTTTTATGTGATTTTGAATTTTCAAAATAATTAGTAATATAATTTAAATATATATTACGTTCATTTTCAAATTTTTTATATAATTCATTACTATTTTTTTTTTGACAATTATTAATTTGATCTGATATTTTAAAAATTTGTTTAATATTTTTTATATTATTTTTAATAATATCTTGATTTTTAATAAATTTATAATTATTCATTTTAATAAATATAAATTATTTATTTTTATTTATTAAATTATATAAAAAAATATTAAAACATAATATTTAAATGTGGTGTGAACATAATCGTCGAAAATGTGATTGTAAATATTGTGGACTTAGTTTTTGTAAACATAATAGAAAAAAAATAAGATGTAAAGATTGTGGTTTTCAATCTAAAAAATGTATTCATAACCGTCAAAAACAATATTGTAAAGATTGTAAAGGTAGTAGAATATGTAATCATAATCGTAGAAAATCTATTTGTAAAGAATGTAATGGTAATCAATTATGTATTCATTCTTTACAAAAAAATAATTGTAAAGAATGTAAAATATATATATATTTTATAAAAAATGATAAATTTATTTAATATTAAATAAATGTCAATAGCTATAAAAAAATTTAATATAGTTAAACTTTATTTATCAAAATCAATTTTTCATGATATAATAATAAATAAAATTTTAATTTTTTATTGGATTATTATAGAAAATAAAAAAAAAATATTATCAAATTGGGTAAATCAATCTCGATTAACTTCATTATTTTATAAAAATAAACATATTTTAAATTTTATAAAAAATAATAATCCAACTAATATTGATTGGAATATATTATGTATGAATACAAATGCTATAGATTTATTAAAAAATAATGAATACAAAATTAATTGGGCTATATTATCAAAGAATCCAAATGCTATAGATATTTTAGAAAAAAATAAACATATGATTCTTTGGGAACAATTTTCATATAATTCAAATGGTTTTAAATTAATTAAAGAAAGAATAATATATGAATCTAATTTAAGTGTAAATGAATATATTAAATTAAATAATAAAATTAATTGGTTAGCTATATGTAAATCTTCAAATCCTGAAATTATAAATTTAATAAAAGAAAGAATAATATATGAAAGAAAATTTAAAGAAAAAGATTATGATAATTTAAATTATAATGAAACTTTAAATTGGCGAATTATATCTAGTAATCCTTTAACAATTGATATTTTAAAAGAAAATTTTAATAGAATTGATTGGACAGAATTATCAAAAAATCCAAATGCTATTGAAATATTATTAAATAATAAAAATAATATTAATTGGACTTATTTATCTCAAAATAAAAATGCTATAAATTTATTAGAAAATAATTTAAATAAAATTGATTGGAATAGATTATGTTCTAATCCAAATGCTATTCAATTAATTAAAAATAGAATTAATTTTGAAAAATATAATTCAGATACTTATGATAGAAGTAATTCTATAGATTGGGATGAACTTTCTTTAAATCCTAATGCTATTGAAATATTAAAAGAAAATAAAAATAAAATAAATTGGTTAAAATTATGTTTAAATAATAATATTGAAAAAACTATAGAACTTATTAAAGAAAGAGCTTTATATGAGTTAGAATTAAATAATAATCTTACAAAATTAAACTGGAACTTATTATCCAGTAATCCTTTAATATTTGAAGATGAACCAATGCCTACGATATAAAAATGATATCATTTATAATTTTATAATTATAAATGTCATTAGCCGTAAAATGTTTTAATATTGTGAGAAACATCTTAGATAAATCTATATTTGATGAAAATATTATACATATTATTTTAAAATATTATTGGAAAATATTAGATAATAAACGTAAAGTTTTATTAGATTGGATTGATATTAATAATTTAAAATGGGGTAATTTATGTTCAAATCCTAATGCTATTGATATTCTTAAACTAAATTACGATAAAATTAGTTGGCTTGCATTATCACGTAATCCAAATGCGATTGATTTATTAGAAAACAATTTAGATAAAATAAATAGAGATCAATTATCTCAAAATCCAAATATGATTAAGTTATTAGAAAATAATCAACATATTATACATTGGGATATGCTTTGTATGAATTCTAATGGAATTGAATTAATAGAAAAAAACTTAGATAAAATAAATTGGCAGTTATTATGTTTAAATCCAAATGCTATTCATTTACTTAAAAGCAATCAAAATAAAATAGATTGGTTATATTTATCTCAAAATCCAAATGCTATTAATTTATTAGAAAATAATCAAGATAAAGTAGATTGGGAACTGTTATCTAGTAATCTAAATGCTATTAAACTATTAGAAAACAACCTAGATAAAATAGATTGGTATGAGCTATCCATAAATCCAAATGCTATTCATTTACTTAAAAGCAATCAAGATAAAATTGATTGGGTTTTATTGTCTAAAAATCAAAATGCTATTGAATTATTAGAAAAAAATCAAGATAAAATTGATTGGGGTTATTTATCATTAAATAAAAATGCAATAAATTTATTAAAAGAAAATCAAAATAAAATAGATTGGTATTTATTATCACGTAATCCTTCAATATTTGAAGAAGAACCTATTCCTATTATATAAAAAAATTAATTTTAATATTATTATAAAAGAATGAAAAAAAATCAAAAAGTATTTTTATATACATCTATGTGGATTTTAATACCATTATATAATTCAAATAATATATTATTTAGTTTTTCATTATTTTTTAATTTTTTATTTTCATGTTTATATTGGATATATTATAATAATATTTTTCATAATTTCGATAGATTTTTTAGTATATTAACATTAATTATAACTAAAAATATATATATTATACCAATATTATTTATATTTTTATATTATGGAAAAAATGCAATAATAGAAAATAATATTAATAAACATATTATATATCATTCAATATTTCGTTATATATCTTTTTGGATTTGTTGTTATTATATTAATCATTATAATATTACTATATTTATATTATATTCAATAATATATATTTTTCATATAATATTTATAACAGCTAATAATTAACATCTATATAATAATAATATATATTTTTCATATAATATTTATAACAGCTAATAATTAACATCTATATAATAATAATATATTAATTGGACTATAAATAATAATATCGTATATTAAATTATTTTATAAATAATTTAAAATCTATAAATAATTTTATTAATTTTAATTTTTAATTATGTTTTTTTTCTGAACTATCTACATAATTATAATAATAAAAATATTGTTAATTTATACCTCCGATTATTTTCGATCATATCGTTCTGATAAATTATATAATAGAACGGCTTTATTGAATATTAAAAAAACTCATAAACATATAAATTTACGTAAAATGAAATATTCGTTTGTTTTTGTTATACATCCTGTAACAAGAATAATATCGTAGTATAATCATTTACTAAAGCATTTATATTTTGAAGATTTAGAAATAAATGAATTAAATGATAAAAGTGAGAGTTATAAATACTTGAAAAACAATTATAAAATGTGTTCGAATAAACATAGATTATTTTTCAAAATATAAAATCTAATTTTATAATTAAAAATGGAAAATCCACATACATTATTAGATGAAGATTTTATCAATTTTATAAAAGACTGGTTAACATTGTTTTATGATGACAAAGATAAAGATAAAGTTAAAGCTAAAACACATGTAGTCGTATATATGAATAAGCATAAAAATGTTGATGATGTTTATGTTAGATTATTAAATTTTTTAAAATTGTCAAGTGATGATGTAAATCAATTTTTAGCACATAAAAGTTTAATAATATTACCTTACGAAAAAATTAATTTAGATATTGATATTATAAGTAATATATCAAGTAGTACAGCAAGTAAGTGGTTACCTGAATTAAATAGTATTAATTTGGTAAAAACAATAATAGATGGTAAAAAATCTTGGGCTAATATTAATACTTTTTTAATTATATTTTTGTTAAGAGGTTTAAGAAATAACAATTTTTTAAATGCAGTTAAAACAAATTTACACAACTTAAACGATAAGATTATTAAATTACTAATTAGATTAATTATAGCAATTAGAATTACATATAGTAACGAGAGTGCCTTAACTAATCAACTAATAAAATCTAAATTAATGGATAAATTTGATGTTGAATTAGTTAAAAAAATATTTAAAGAAGCAAATTCACAATTTTTAATTCATATTGTTGAATTAGATAAAATTAAAAAAATGCAAAAAAAACTTGATAAATTATTCAAAATACTTAATTATAAAGAGGTATCACATATACGATTTCAAAGTAATTCTAGTTCATATAATGTATTAGATAAAGAAAAATTTGATGCCTATACAATGTTTGAACATCTAATGAATTTTGATGATACAGTAGCACATTTAATAAAACGAGAAGACTTAGAATTAAAGGAATGTAAAGATAATGTAAAAGAATTTAGTTTAAGAGAATTTGATAAATATTTAAAAAGTGATAAAAGTGATAAAAGTGATAAAAATCCATATTTTATTAGAAAATATAAAAATAAATGTTATAGATTTACATCAGATGATTTTCTCGCTATATATAAAATTAGATAGTAAAATAGAATATAATGATTTATTAAAAAGCATAAAAAAATCTATAAAGAAAATAAAAAAATCACATTATATAAATCACTTCAAAAATTCATTAAGTAATAAAAATTTTATAAAAACAAGCAGAATATATTCATCTAAAAAAAATTACAAATGATTTATTAAAATATTTTCAATATTTTTTTTTATTGTTCCATTATCTCTTAGGGCTTTCATATCTAATCCATTATTATAAATAATTTTTACATTTTGGAAACATTTTAAATTATTACATTGTGATATGTGATGATTATCATTTTCATTTTTAACCTTTGTATCGGCATATAAAATGTAATCTGTTTGATTATTAACTATAAGTTTCAAATCTTCATATTTTTTATTTATTGGATTAATTAATTTTGTTCTTGGAATAAAAGCTATAACACTACTTACATTACATAATGAACCAAATAATATACTAGCATATCCACCTGATGATACTCCCATAAATAATATTTTTTTATAATTTGATTTTTTAATTATAATGTTAAGATATAAAACGGTATCGTCTATATTATTTGTAATACCATCAATCCCTTTATGATACCAACATTGCTTTTTGTCAATATAAAAATATAAATCTGTATTTTTTGTAAATGTTTTTGATAGGTAATTTAAAAATTCAAATGGCAATATTCCTCCCATTTTTAATGCCATACCACCAAAACATATAATTAAATTTTCCGAATTATTTTGAATTATTTTATATTCACTCATATATATATATTATATAATTATATATAAATTTTTTGTAAAATTTAATTTTAGTGTTCATTTGAAAATTCCAAAGGTGTAAAAAAAATATAAATAATATTTTTTGAATCAAATTTACACAATATTGGTGATAAAGGGTTTGCTTTAAAACGCTTTAATAAAATATTATCAAAGATAAAAATTGTATGTTTTTATAATATTATTGTAATCATCATAAATATTATAAGAATATAATAATAGTATTTCCTCAATTATTAGTATCATTATATTTAATTTAAATTAATTTATCATTTTTTATATTATTATTAATTTTATTAATTGATAGTTTAATTTCATCAAAATCATTATTAATTTTATTAATTGATAGTTTAATTTCATCAAAATCATTTCTATATGATATTAACAAATTATAAATATCATGAATTGTTGTTTTTGTAGATTTATTTTCAGTTTGCTTATATTCTTTCTTTGATTTTTGTTTATCTATAAAAATATTCATTTCGGTTAATTCAAGATGATATTTATTACATAGATTTTCAATTGTATTGGTTTCATCAATCATATTATAAACATTTAATTTGATACGTGCTTTAATAGATCCTACGGTGCGTTTAAACGCACTTGATATAGTATGATAATCAATAGTATTTTTAGTAATAATATTGTTGTTTATCATTTCTATAAGTTGTTTATCATCTTCGTTTGTCCAAGGTTGTCCTGCATTTATAGTTTCAGGATTTTCACGTAATTTTTGCATCGCAGAATACATATTTGTATAATATATAATAAATTATCATTTTTTATAATAAAATTCATAAATCAAAATACTTTTTAAGGTTTATATTTAATTTTTTATTTAATTTTATATTAAAAGTTTCAAAATTATTAATATAACTATAATCATCATCTTCTTCAATTTTAGTATTAATATCTTTTAAAAAATCTATAATATATGTAGGGTAATCGTTAGATTTTTTAATAATTTGATCAATAATTTTTGATGGTGATTCTTCCCATAATTTTACATTAGTTTCCTGTAAATTAATAAAATAATTATAAATATCAATATGATTTTTTTCATAATAATTATTTAATGTTAATAATAATTCTTGCTTAATTTCATTAGTATGTAATTTATCCCATTCCCAATCAATTTTTATAAAATTACAATCATCTAATATAAAACAATATGTATTAATTTTTTTATTATTATATCTTTTATTATCTTGTTCTGATTTACTATTAAATATTAAAAATCTTTCAAGTAATATTTGAATTGTAATATCCCAAACATTTAATTCTGATATATTAGTTTTAAGAATTATATGAATTACATCGCTATCATTATATCCAATTATAGGAAATTGTGGATTATATAATTTAAAATAATCATAATCACTTTTAAGTTCAATATGTTTAAAAATATTCCAATTAATATTCTTATATTTTTTGATACCACTACTATCAATAATAGCTTTAATATTTGCAATATTATTCAATAATTCTTTTTCTTTATTACTATTAATTTCAAAAAAATTAGTAATATTGTAAATATCTAAAGGTGAAATACTTGAATATCTTTGACGTGTAAATATTTCAATAATATAAGTTAAAATGATAGATTCATATACATTTAATTTTTTTAAAGTATTTTTTTGAATATTAATATTAATTTTTTTAATTGTTTTTTTAATAATATCAAAATATTGTTGATATTCTGTTTTTTTAGATAACTTGCATAATGGTATAGTTGGTAGATCTTTATTTTGATATTCGTCTAAATAATTCCAAAAAGCATTTACATCTAATTCTTTTATTATTTTTTTTGATATTATATCAAGTTTAACAAATAATTGTGATTTGTCTTGTGTTAAATTATCAACTTTATTGTCTATAATATTTAAAATGATATTATAATAAAATACTTGATATTTAATACAATGATACCCCCAATCTATAGCTTCATTCTGTTTTAAATTATTTTTATATATATATTGTTTTAAATCAACATTATTATTTGTTAATATTTCAATTAATTTATTTTTACAAATTAAGCTAATAATTTGATCTAAAGATATTTTTTTATTAATTTTTGGTAGATCTCTAACATATCCTGATTTTTCAAATCTTTTATGTATTTCATCTCTATTTTTAATTAATTAATAATAAATTTGTTTTTTAGCTCTTGTAAATGTGATCATATGAAAATTATTTTCGATCATATCGTTCTGATAAATTATATACTCGTGATCATATGAAAATTGTTTTTGATAAATATAGCTTTATATGTGATCATATTTTTATTGATAAATATATATATGTGATCATATTTTTATTGATAAATTATATACTCGTGATCATATTTTATTTTTATTGATAAATATAGCTTTTAATATGATCATAATTATATTCATAAATATATACTTATGATCATATGTTTTCTAATAAATTATATAGATGTAATGATAATATTGTAATATAGATGTATAATTAATTACCAAAACATAATTCATAATAATTAATATTTCTATTTGGTCTTATTCCTAAATATTCAAATAGTTTTGTATTTGGTATATGATTTAACACTTCTTAATATAAATGGGAATAATTTTTTCTTATTATAACAGATTTATTCGCTTCAATTAATATATCAAAATAAGTTGGATTTTCAATTATATTACTTATAAAAGTTTCACCATCATCATCTACAAAATAATCATCAAATAAACTAAATAAAACTATATCTGTTTTACTTTCAAAATTGATAAATAAATATTTAGGAATACAATAAAATATATTATCATAATCTATACTATAATATTCATCATTATATTTTTTTTCAATATTTAAATATTTTAAAGTTTTATTTAATTTATTAATTTTTTATTTAATATAGTAATTTTATTATCAATATCACTTGTTATATTATTAAATATTTTTTCAATAAAATATTCAGTTAATAAATCTAAATAATTCATTATAATTTTAATTATAATTGATATCATTTAATTAAATATAAAATTTTATTTTTTTTACACATTAATTAAAAAAGTAAATATTTAATTGATTAATCAAGTATAATTTTTATCTAAAAATTCTTGAATATTTTAAGATGAATCTATGTTTATTTAAAAAATGATAACATTTAATTTTATAATTAAAATGGCTACAAAGCAATTTTCTGTTGTTAGAAATATTCTAAACAAAACTGTGTTTGACGAAAATGTTATACAGATTATCTTAACAGAATACTGGAAAGATCTTAAAAATAAACGTAAAGTTTTAGTAGATTGGATTAATCCAGAACAATTGTCGTGTAAATATTTATCTGCAAATCCAAATGCTATAGATTTACTTAAAGATAATGAAGACAAAATAAGTTGGTTTATGTTATCTAAAAATCCGAATGCTATGCATTTATTAGCAAATAATTACCGTAAAATTGTTTGGGATAATTTATCTTTAAATCCAAATGCTATAAATATATTAGAAACTTATCCACATAAAATTATTTGGGATAATTTATCTTCAAATCCAAATGCTATTCGTTTATTAGAAAATAATCTGGATAAAATAGATTGGATTTTATTGTCTAAAAATCCAAATGCTATTGAATTATTAGAAAAAAATCAAGATAAAATATGTTGGTTTCAATTATCTAAAAATCCAAATGCTATACATTTGTTAGAAAAAAACCAAGATAAAATAAGTTGGTTTCAATTATCTAAAAATACAAATGCTATACATTTATTGAAGGCTAATCAACATAAAATTAATTGGGATAATTTATCTTTAAATCCAAATGCTATACATTTGTTAGAAAATAATCAAGATAAAATTGATTGGGATAGTTTATGTTTAAATCCTAATGCTATTCATTTACTTAAAAATAATCAGGATGAAATAGATTGGTATTATTTATCTTCAAACCCTTCAATATTTGAAGATGAACCTATGCCTTTATAAAAAAAATGATTAAAAATTTGATTTTATAATCAAATGTCTTTAGCAGTAAAACGTTTTAATATTGTGAGAAACATCTTAGATAAATCTATATTTGATGAAAATATCATTTATATTATATTAACTTATTATTGGCAATTCTTAAATAAACGTAAAGTATTATTACCATGGATTAATTTTAATAATTTAACATGGAAATATTTATCAACAAATCCAAATGCTATAGAATTGCTTAAAAACAATTTAGATAAAGTAGATTGGTCAATGTTATCTACAAATATAAATGCGATTGATATACTTGAAAATAACTTAGATAAAATATGTTGGTATGAAATATCTAAAAACCCAAATGCTATTAATTTATTAGAAAAAAATCAAGATAAAATAAATTGGTCTGTATTATCTGCAAATATAAATGCTATTAATCTAATAGAAAATAACTTAAATAAAGTAAATTGGTCTGTATTATCTACAAATCTAAATGCTATTCATTTATTAGAAAATAATATAAATAAAATAAGTTGGTCTCTGTTATCTACAAATTCAAATGCTATACATTTGTTAAAGGATAATCAAGATAAAATAAATTGGTATAATTTATCTACAAATCATAATGCTATTGATTTACTTGAAAATAATATAAATAAAATAAATTGGTATATGTTATCTACAAATCCAAATGCAATTGATTTATTAAAAGATTATTTAGATAAAATTGATTGGCCCTCAATATCTGAAAATCCAAATGCTATAGATATACTTAAAGATAATCAAGATAAAATAGATTGGGATATAATATCTACAAATCCTTCAATATTTGAAGATGAACCTATACCTACTATTTAAAAATGATAATATATTTTTTATTAATTATAAAATGTCTCAAGCTATAAACAAATTCAATATTGTTAAAAACATTTTAAATAAATCTATATTTGATGAAAATATCATTTATACTATTCTAAACTATTATTGGCAAATATTAAATAAACATAAAATATTATTAAATTGGATTAATATTAATGATTTGCAATGGAATTATTAATCTACAAATCCAAATGCTATGCATTTATTAGCAAATAATAATCGTAAAATTGTTTGGTATAAATTATCTGAAAATTCTTCAATATTTAAAGATGAACATATTCCTATTATATAAAAAATGATTAAATATTATTATTATAATTAAATGTCTTTAGCAGTAAAAAAATTTAAAATAGTAAAATTAATTTTAAATAAAACAATATTTAATGAAAATATTATAGAATTAATTTTAATAAAATATTGGAAATTATTACCTAAAAATAAAATATTATTGGAATGGATTGATATTAATAAATTAAATTTTTTTTATTTGTCATTAAATAAAAATGCTATAGATTTATTAAAAATAAATACAGATAAAATAAATTGGATAAATTTATCTAAAAATATAAATGCTATTTCATTAATAAAAGAAAGAATTTTATATGAAAAAAAATATTCTAAAGAATTTAATAATTCATATAGTAAATATTATAATGAAATTAATATAAATTATGAATTTTATTCTATAGAAAATAGAATAGATTGGATTTATTTATCTAATAATAAAAATGCTATAAATTTATTAAAAGAAAATCAAGATAAAATAGATTGGAATGAATTATCATTAAATAAAAATGGTATAACATTATTAGAAAATAATTTAGATAAAATAAATTGGAATAAATTATCTGAAAATAAGAACGCTATAAAATTATTAAAAAATAATTTAGATAAAATAAATTGGAAAAATTTATCTAAAAATAAAAACGCTATAAAATTGTTAGAAAATAATTTAGATAAAATAAATTGGTATTATTTATGTCAAAATAAAAATGCAATAAAATTATTAGAAAATAATTTAGATAAAATAAATTGGTATTATTTATCTCAAAATAAAAATGCAAATGATTTATTAAAAAAAAATAAAAATAAAATTAATTGGTATGGATTGGTATTTAATAAAAATGCTAATAATATACTTGAAGAAAATAAAAATAAAATTAATTGGAATGAATTATCATTAAATAAAAATGCTATAAATTTATTAAAAAATAGAATTAAATATGAAAATAAATTATCTGATAAAGAATATACAGAATTAAAAGTATGTAGTAATTATTTAATAAATTGGAATAAATTATCAACAAATATAAATGCTATTGAAATATTGGAAGAAAATCAGGATAAAATAAATTATAATTGGTTATCAATAAATCCTTCAATTTTTAAGGATGAAGATATTCCGGTATAAAAAATGATAATATTAATAATAATAAATATAAAATGAATAAATTATTTGATAATTTACCGATTGATCTTCAAAATGAAATATATAAAAAAATAATTTATTCTCAAAATAAAAATCTTCTTAAAGAAATTGAATCAACAAGGTATTACAATTGTTATAAAGAGATATATAAAATATATGGTGAAGAAAAAAAATCAATTGGACTTAGTTTAAATAAAACTCAATTATTTTTAAAAAGTAAAAATAATTATTTACAATCTGAACAATTAGGTATAATTATAAATGATATAATAGATAATAATAAATAAAGACTTTATTTAATATTATCAATTAATTTTTTAATATTATAATTGGGTATTAATATATTAATATCTAATTTTTCACGAGTAGTTGGACTTATAAAATTTTTATTTTTAAATAATTCAATAATTGATGTTTTATCATATGTATGTCCATCACTACATATAATTGGATCTTTCATTAATTCTAAAGATATTGGACAATATAGTTCCGATGGTATTTCTTTTTTTTTCATGAATGTTAATTCTAAATTATCACCTTCATAAAATATTAAACGTTTTTTTGAAATTAATTTATTATCATTCCAAATACATTTAAATCCAGTTCCATTATTATATGTTATTGTTCCTGAACCATTTTTTCTATCTTTATCCCAAACTGTATCAATAGTATAATTATTTTTAGAATCATAATATATACCTTTATCATGTTTTAAACCATCAAAAAAATTACCAGTATATGTATCATTATTATTATATTGAATAAAACCATGACCATTTCTTTTATTATCAACAAAATTTCCAATATAAGTGAAAGATGTTTTATTATTTTTTTTATCATAATAAAATGAAAAATTACCTTCTCCATTAAATAAATTATTTTTAAAAGTGCCTTTATATTTTATATATTCATCTTCATATATTCCTTCATCTGTTTGTTGATTATTTTTAAAAAATCCAATTCTTTTTTCATTTTTTGTTATTAAAGTTCCTTTACCATGATATAAATTATTGATCCAAAATCCATCATATTCTGGAATTGTTTTTGATATAGCTAAATTGAAATATTTTCCATAACCTTCTTTTAAACCATTTTTCCAATTACCACTATATATTATATAATTATTTTTATCATATAATATACCTTCACCATTAAATTTACCATTTAAAATTTCACCTTTATATATTATTTTATTATTATAATAAAATCTACCATTTCCTGTTAAATAACCATTATTAAAACTACCATCATAATATAATTTATTATTTTTTTTTAAAATACCTTTACCGTGTAATAATCCATTTTTAATTTCTCCTTCATATTTATAAATATCATATTTTAAATTATTTATATCATAATATAAATAATTATTTGATATATTTTCAAAAATTGAAATACCTATTCCATTAGGTAATCCATTTACCCATTCTCCAGTATATTTTATATATTTTTTTATACAAGTACCAAAACCATTTGGTAATTTAGTTTTTTTATTAAGTTCACCAACATAATATTTTCTAATTTGTTTTTGATTTTTTAAAGATCTATAACTAACTTTTAAATCAGATAAAAATTCAAACATTTAAAATTTATTAAATGATATATATCATTTTTTATATTTAATAAACTATATTATTAAAATAATATCTTATGATAATTCATTGAAAACAATAATTAATAAAAATTTAAATAAAATTATTACCCTCTATTATAGATAAAATAATGGAATCTTAAATTTTTATAATAATAAATCACAAAAATTTTTATAATTATCTATATTATCTAATGACTTTTGATCTTGTATGAATTTTATACGTTCATGTGGTAATTTACCAACTAAATTATAATTAATAAATGCTTTATGTATAACAAATGGTATTGTTTTTCCTAATATTTTATTATTATCAAATAATTTTTTAATTTTTTCAATAATTTCACCTGGAAAATAGATCATATCTAAATCATTTGAGATACATTTATCAATATATTTTAATGGTATTTCTATTTCAATTAATGTTGTAAATATTTTATCATTATTTTTATACATAATTTTTATTAATCTTTTACCATAATAATTAGGATTAATATTTGGTATAAGAATATCAGTATATATTAAATCTTTTCTTGTTTTACTTAATTTAGGTTTTGTTATTAATGGATAAATTTCTTGAATTTTATTTAAAATTAAATCTTTATTTTTATCTGTAAATAATTCATTAGTTAACGGATTTATAAAATCTTTATTTTCTTTAACTGAATCATTCCAAAGTTTATATATATCTTTTATTAAAAATATAGTTGCAAAATTACTATTTTTTGAATCATCTGTTATTTTAATTACATTTTTTAATTTTGATTTATTCATATCTTCCCATTTTTCATTGGATATTATATCATAATCATTTCTAACTTTTCCTGTTTTTTTATCAAATATATATTGTAAATAATCTTCTTTTGTTATATTAAAAGCTTTATAATATATACGAGAATATGTTGATCCTTTTGGAGAAGAACTATCAGATTTTGTATTTGTATTACTACTTATACTAATTGATAATGAATTATCTTCTATTTTTATTTTTTCATTTAATAATTTATCAATTATATATAATTGTTGATTTATTAATTCTCTATTAAAAGCGTTAAATATATTATTTTTAATTAAATTTAATGTAAAAAATAATGCATAATATTTATTATTATAATTTTTTATATTTTTATTAAAATCAGATATATTATTATTATTATCTGATTTTATTAATATTTCTCTTAAATATTTTGAAGCAATTGTTAAAACAAATTTTGTATTATTGTCATCATTTTTATAATGATTTTTTATAAAATAAATTAAATCATCTTTTGATAAATTTATATTATATATTGGTATAAATTCTTTTATATTTTGTTCTATATCTTTAAATTTTATAATATCTTTATTATTTAAATTATCATTTATATATTCATTAATATATTTTAATTCTTTATCATAATCTAAATTATTTTTAAAAAATATTGACATATCATTATATAATGGTAAATTTATTAAATCATATGCATCTATTTTTTTTAATTTTAAAGAATCATCTGATGAATTAACTAATTTTAATAATTCTATACATTTATTTTTTGCGAATTCTATATTTTCTATCTTACTTAAATATCCATTTGTTTTTGGATTTTTAATTTTTTTTAAATTATTTTGTTTATATTCATCATAATTTTTTAAAAAAGTAATACATTGTTCTTTATTTAATATTAAATTTTCCATTTATATATTTATATATTTTAATATATAAAAATTATTATTAATTAATATTAAAATGGATAAAACACCAATTGAAATAAAATTAATGAATGATTTAAAATTTATAATAAATTTAAATGAAGAAAAATCTAAATTATTATATAATTCAAGAAAGATAGTAAAAAATCAAAAAAAATTAATAAATGAATATATAAATGAAATAAAAAAAAAGGATAATATAAATATTGAATTAAATAATAAAATAAATGAATATATAAATAAAAATATTGAATTAAATAATAAAATATATGAATTAAGCAATAAATTTGAAAATAAAGATAATTATAGATTACATATTATATAAAAATTAAAAAATTAAAAAATTAAAATGGGAATTGGTAAAAAATGTATTATTAAAAATTGTAATTTAGAAGCTTCTTATAATTGTAAAACTTCTAATATTCGTAAATATTGTAGTAATCATAAAAGACCGGATATGATTAATATAGTAAGTAGAGAATGTGTATTTCCAGATTGTTATAATTTAGCTTTATATAATTACAAAGAATATTATGGATTAGGAAAATATTGTATAAAACATAAACTTATTAATATGGTTAATGTTTCTAATTTACCATATTGTTTAGAATGTGATAAAAGAGCATCTTTTAATTATAAAAATAAAAAACGACCTTTATATTGTGTAGAACATAAAGAATCTGATATGATTGATGTATCATCTAAACAATGTTTAAAATGTAATAAAAGACCGTCATTTAATTATAAAAATGAAAAAAAAACACTATATTGTAAAGAACATAAATTACCTGATATGATTGATATTAAAAATATAAATTGTCTTGAATGTAATAAAAGAGCTTCATTTAATTTTAATTATGAGAAAAAACCTGTATATTGTAATACACATAAATTACCCGAAATGATTAATGTTGTTAAAAAAAAAACTTAGTAATTTTTATAAAACGTAATACAATTACATCTGTTCTATTAAAAATCTGTGTAAAATAAATCATCAATTAGATCATGATATTTACATCTTACAATATCATCAAAATTATAAAGAGTATTAAATGAAATTAAGTTATTTTCAATTTTTCTATAAACTAAAAACGTTTGTATTTATTACTAAAAAAATTTACTTTAATATAGTTTTTAAGGTATTTAATAATGTATCTATACAATAATTATTTTATTATAGCATTTAGATAATAATTACCTAACAAAAAATAGGATAAATAATTAAATTATAAAAGTATTTTAATATATTCTGGTAAATTTGTTGGTATATCTTTTTTTCCTTCTTGAGAATTAAAAATTTTTTTAATTTGTTCAAATTTATCATTCCAATTTAAAGATTCCCACCCCGAATCTGTTATTTTTAAACGTAATTCTGATGATGTAATTGAAGTCATTATGTTACGAACTATATTTGTTATATTTTTATTATAGATATCAAAATTGAGTTTATTTCTTTCAATTAACTCATTTTTAATATATATAATTGAAGTATAATCCTCGTTAGACGAAATTTCTTCAAGTAAACTTCTATCAAATAATTTAGGTAATTTTCTATCAATAAATTCTATTTTTTTATCGTGTTTTATGATTAATCCTGGAAAGCTTTCAATATGTTTTTTAAATTTAATAAGACGATTTTTAAGGTCTTCTAATTTATCTTGATTTTTATTTTTTTCTTTTAATAAAATTTTAACTTTTTCAAAATTCGATTCGAATTTAGTTAAAAATATATAAGAATTTATATTAAAAAATGTTATTTCTTTTATAAATTTTTCAATTTTTGAACTATTAAAAATTTTTTCTTCATTTTCTGAAAAACTAATAGGATTTTTGTGTGTTTTAGTACATAAATTTCTTACTTTATCGCAATGATATTTAATTTTAAATTTATTTAATTTTAAACAATCATTATCATCATTACATTTTTTTATATTTGAAGTTTTTAAACTTGACCTTGACATTTATTATATATTTATATAAAAAATGAAATTATATATATTATATAATATATGTTTGATTTGAAATATTATAATAAAACTTTACATAAAATAGAATTTGAAAAATTAATTAAATCAAAAGGATTAATTCCAATTGAAGATTTATCTCCATTAGGAGGATTATGTTATAATCAAGAAACTATTAATAAAACAAAAAAATTACTTAATTTAGATAAAAATAAAATAGTATTTTGGAAATTAATTAATGAAATTGATAAAAATAAAATAAAAGAAAATTTAATAAAAAATGATAATGAAAATTTTTATAATATTGATTATAAAAATTTCCTAAAATCTGAAAATAATGAATTATTAAAATTAATTGATAATTTTCAAAAAAAATATGATAATTCAAAACATTCAAATTTTGCATATATTCAATATAATGATAAAATAGCATTTCCTTTTGATATTAGTTATAATGTATTAAAAATTCCTTTATTTAAATTAATAGATAATGATATAGAATGTTCAATATGTTTAGAAATAGATAATTTTAAATATACATGTATGTATTGTTATACAATAGTATGTAAAAAATGTAATAATTTATTAAAATCGGAATGTTCAATTTGTAAAAAAATAATTAAAATTGATGAATTTTAAATTATATTATAAATATAATTTAAAACAATAATAATAAATATTATAGTAATAATACAATATAATCTTGTAAAATTATTATTATTAATTAATCCAAATAGGTTAAATAATATAATATTTAATAAACTATATAAAAGTAGTAATTTTGCAATATTTTTTAATATATATTTTTTGGATGTATAAATTTTATTTGATATATTATATAATACCAAAGCTATAGATAATGAAACTAAAGAATTTCTATTACTTGATAGAATATCACCTAATGATATATTATACATTTATTTATTTATTATAAAGATAAATGTTTTATTTTAGGAATAACTCTTGTAACTGAATTTTTTAATTTAGTTTTTCTATTTTCTTCAAATATTTTTTTAATTAATTCTTCTCCTGATATATTATTAAATTCTAACATTTTATTTTTAATATCATTAATTTTTAATGGTATAATACTTTCTTTTTGTCTTGCTTTAATTTTTGAATTATCTATAGATATATCATTATAATCATATTTATACATAAAATTTTGAATATAAATATTTAATGTAGATTGAAATTTTTTACGTTCTCTAATAGCAATTGATAATTTTTTAATTTGTTCATCTAATTTTAACCATTCTGACATTTTATTTTTAAAATCATCTAATTCTTCTTGAGATGGATTTTTTGATTCTAATGTCGAATCAATTAAATCTTCATCAATATTTGACATTTTTATAATTTAAATATAATTTTATCTTTAAATAAAACATTTTGATAAAAAATAATTAAATATATTTTTAATTGAATAATTATTATTTTTTTCTAAATTATTATAAGTTTCAATATTATTAATTATATATTCATCACCAATCATTTTATTTATTATTTATTAATTTTTAAATTAATTAAATCGTTATATATATATGGTATATTATTAATTTTTATATATATATTAATAAAATAATATTTTAAATCATCACAATATAAAATAACTAAAGGTTCATTTAAATAATTTTTATTTAAATAGATATCACATGTATTAAAATAATCTTTAATATCTCCTCTGTGTATTTCTTCTAATGAATTATAATGTGCTCTATGTCTAATTATTATAAAACTAATATTAATTAATTCAGATGCTGCATATATATCAGCATGACCAGTATTTATATTATCAATAATATTACTAATTAATTCTTCTTTTTTTTCATTTTTAATTATATGATCAATAATTATTTTATTATTTGTTTTGTCACTTTTATTTAATATTTTACATATATTTTTTTTATTATCAATTATTCCTAAAAATAATTCTATATTTTTTTCATTATTTAAATATAATTTAATAAAATATTGTCTATGATATTTAATATCTTCTAATTTATTTGTAGAATTTGTAAATATTATTAATTTATTAAATAATTTATATAATGAATCATTATTATAATTAATATTATCAATATATTGTATATTATATTTACTAAATTTTAACCATTTTTTTGGTAAATTTTTTAGTTCTCCAATACATATATCAATATCTTTAAAAATTAAATTATTATTAATTGAATTTTCATTAATATTATTACCTTCATTATATTTATAATAATCTGTTCTATATTTTGTTGGTAATAAAATTTTAGGAATATTTGTATTATTTTTAAAAATTTTATTACTAAATATTAATCTTCCAAATTTATTTTCTTCTACAATTTTTGACATAAAAATTTTATTAAAATTAAAACTATTATACCATTTATCAATATCTTTATAATTATTAATTTCTTCTAATAATATTTTTATAATTTTTAATTCATAAATATTTTTAATATCTTTAATCCATTTATTATGATAATCATATTTTTCATATATATATTTTGCTATTTTTAATATTGATTTATTTTTATTATTTTCATTATTTAACATTTGTGTATTATAAAATAATATTGCATCTTCATAATGTTTTATATTTATTTTATTATCTATTATAAAATTTGAATCATTTATTTTATTTTTTAATTTACTATTAATTTCTATATTATTAATATTATTATTATTAAATAAATATTTATCATATAATGATATATTATTACATTCAATAATTTCAATTAATTTTGATAATATTGAAGTTTTTAAATTAGAATTAAGTATTAAAAATAAATTATTATTTAATAATAATGTAGAAATAGTAATATTTGTATTTAATAAAATGGATTTTATTTTATAATTATCTAATTTATTTGAATTAACATATGAAATATAAGATTTTAATAATTCTAATGTTTTATTATTTTCAATATTATTACATAAATTATTAAAATTTGATAATTTATTATTAATATCAATTCTTAATATATTTTTTTCTAAATTTTGAGATTTCATAATAATAGGTTCATATATTCCATTATTATCATATATACATATATATGTTTTATCTTTTTTATTTATTAAATATTCTAAATCAATATATGAAGAATAAAATGGACATAATAAATGTGATTGATTATTTTTAAATTTCCATACATATAATATATCTTTAAATAAAATTGATATTATAGAATATATATAATGTGGATTATCAATTTTATTTAATTCTAAATATTTTATATATCCAACAAAAGAATACCAAATTTTATTTTTAATATCATTATTAAAATCTATATTTTTTTTATAAAAATTTTCTTTAATTTTATATTTATTTTTTATATTATTTGATATTTTTAAAAATTCTTTTATAATTTCACCATTTTCTAACATTATATAATCATTAAAATTTATTTCATTTAATATTTTATTTATTAATTGTTTTCTTGATAAATTATATATATAACAAATTACATCAATAATATCTCTTTTATTTTTATCAATTTCAATACCTTTTCTAAATACACATAATGTTTTCTTTTTTAATAAATTATCTTTACAATTTACATCTTGATTTAAAAAATATAAAATTTCTTTTGGAACTGTTGCATATCTATTTGGTTGAACTATATCATTATTTGTTAATATATATTCAATTTGACTATTTGATTGAATTTCTGTTGTTTCTTTTTTTTCTTTATTTACATGACAACATGGTTTTTCTATATTTGTTTTTTTATCTATTTTTTTAATAACTAAATGTTTTTCTAATGGATTTTTTAATCCTAATGTTGGACTTTTTAAATATAAATTTACTGGATTTTCACCATTATTACATCCTTTTTCTTTATTCATTAAAGGAGTATCATCTTCTGGACACCACCATCTTGGACAAAAATATATATTATCATTTATTTCTACACTATTATCAACTTCTTTACTATAATCTTTAAATCTTTCTTTTGTCATTCCCATTGGTTGTCTATCTTTTAAACAACTTCTCGCATAACCATCCATAAATAATTTTGAATCTAATGATTTTAATATTGCTATTTGACTTGTACCTCCACCACTTAAACTATTATCTGAATCATTATCTATTATTATATCTAAATCTTCTGATGATTCAGATTCATTTGTTTTTGTTTCTATTCTTTTTATTGATGATTTTTTTGTTTCTTCTTCTTTTTCTTCTTTTTCTTCATTTTTAATTAATTTAGATGTAGTACTTATATTACATAATTTTGATAACCAATATATCATATATTTTAATTCTAATGATGTTGATATATAATCTATATCAAATATTATATTATTTGATCCAGATTTTGTATTATAATTTAATTTAAATATTGTTAATTCTTTTTTATAATTTAATTTTATTATATTTTCTTCATTTTCATTATTATTTATACCTATATTATCTATTATATATTCTATATCTTCTTTTGTTTTATCTTTATAATATTCTATTAATTTTAATATTATTTCTTCTTTATTAAAACCTTGATTTAATAAATTTTTAATATAAGTAGTATTATCAATTATTATATTATTTGTTATTGTTCTTAAATATATATATTCTATTTGTTTAGTTTTAATTTTATCTATTATATCTTCATATATATTTATATTTTTATTAAATTTATTTATTGAAAAATTTGATTTATTTAAAATTATTTGACATTTTATATTATTTTCTTTAAAAATTATATCATTATCACTTTTTATTATTTTATTTATTAAAATTTTTATTTCTTTTAATTTTTTATTTATAAATTCAAAATTATATTTATATTTTAATTGTAAATTAAAATTTATTATTATATTTCCTGTATTTTCTATTTTTATTTGATAATAAGATTTGTTATCTAATCTATTTAATATTAATAAACATTCATTATTATATATATTATTTTCAATATCTAATAATGCTATATTTTTAATATACCAATCTTTTACTAAATTATATTGTTTATTTAATGTATCATATATCCATACTATACAATCTAATTCTTCATTATTATTTTTTAATATTTTTTCTGTATCTATATTTTCATAAATATATTTTATACTTTTATTTAATTTTACTTTACTTATTAAATTATAATTTATTAAACTAATTGAACTAAATTTTATATTATCAGTTTCAGATAAATTTATTAAATTATTATTAAAAATATTATTTTTTTTTATTTTATTATTAAAATAAAAATTTTTATCTAATTTTTTTGGTAAATTTACTAATTTTATTAAATTTATTTCTTTAAATAAAAATATATCTAATGAATATGTATATTCTATATTTGGTGGTGCTACTTTTTTATCTAATTTATTATATAAAAAAGGATTTATTGATGGTTGATTTATATTTGTTGTAAATTCAATACTATTTTTATTATCAATATCCCATATATATATATCAGTTGTTTCAAAAAAATTATATATTTTTTTTATTGCTTCACTTATTTTATCATCTTGAAATATATTTTCAATATAATGTATTTTTTTTTTTTCATTTGTTATCCATTCAATTATTTTTATTTTTTCATTTGGATTTATAAACATATCTTTATTTACTTTCTAATGAAATAATAAAATATGTTAGATCAAAAATTTAAAAGACTTTATGAAAAATTTCAAAATAATGATAAAACTGAAGAAACTGAAGAAACTGAAGAAATAGAAGAAATTACAAAAGAAAATGATATTTTTAATATTAATTCTCCTTATTTATGGATTATAATTAGTATATTTATTATTATTATTATATTTGTTATTTTATTATTTTTTTCAAATAATAATACTAAAGAATATACTAATAATGATAATGATAATATTAATAATATTAAAAATGATAATTTAAATTATGATAATACAATTAATAATACACCTAATTACACACCTAATTATACACCTAATAATATATCTAATAATACACCTATTAATACACCTATTAATACACCTATTAATACATCTAATAATAATACATCTAATAATAATACATCAAATAATAATTTATTGAATAATAATAATGATTATGATTATGATAATAATGATTATAACAAATTATTACCTCAAAAAAATATATAAAAAAAAATATATATAAAGGTATTCTTTTATTTGAATAATAATGAATACACAAAATATTGAAAATAATACAAATAATGAAAATTTAATAATAAAAAAAAAAAAAATTATTATTGCTATACCTGGTGATAATTTTTCTTCTAAATTTTTAATTGCATGGACAGGATTACTTAATACTTTATGGGAATCAGGTAAATATGATGTTACTATTTCTCCTGG
>Ga0222719_10001169_pt1 | contig 25800 bp, 20 predicted proteins | sample C33_34DmetaG_FD_165039 | JGI IMG/M metagenome (GOLD analysis project Ga0222719, IMG submission 165039) | Estuarine water microbial communities from San Francisco Bay, California, United States - C33_34D | ecosystem: Environmental > Aquatic > Marine > Unclassified | place: USA: California...
CATCAATTTGTGATTCATCAATCAAGCCAGAGTTAATCAGGTCGATACTCAAATTGTCTATGTCGGACCTCATCTGAGTAGCCAAAAGGTATGATTCGTTTGAAAGTCCACCACGTTCACCGCCCCTTAGAACATTGTCAAAGTCGGTGTAAAATGCATCCCTTTGCTCTTCGGGGATGGACATCTCTAATCTTTCAAAGTCTTTTGATCGCTTTTCTAATTGATTCAGTCTAGAAGACATAGCCGCTTCCCTGGCCTCTCTAGCTTTGAATGCAGACCTTGGCATAAACCTCCTAGCGCTAAACAACCTTCTTTGAATCCTTGTCTTGCCAGTCAGCACGTCATCAATGACGCCCTTTACACCTTTTCTGTTTTTTAGGTATACGTCCTCCTCTATCAGTTTTTCTCTGTACTCTGCGGCAGCTTGCTCTCTTTGCTCTTGCGTTGGGGGCTCAGCTATTTGCTCAAGGTTGTCCCAGTCGTATTCAACCCTGTACCTTACATCTCCTTCCTCGGTCTTCATGATGCTGTAAAAATCATCCAGCTTGTCATCTACGGTGAGCTCACCAGTAACTGGATTCTTCATGCCCTTCTTATCTCCAGTAGTGTAGAGCATCCCCTCGCTGTGCGCGACAGACTCTTGCCCATACTTCTCACCCAGCTTGATAGCATCATCTACCGTTATACCCTCCACAAAGAATGACTTCTCTGGGTTACCGTACTTACCGTCAATCTCTACTGGGGTGTATCCCATTTCGATGAGGTCCGCCTTGAGCTGTTCATTTCGCTTTGCGTTTTCCTCAGCGTCAAATGTTACGGTCCCTGGGTTTTCTGCCGTCATGTGTGCGAACTGACCCATTTCGCCCTTCAGTACATTAGTCATATACCCAGTAAACTCCCCTTTCTTTTGCCTTGTCATAACTGGAGTGAGCTCAGCCATCTCAAGTCCCTGCAAATATTCATCCAGTATTACGTCTATCTCAGCCTCGATTTCCTTTCTGCTTCTCTTTGCCGTCTTTGTTTCGACCCCCTCAAGCCTTTTAAGCCTTACCTCCGCCTCTACTAATTTTTGACGCTGATCACCAGTTATGTCTTCAGGTATGGTTGACTCTATCTGTGTTTTCTCCATTACCTCATTCAACCTGTTGGCTGTATCCTGATCGTTGAAAACCTGCAAACTAAGTCTGTCGCTCAGCAGGACGTCTGGCCCCTCAGTCTCTATGAAGTCTGAAAACTCATCTTTTGTTACAACCTCTCCGTTAATAACGTACCTACTCGTTGGGTTCGGACCGCCAGTAACAAAGCTATCTATAGCTGGCATGATTCTGAATCCGCTTGGACCCGCACCATCTATTGTATTTACTGGTTCATTACCAAGCAAAGAAGAGGTTACATTTACTGGTGTTTGAGTAACAGGGCCAGTGAATCCCTCAAGTAAAATATCCTCGGCAGATATCTCCTGACCAGCAGCTAGTTCGGCTGAAACTTCACCTGCAGAACCAGATGCCATATCAATAATTGATTGACGAGTCACAACTCCAGCTTCGCTTATCTTTCCTGCGGCTCGCAAGGCTCTAAAGGCACCACTGGATACACCACCAGATACAGCGTCAATAGCAGCAATAGTGTTACCTCTAGCTCTTGCCTTACCAGTAATCCTTCCATATGCCTGCTCGTCAGACAGAACTTCAAGAACGGATTCTGGGCTAAACTCGTAGCCTTTAGCTTCTATTTCCTCTCTTAAAAATTGATTAAAAGAATTTATAATTTCTACTTCTCTTCCCATAGCCGCAAAAGCAAAGGGAAGGGAGTAAGACACCCCCTCTATGAACCCAGGGGCAGCACCAACACCTCCAAAAGCAGAGCCAATTGCAGCACCTCCAGCACCTCCAGCCGCAACAACTTTACTGCCCTCGTTAAGCACCTCATCTTCTATCATGCCAGACATCGACTTCACCGTTGTCTCCCAGAACACCTGAGGGTTGTAAAACCCTGCCGCAAACCACCCCCACCAATCTCCGTACTCCTCAGAAAATCGTGCGTAATCCTCTTGATAAGAGATCATTTCTTCCGAATCCCCCATCGCCTTTATCCTGTTGTCTATTTCTATGGCTGAGTTATAATAGGCCATAATGGTTTCTTCATTTACGTCGGCCATCAAAGCTCTAGTGGGGTCGTATGTTTCTGTTTGTGTATACCCCTGACCAAAAGCTCTTGCCGTATCGTCAATGAAATCCCCTAGAAAAGGAATGCTATTTATAAAATCTCCGAACCTACCAGTAAGGTAATCTGTCTCATAATCCCAGGTCTTGACAAACGTACCCATTCTCCCCGCAGATGGCATCCACATCCATCTAAACTGTTGGACTTTATCGGTTTTGAAGTTATAGTAATCACCATTGCCTCTATTTAAAAGCAGATCTTCCCCTGGAATGTCTCTCTCGCCTATTGTCCAGTTCCCGCTTTCGGGGTCTTGGTATATATAGTTTTCTTTAAAGTCAGAGATGGCCATAGCCTCTCGGATACGAGACAAATCATCATCACTCCATGTACCGCTGTCTCCTTTTGTTATGCCAGAGTTGTTAGCGATATATCTCCAGCCCCCAGGATTTAATTCATCTTCAATACGAGATATAGCATCTTCGTTAAGATATGCCCCTTCTAGTTGCATAAGGGCGTCAGCCCAGTCAATATTGTTTTGTCTGGCTGAGTTTTTCTTAGCGCTAACAGCGATCTCAAGGTTTTCTTCTATGTCTCCACCCAAAGAATCTACTGGTATCTCAGTAGATGTGTTGGATATGGCTGACTGAAGGGCTGGGTTTAGCTCGTTCCAGTTATAGTATTGAGAACCCCAATCTGGCTGTAGTGTTCCCGATTCTGAGGTAGGCGCCGTAGAAGCCTGAACCGAAGGAGAAACCTGCTGAGAAGACTCTTCTTGAGTTTTTTTTTTTAATGGTGCTTCGCCTTCCACAGAGAATAAATCTGCTCTGAATTGTTCTTGATCGTACAAATCAAAAGGCAAATCCTCCCTCGAACTAAGCCTTTGATATAGCTTATTGAAGTCGGATTCACTGCTAGAATACTTTTGATAAAAAGAATCCTGAGTTGTTCCCTCGCTTAGCTGTCCAGAAGACTGGAGGTAATCATATACTTGTTGAAACTGCTCGTTCATTACAGCTTGTCAAATTCGGTTACAAGGTCATTAATTCCAATACCCATGGCCTTCCTCAAGCCTTGATCAAGGTTCTTCCATATTGGAGTACTGGAGCTACCAGCATCTATGTAAACCTCATCGATAGGTTTTTTATCTATACCTCCAGTTTTCCAGTCGCTAAGCTCTATGTAAACGCGACCATCATCGCCCTTGAGCAGCCTCATAGTGCTTGGGCTTGACTTAATGGTTATCTCATCACCATAGGTATCTGGAAGCCTAACGTATTCACCTGATGCTTCATCATAAGATAGCTCCCCCTCCACCTTCTTCTTCTTCAAATCGTCGCCTATATACTTGTTCAGACTCAATGGTATGTTCAGGTTACCTAAAGGAATGACGGACTGATCTGTAAAGTCCTGAACGCCAAGATCAATAGCGGAGAAGTTTTGCTGTAATCTGTCAATTGCGCCGTCCCAGCTTGTAATCTCTGAGGCGCTGCTCAATGAATTTCTTCTAAGCTGATTCTTCTGAATCTCTGTCTGATTCGGGGTCCTCTTTCTAGTGCTGAATTCTGTCGGGGCGATGTTCAACAAGTTTTGCTTCATCATCTCTCTTATAGCAACATTTTTGTCGCTCGAATCAAGCGAACTGTCTGTATTTTGTTGCTCCCATATAGTAGTCGCAGTGTTTGAAAGGCGACCATAATTTACGTTAGAAGATAAAAGAGTAGGGTCGGACAGTCTTTGATCAAGAAGGTTGCTCCACTGATTCTCTTTATCTGATTTTGAAATATCCTGAGAGTTAATCTTATTCCAAGACGATAGAAGCTCTGCCTCGAAGAAGTCAGAGTATGCTATTTCTTTGTCTATGTCAGAGACTTTTGGTTGGTAAAGCCCGACAACTCTGTCGATGTATTGGGATATAGCCAAGCTCTTTTCATCATCCGACAATTGCTGACCTGGATTGTTAGCGTAGTTCTCAAGCTTGTACTCCTGCATCGCCGTGTGGTAAGCCTCTTTACCAGTCTCGTCAAGGGTTTCATATGTGTTGAATGACCTAGTGAGATAGTCCTTAAGCCCTTGTCTTTTTTCTTCTGGATTTAAGTCTGTGTTATCGTTGTACGACTTAATAAGATCTCCTAGATCCTCCTGCAAGTATTTACCAGCGTTTCTTTCTGCCAGCTGGCTTGTCTGAGCCGCAAGACTAAATCCGTTGTTCGCATCAAGCTGATAGTACGGAGCCTCTAGAATAGGTCCCTCTATGATTTGATTTGTTACCTCATCCCTCAAGTATTGAGGATTGCCATTTTCATCAAGTTCGGGACCGTAGTAGGGTGCAATAATTTGATTAGTGGTTGCATCCCTTTTAAGATTATTGTAATCAAACCCCCCATTAGAAACTAACCTAACCTCATTGTTTAGGGTTTCTACTGTTCCATTCCACTTCAACCCATTGCCTAATTCATCCTCACCGAACGTAAGCTCCTCATACTTCTTTTGTCGCTCATCCATAGCTCCATGAAAGGAGTCAAACATCGTGGTGTACTGCTCCGCCTCGGTAAGTATCTGACTGAATAGCTCGGCGTTGTCTGGATTCTGACTATACTCTCTGGTTATGAAGTCCATAACGGCCAGCTCGGCGTCATTGTAATCGGCCTTGTTGTTTAGATCAGATAAAGACTCTCTTTGCTCGTTGTATTGCTTTTGCAGGTCTTTGTTTCTCTTGTATTCGAACTGCTCTCTCTGCTTGCGCTCTGCCTCCAGGCGCTGCCTCTGCTGCTCCCTGAATTGTTGCTGCTGTTGAATAACGGGGATTGCCCTACCAATGGCCTCGCCATAACTAACACTAGGAACGAAGGGGGTTACTATATCCGCCATTACGCAGTTTCTTCGTTGAATTGTGGCTGACTAAATACATTCTTGACAGCTTCATGATACATCATCCATTCTTCCTCCGATACTGGCTCCCCGTTTTGGATCTTAGCCTCTATGGTTTCGTACTGAGCGTGTATTTCTTCTCCCTGCTGTGGGTTTAAAACGTATTCACCTCCCGTCAACTCAGCTTCCTTTACTCCACTCTCTTCGTCAACGAGGGCTTTTTTGTTTGTGTCGTGATTGAATTCACCTCCCGTCTTGTATATATCCTTTTTTCTCAGAATTTCTTCGATCAATCCGCCAGAGTTCATTGTTTTCGTTTCTCCGTTCTTGTTTACCGTAATCGTAATGTCTCTATTGTCAGCTTCGCCGCCTACCCCAAATTTGTTCATCGCTGCATCTGCAAGCTTATTGCCAACCGTTGTCCCGAACCCGCCTGCCAGACCACCAATTGCGTTTCCAACAATACCGCCAAGAAAGTGCTGCTTAACTTTTCCGCCAGATCCGTATTTTATTTTAAGCCCGTTTTTACCTTCTAACATGCTAGCAAATTGCAAAGCATTTCCAACCGCAGTAGGAAACGCGCTAGCAGCCGCAGCCTCAGAGCCAGCTACATTTTGCTGAGCCAAAGCGAACTGATCACCATAAAAGCCAGCCTTCATTTGATCCGCCATAGTCTTTTGACCAACGTTTCTGTTCGCTATATCCTGAGCCGTAGCCGCTGCGGATTGACGACCAGCAACCTCCTGACCAAACGTCCTAGCCCTTTCTGCTTCGGTTAAATCATACACATTTTTGACCAGGTTTTGAGACCCAGCCATAAGCGCTCTCTCTCCCCCTTCGCCAAGAACATCTAGTTGACCCGCCTGGATAGTTTGAATGGGATCCATATATACCCCACCGCCTTTAGTGCCAGTCATTAAAGCCTCAAGGTCTTTTTGCTCTTGAGACTTTTTGTAAGTGTTTTTAGCTATATCGCTTACAGATCCAAGAAAGCTTCTTTGAGCGCCCTGCATCTGTCTCTCAGCCTCAGCCGCCCTTTTGTCTGCGGCTTGGCGATCAAGAAAGCCCCCAACTAAAGAAGCTGCTGTCCCTATTAATGGTATAAGTGGAAGTGGCATAATACAAATTTAAGAATTTTGGTTTAAACGAGAATCCAGCTTAGAAAAACTGTAGTCTACGTTAATTGCGTGTAGCTCAAGGGGTTCGGTGGTTTGCGTTTCTAACTTGACCCTGGCGTATGGTCCTCTCATCTGGTCTCCGTTAACGGCAGAGTTTGAAACCGCAAAGGCTGGGAATGCAGCACCTGCGCCTCCCAAGCCATTAGTAAATGGAGTCATATTGTAATAACCCCCAAGAAACGAACCGAGGGCGGGTGAATTCAAGTTGAGCTGAAGAAGAAGGAAGGGGTTGTAATTTCCCCAGGCTGGCCCATACCCGTTGTCTGTGCTGCTATTACCTAAAAAAGAATTTAAATAACCTCCTGCAAATGATCCAGTTGATACAAGGTTTAAAAGTATGGCTGTAGTATCAATATCATATAGGGCCCCTTCATCGTCGTAGAAGTACGAACCCTTTTTTACAGCAACAATTACTTCAAAGAATCCAGTCTCATGGACCCCAGTAGAATAAACATAAGTAGGCTCATCGGTGTCAAAAAAGTATTGAGACCCCATGTCATTCCATAGAGGGTTTATCAAATTACCATCATCATTAAGAACCTTTATCTCGGCTCCAATATCGATGGGAAACTGGTTCTCAGCTATTAGTTTTACTAAAATGTACTCACTCTGATCTCCCCCTTCCCCAAGCTCAGAAAAAGGAGATAAAATTTCGCTATTAACTATATCGACATAATAGCCCACAAACATTATAGGTATTGGAGATATGTTGCCAGTAGAGTTAATAACGCTTTTTGGCATTTCCGCATACTTAAATCCTTCCCTGTTGTCAAAGCTGTTAACCTGTCCTTCTTGTCTTTCCCCTGTGGTATACTCTTCATTAGTGTATACGGAGGCTGTCCATGAGTTGATATTAGTCTCTATCGACAGCGCGTTGAACGCCTTAATTGCTGATGGGTCTTGATTAGAGAACACATCAATGGAGGCCCCCCCGTCAACATCATAGAATCTGCATCTATTTTCGTTTACGTCGTGCTTCCACAGTCCGTTCTCCTTCGATGACAGCATTGTATTCCCCGTCCTGGCATAGCAGGTGGGTTCAAAGCTGTACCTCGTGGTCCATAAATCATATTTATTTGAGTAAGCTATCGTCATGAGGCAGTAGGGAATATAAGTGGTTCGTTACTATCAAGGTCAAAGACATTATTCCCGTAATTAGATAAGAATAAGAGCAAGTCTGGCGACGCTATAGGACCATCTCCATCGAGATCAGACAAAACCCTAGTGATTGCAGCGTTTAATGTCCAGGATTGAGCGCTGATACGAGTGGTTTCTAGTATATCTTGCAGGTCCCCAACCGTGAGAGTGTTTTCTGGAGACTCATCACTGAACTGTTCAATCTTTGCTACAATTGCATCGACGAGTTGGCTTATGCTAGCAGTTTCAGGATCGACTATATTCCCTGTATTTGTAGAGGTTTCAGCCACAGAAAGATCGCTTGCTTGAATGATGTCTCCTTCTATCAAGTTATTTACAAGGCTGTCTGAGAACGCCGCTGAGTCATCAACATTTGATATGTATGCAGATAGTATTTCTATTGGGTCTTGACCGTTCAACTGAAGACCAGTTATGAAGTCATTAATGTCGATGTTTCCGTCCTCATTAAGATCCGTAATAACTTCTTCACCCTCTTCCACAAAGAGGGCTGGATCAAGCGTAGTTTGATCTATTATTTCTTCTACGCTAATAGAGCCATCACCGTCTGTGTCAAATACGGTAATTGAACCCACTGTGTCGTCATCTGGAGTGGTTTCATCATCGTCCGTACCCACTATGCCAGTTACGGTTAATTGATTGACGAGCTCTGCCGCTTCCGTCAAGTCGACATTTGAAGAGGAGATTATAGTAAGTAGATACTCTTCCTTTAGGGGGTCGTAGCCACCGATTAACTTAACTATGCCATCTTCTGATTCTTTAAGCTTTATCTCCCGCCTGATTAACGAAGCAACCCCCTTGTCAGATATTGTCATTACACCCCCAGGTGATTTAGTCATCTTAAATACCTGATACGTATTTGAGTCAGCGAAATAAAGGGTGCTGTCGATTTTAACCACAGACTCTGGAGAGCTGGACCCATCGTCTTCATTCAAAAAGATTGGGTCCCCAAGAACCTCTCTGGAAGAGATTATGCTTTGACTTCCCGCAGCATCCGACAGAATATTCCTGTCCAAAGGAACCATGCTTATCTTATCTCTTTGCAGGACAACTAGATACTCGCCGAAGTTGGATATGTGATTTATATCACCGTAATTCTCTGACAAATCCTTAAAGTTAGCTCTGCTTAGGTTAAACGAACTAAACTTAGGTTTTTTTGAAGATGGGTCAGTAGAATCAGAGTAAGTAACAGAAGACTCTCTAACAACCTGTCCCGCAGATTCCGAATAAACATTTGGCCTCCCTATATAGTGGGAGTTGGAAGGAATGGTATCGTTTGCCGACATAGTTTCCAAGTACACCGACTTAAAGTTTGGAGTTGGCTCACTGAGTACCTCTTCATCATCGTAAATCAAATCTACAAACTCCCCTGATTCGAACTCCCTTACGTTAACTGGGACCTTTCTAAACCAGACATCACCTTTGTCGATAACCGCTGTGGGTGGATCATGCTCCAAGGTATTTGGCCCTGTCTGATTATCGAGTATAACCACTTTTCCAGTTTTGCCAGTCTCGTAATAAATTCTGTCCTCCTCATCGGCTTCTTTGTATGGGGAGTAAATCTCAATAATACAGTTATGCCCCCACTTAGAGGATTCCGCAGCAACCGAAGTGTAATCAAACCCAGTTGCAAATGGATTGTTCCTAAGAACTAAGAAGGCACCTTGCTGGTTTTCAGCAGGCTCTTCACTCAGAGGGTTGTTTTCATCGTCAGACAAAATCCTATAATCGACTACATCAAACTCATAGTTGTATGGATAGGCTCTCGCTCCACCATCATCATGCGATATAACCCTTAGTTTGTCGCCCTCAGAAAACTTGTATATAGAAAGCCCACCATCAATACCTCTAGCTCCAAATGAAGAAGAGTAAGATATAGGGTGTTCTTGAAGGTAATTTAAAGAAACGTAAATGTTTTGATTTGACTCCTCTACTTGCTGGCCCTCTATCTCTTTAGCAAAAGCCCCACCAGCAGAGTACTGCACAAATTCTTTCACACTCGTATTCTTGGAGTAAACTATCTTGTAGTTATGGGCCCAAGAAGGAGGTGTATGATCAAGCTTCAAGTATATAGAAACGGACCCTGGAGGACCAGGACGCTCTAATGAAGAGTAACCAGGTACGTAGACCGTAGCTAAAGGGTTGACAAATCCGTGCCTTCCCCTCTCGTCAAAGTAAACAATACCAAAATCGTGATCAGCACTCGTCTTAAAAGATCTGTCGTTAACGTTTACCCTATTAACAAAAAATAAAGCCGTGGTAATCTCAGAAAAAGAGTGAAGTCGCTTATGGTCTACATACGTAGAGTCCAAATAATACTTATAATCCGCGCTGGTGAATCTCAACAAGGGAAGTGTAATTGCCGTTTCAGTGCTTGCTGGTCCACCAAAGGTGTCATAAAAATAAAAACGAATAGTTCCTCTATAGAAAACGGTATTTGCCCACCCGTAAGGAGTACCTTGAGGGGTCGTAACCTGGGGGTCGGCGTTGGAGTTTACAGACCCCAAATTGTACATTGAGGCTCGATCATAATACCCAGGAAACTGAGTTCCTTCTGAACCCTGCCTTCCACCGCCTGGTCCCCCCTCCCCATCAAGAAGAGAGAACCTAGAGTAGGTATTGAAGTACTGACTGCCAAGCTCAATTCTGTTGGCATAAAAAGCATTTGTTGCGTTAGGACCCTCTCCAAAATCTAAATATCCCATTTGCCTGGTATAGTTATAAGCGGGAAGCGAGGCTGTATTAACCTCACCAATCTGAGATGGGAGGTCTTCCCCGCCTATTACGTCTATAGGATCATCTAAAGAGGCTGTAAATGGACTTCCAAAAAACTCCGAGACATACTGATAAGGAGATTCCAACTCGGAAGAAGATTCCAACTCGGCCAACTTGCTACTTCTCACCCAGGCCCAACTTAAATTGGTACTCGTACTTTCATTTGGGGCACCCTTCATACAAGTAAAGAGCTCGACATTATTTATCTCCTTAGCGCAAATAATAAAATTGACCTGTAGGTCTTCTCCATCTACGTTAAATCCCTCCAAGTCGAACAGGACGTCAGCTTTTTCAACAGCAAAGAATCCTACAGGAACCCTACTGGCATCAGGGGAGGCAGTCGAACTTTGAATCGAAGGGTCGGATACTTCGGTTCCATTTCTTTTTACGGCTACGATTAACTTAGCCAGAGGGTTAGTTTCATCATCAGGAACATTTGGTCTTCCCTGAGCTACACTAAGGCGATCAGGAAGATTTAAATCAATGTTGAGTTCAGATTGATCCTTTCTAGTGAGAATCTCTACATTCAGGTCGTTTAAATATTGAGCCTGAAGTTCTTCGTCAGTTATCCTGTCATAATTGGTTAAAGGAGAATTGTCGAAAATATCCAAACGCTTAAAAGACAGCATGGCTTTAACCGCATCCTTGACGACTTGTCTTCCGCCAGAGGCAATATCTGCGGTGAATCTAAACGAAGCTGTAAAGTTTACTGGGCCGCCCTTTAAGATAAGTGGGTTACCTCCGCTTGTGCCAAAACTGCATTCTACAAAAGTGTCGGCGTTAGCCCCCCCAACGGTTCTCCAATACAGAGTAGATCCAATAGCCTCTTGTATCCCGTCTTTTCTACCAAATACTGGATCGTCGTTGTATTCCAAAAAGAGAGAGCTAGAAATTACAGTAGACGTATCTATAAAATTTTCAGCGTTAACATCAGCATTAAAACCAGTGTCTTCTCCATCTGGATTTTCCTGCTCAACGGCCCCTATATGTGGAGTGGAATGGTAAGTATGGCCTTGTTGATACCTGTAAATATGCCAGTTTCTATCTGGGGCAATAGTAATCGAAATATCTATCGTATCATTCTCTGAATAAGAGTCTGGTACAGAAGAAAAATCTAACTGAAATCCAGTCGATTTATTATAATGAACTTGACCCTCAAGGTTGAGATCTACATCGTTTCTAGTTATAGCTGGCTTATAGCCAATATTGAAGTCTTGAAAATCTTGCGGCCTGTCAGCGTACTTAATTGAAGCTATACAAGAAGTTTCAACGTTGTCGTACCCGTCAAGATAGTTACCGTACAGAACCCTGTTAGAAGCAACAGACTGTGCTTTTGCTCGTCTTGGCAAGTTGTCAAACTGCTTGACAGATTCTATAGATGGGACCCCCTTCGTTATTCTGTCATTGTAGAAATCGTAAACGGTATCTACACCAGGCTCAACATTTACTTCGTCTATAACAAAAAAATCAGGCCCGTTGCCCCTTCTCGCAACAATCTTAATTTTTGATATTTCTGGACCTTGGGCGGGTATAGTGAGAACGCACTTATTGAACAAAGAGTGATCTACGTCAGAGGACGACCCCTGATTGATAATCGTGGGTGGAAACGCTATATCTGAATAGCAGGAAATAGCCGACTCAAAGCCGTCCTGATATACGTTTTGATAAGCGAATTGAAAACCAGGCTCTACCTTGAAGTTGCTTCCCGATCTGGATTCGTCTCTTTCAAACTTAAAAGTAATTGCATCTACAGGAGTTTTAGGGCAAGCAGTTATAAAGTCTGCCTCTGCGTAGATATCATCTCCGTGTATCTGAAAGTTGTTTTCTGACTGATAGGCTCTGTATGCGTTTATTTTTCTAGGTTCGTTTTTGCCATCGGTGAAATAAATAACAGCATCCTTTTCAAACTCAGGGCCCCTATCCGCAAATGTTTGCTCATTAATGTAAACTACATCACCTTTAACAAAACCTTGAGGGTCGAAGTTAAACTGCTTGCTTCTGTATATAAGGGTAAAAACCTCGGCCCCATCGTTAGCCAGCTTACCCTCTGGATCATAAGCCCAAACGCTATGATAAGAAGGGTCATCAGAAAACAAAAACAAATAGCATATACCAGTTCTGCTGTCTGTTACGCTGCCTATTACCCTAAAGAAGTGATCCCCCAAGTCTCCAACGACATCGACTATAGAGTTACCCTTTATGTTCTTAAGGACCCCCTTGTTCCCGCCATCGTCCTCACCTATATACAGGTTGAGAGCGTCAAGCATAGAGGTTTTGCTAATCAGCTTTCCATCAGAGTCTGCGTCAAGCTGTCTAGGTGTTATCTTATCTATCGGCATTAGTACTTAGGAGCTAATTGATAGTTCTTTCTAATTACTTGCAGGGCCTCATCCTTTGAGAAGCTAGCAAATCGTGCGCTTGCTTTTCTTCTCTCGTTATAGTACTCCTGTCTGGCTCTGGCCTTTTCGTTTGCTGGAACAGAAGCCTTACGCTCAATTATCTTGTAGTACATGTAGCATCTGAGCGCCTCCTCTGCATAAACGTGTATCTCTGGGTCCACGGATCTAGCCTCATCAGCCACATACTCTATAACCACCTCGGATCTGCCGCTGGCAGTTTCAATCTCAATCCTGTTTTCGTCAAGGTTGAGTCTGTACTCGCCAGACATATGCCCCCCACCAATACCATATAAATTCCCTGCCCCACCCTGATATGTGTAGTTATGAAAAACGTAAGGGAAGTCACCAATTGGATCCTGAGTGTCTCCTTTTGCAGATATGGTATTTGCGTTAAGGTTATTTACGATCTTGTGATAACCACTAAAGTACTGCTCATCAGATTCGAAAGGACCTTTATCAGTAATGTCTGTTGGTGAAAAATCAGCTATGTTGTACTGATTGTATGTGTTGGGGACGGCATTATTGACATACTCCCTAGAGTAATTAATTGATTTGTTCTCACCAAAAACCCTGACATAACCGTTATCATCTACAATACCGATCTTTACCAGCCCAGCAAAATCAACGGGGAGTGGGACAGTATTGTTTGCTTGAATCTTGAGCTTAAGAGATTTTATCTTGCTTCCAAAATCAAAACCCATATCCCTTACACCCCTAAGTGCAAAGTTTCTTATCGCTGAATCGGAAGCATTGCTAGCGTAGTCATCATCATCTAGGGTGATAATAAAATCCCTAATTACTTGACTAAGTTTTACTTTATGCTGTGCCATTATTCAGATGCTTCTTCTTGTGTTGTAAATGCGGATACGCCAGAATCCCTCAGTCTGACACCTATGAGTTTACCCATTTCCATGACAACTTCGCCCAAGTAGTGAGGGGGCAACATAAAGTCTCTAGTTGAGTCAATATTCGGGAGCGTTATAGTAGTCCCATTTACATTAGCCTCGTTAAAGGAAAAATAAGGCTGAAGGTCACTTACGTTGCCATTCGAGTCATAGGAAGAAGGTCTAGCATAGTAGGTCATTCTAGCCTCATTGGCTACACCCTCTGGGAATAACTCAATCTTGTCAGCAGACAAATAAGCTACTGGAAACATTTCAGTGGGGGCAGACAGGTTGCTCATTACAATTCTGTCCAAATCCTCTGGGCTATAAATGATTTCGCAATTCGTCCTGTCAAAATAATACTCCACGTCCGTGTTTGCAAAACTAGTTACAGAAACGGATATCAACTTTGAGAAGTTGGGGGGCAGCTTAAATGAATCGCTAGCTGTTGGGAGAGTAGTCAAAAACTCATTTCCCGTATAAAGTGAAAAAGTTTGTTCGTCAACCAAGCTAGACGAATTACCCCCCGTGTATTCAACCAAGCCAACAGCCCCAAAAGCAACGATATCTTCAGACCCAAATTGCTTGGTTCTTATAAAATAAGATAAATCCTCTAAGCGCTGCTTCCTGACAGACTTATCTCTACCTGGATCAAACCCTTGCCTTGAAAGCCTCTTAGCGTTTACAAGCTCTGCGAACAACTCGTTGTAGATGTTCATCTGAGCTACAGGCGCAAAAGAATTAAACACCTGTGGCGTTATAAATCCCTTCTGCTCCTTATTAACTAAGTCCTTAAGTGCATTATATACTTGTATCACACTGACCATGACACAAATATACGAAAAAGAAAATCAGGCTTATGAGCGCGTAGTAGTGTAGCGATTCTGCAATTGAGCAGCTATATTCCTGCACAATAAGTCTCCGACATCTTTCTTAATTATCCCAAACCTTGCGATCCTAACCTGAGGGGATTTATTACTAAATGGAATAACCAAACCAAAATTCCTCAATTCAATCTTTGTTTCGTCGTCATTCTCGTTTTTGTTTCTAAAACCTACAAGCTCTCCGTCTCTTGAGTATATGTATATCTCTCTATTGGCCGTTCTCCTGATTACAAAAGAATACAGGTTGTTATCACTAGTTAAAGTCTGTCCCTCATCAGGTATAAAAGAAAAACTAGGGGATAACGCTGGGAACACCTCGCTCTGTATGCTTGAGCTGTAATCAGACCCTCCTCCTGATTGTTGTCCGTGGTTCACCTCAAATTCATCACCGAGAGATGAAGCTGGAAATGGACCCATGTTAGAAACAAAGCTTTCCGTTAGATCAACCTGACCAATATTATTAGAGTAAAGCGGTTGGAACAAAGCCCCATTTGGAGCCACAAAAACAACGTAAACAACGTAATCTATCAGCGGGAATGGTACGTCTGGTACTGGAGGAACTGTAACGTATTCAATTGTGGCGTGATGAAAGTCAGAAGTAAAGTCGCTTGCCTGAAGTGTATAGCTTACAGATCCATCAGTTTCAAATCCAATGGTAAGCTGATCACCAATTTCAAGACCCCTACCCATGTTGACAACCTCAAAATTTGTAACGGTTCCAGACCCGTCAGTGCTTACCTTAAACGAAGGGTTTTCTGGAGGTGTAAAAACACCACCTCTGTTTACAAGCACAAGAGTGCTGGGTTCATCAGTAAGCCCTGAATCTAAATTGGACGTAGAAGTGATGTTAGAAGATATATCAACCCCAGGCTTCAAGCACCCGTTAAAGTCGAAGCAAACCGTCTTTTGATTACACGCTTCATCTGCATCCCTACAGAAAGGCTTTGGGCCTCCGCTTCCCCCAGCCCCAACGGCATCGTAATCGGTGCTTGCGGTTCCGCTATTAGAAAACGAAGTAATTGGTTCGTCATCATCGACGGATATATTCTCTCCCGCAAAATCAACAAACGGTTTGTTACCCACCTTCAAGAAATCGATTCCATTCACTACTGCATTAGCATCAAGACCAGTAATGATGCCGTCAGCACCAGCCAGACCTCGCTCTACAGGACGTGCTCGAACCCTAGTGTCGATAGTTGGCGATGGAGATATTTTAGAAAATGTGTTGGTCCCGCCAATCGCGTCAAACTTCATTACATTTTTTGTCTTGTCCCTGTTTATGAAGTCTATAATAGCCTCCATAAGCTCAACCTCTTTGCCTACATCGCAAGTAACCGTAATGCTCGTCTTTTCAAACGATTCTCCAGCGAGTGTAAGGCTGTTCTCTTCAAAGGGCGCAGAGGCGTTAAAATACATCGTTATGGCGCCTCTATCGGCAGCCATATAAGCCAGGTTATTAGCCTGCAATGTGATGGCACTAATCCCCTTTCCGTTATCAGAAAATACGGAACCCCCCTTAGTAGAAGGTTCATCGCGCTTAAACAAGAAGAACTTTTGGGTCATGCACAAATATACGAAAGAAAAAAGCCACCCGAAGGTGGCCTTTCCTTAACCAAGTTCTTTGTCGATCTGGGCAACTACTGCTGCCCCGCCTTCAGTAAGGCAATACCTGACAAAGGTATCCATAGGGTCTTTCCCTGGAGGGACTATAATAATATTCTTGTTGGTGTCGTACCATCGGATAGCATCCTCAGAGAGCTTTACGATTTGCATCTTCTCGGCCTGTCTGAGCTTAGCCTTCATGGCGACAACTGGGTTATCGAATGAATCAATAAAGGCTTGAGGAGATGACTTAGCCTTAAGTAAAAGGTCATGCTTGATTTCGCTGGCTGGGCGATCAGTATCAATGGAGAATGAAATAGCCACGGCCATGAGCTCATCAAGATCCTTGGATCGAAGCAACGTTACAGCGTCATGAATGAGGAACTCATCATCAACCGTCTTCTCAATCTTAGCTGAGTTATCCACCATGTAGAATAAAGATCCACCATTAGCCATGTTTCCTGGGTGCAGCTCTAGATATGACTGTAGATTAGGCTTATCTGGAGTGACAAAAAGGTTTTTATCTCTAAACACAATGGGTGTCTTAGTGGCATACTCTGATTGCTCGTCTTTAAATACGGAGTGCTCCCCAGCGCAATAACGCAACTCCCTTACCCTTCCTGATTCATCGTCAAATACAGTGATTTGTTTCTGACCTAACATGTACACATTCCCCCCCTTTGGAGCCGTCCAGTGCTTTATCTCCTTTCCGCTAGGACGAGATGAAGATAGGTTTGAGTTCACGGTAATACCATTAGATTTTTTCGGTGGTCTCCCACGCTTTGGCGTAGTCTGTAGTTGTGCCATAATTGAATAAAATTAATCGTTTAAGGTGGTAAGAAGGCAGGGGCCGAAGCCCCCGCCAAATTACCTAGTAGTGTATTACTTAAGCAATACGTGCTGGTTAGCAGCGCGTGTTACCAAGCAGCATTCTGATCTGTAGTGGAACTTAGCAACGTCCTGGTTATTCGTTCTAAAACCAAGTACATCACCACCCTCAACCCAGTGATTGAGCTCACGAGAGTATCCACCAGCGTCCTTGAAGTACATCTGCAATGATGGGGCTCTTTCGCCAGTTCTAGCGTCAGCAACCTGAGTCATTGGAACCATGGCGCCCTTAAAGAAGCCGTCCTCTCCGTACCCAACAAGTGTTGGATCATTCAAGAGCTTCCAGTCATGCTTATGGAAGGTGTAACCCCCACGGGTGAATGACTTAAAGCCAAGGTTCACAGCCATCTCTGGGGAGTTGTTGAACGCTCCGAACTGAGAGGCCAAGCCAGAAGTAATCGCACCAGTAGCAGAAGGACCACCACCGAGCATGTCATCAATACTCAAAGAGACCTCTCTGTTCACGTACATAGCGTACTCAGAAGGAGCCCCCTGATAATCCAACTCATAAATGATGGTGTCAAAGTTCCCGAAAGTAGCAGTGGCTCCAGCCATATCTGCAGAGACTATACCTCTATCCTCAAGGGCAGAGAAGTAGCCCTCAGTACCTACGATACCATCATTCTGGCCTAGAGTGACAGCCGTACCAGTTTGCTCACCAAAGAGCATCAGCATCTCACGCTGATCCAAGAACCTCTTACGAGTATCCATCTCGCCCTTCACGTACCATCTGTAATCGCCATTACCAGTGTTAATCCACCCAATGTTACTAGCCTGTGAGCCATTAACGTGGAATGTCTCTCTCGCAATAACGAAAGTTTGCTGACGCTTAGTGATTTCCGTTTGGTAGAAATCATCAGGTTGGTTTGCACCCTGACCAGCGATATTACCGATCACCGAGAATCTACCATTAGTAACAGAGAAGGTACCACCCCCGCCAAGAGCTCGAACATTCATTTGAGTTCCACCCTCGGTTCCAGAATCAACATACAATCTTTCCCCTGTGTTTTGCGCATACAAAACGTCGCCCACACGAGGACCTGCCCCCTCCGCAAATGTCATCGCGTTAGAGTCCCAGGCAACAGTCTCAGCAGTTACTGTAGCGGTGAAGCTGTTGTGCAATCTGCCTTCCTCCCAGTACTGAATTTCGTCAGAGGTTCCAGCGTTCTTCTTAGCACCAGTCAATTCCAAGAATCCTGTAATGCCTTGATCCCCATACGTCTTAACGTAAAGGTCCATGTTATCTGGTTTGTTGTAAACCAGCAAATCATCCAGAGAGGTGTACTTATCTGGACTTGTTTTCAACCCTGCGGGACTACCGAGGCCTGAATTTGATGTAGCAGCCATATTTTCTAGTTTTTAAAAGTTAGATGAACCCAAAACCGTTCTGCTGACCTAAAGCTTGTTTTAATTGATCAGAGAGCGTAGTGTCCTGAGTCGTCGTTGTGTTTTGTTTAGGGGTATCTGTAGATACGTTGGCTGCCGTATTAAGTAGATTCTTTTGACCATCACCAAGGCCGCGTGTATACGCAGCCTTCACAATTCTGTCAATGTTATCTACCACCGCTTGGTGCGATGACAGCTTATCGAAATCCCATTTCCCCTGATCGTCTACAAACTCGTTAAAGAACTCGTCTATACGAGCGTGTTTTGACTTTAGCTGATTTCTGTATCCATCATCTAGTCCAAACTCTAAAGTCTTTCCGTCCATAAGGTCAAACTCTAGACCTTCAAGAGCATCGACTTCAGCTGACATTTGAGAGATCCAGTCATCATCTAACGTGTAACGCGATTCTTCCTGCTGAACTTCTGGAGCAGAGTAGCTATCTCTAATCCTGTTTATTTCAGACTTGGCTTTATCGCCGTCAATTTTTAATTGGAGTTGAGAAAGCCTAATCTCTTCGTCCGTATAGACGTCGGGATCTAACTTGTACTTGCTTCCAATTAAAAGGTTCAGCTCTTCATAAGAAAGATTCGGGTAGTTATTTGCCATTTCAATTTGAATGGCCGTCATATCATCCATTCCCTCAGGATTCAATGACTGATACCTGAACCAATCTTCTGGTGCTCGGCCCGTATCTTCTACGAACTTTGCAATAGCGCTGATTCTTTCGTCCAAGGCTGGTGCCTCGGGCTGTTGAGCCCCCAACAAATCATCAATGCTGCTAATTTCTCTTCCTGTGCGTTGGCTCAAGAAGTCAATAACGGCAGCCTCGATTTCCTCTGAAGAAGGCTCTTGTTGTGCAGTTGCTGGCTCAGCGATCTCTTGCTGTGGCTCAGCGACTGGTTGTTCTACATTTTCCGTAGGCTGTCCATCAGCAGCTGGAGCTACTGTTTCCTGAATGGTAGGGGACGCCTGTTCTGTTTGTGGTGCCTGCTCTACAGGCTGGCTTTCGGTCTCTACGCCCTGATCCATAGAAGCGGCTAAAGCTTCTGGTGAATCAAAGGTTTCGATTTTACCGAGCCCTTCGAAATTATCTTCCATTTAAATTAAATTGTTTTGTTTTATGCTAAGGTCACAGCCGAGCTATCCAATCCGAATACCCCATACTCAACCATAGTATCTACTTTAGTGGCGTAGCACTTGAAAGTTTTATTCACCGCAACAGGAATAAAAGCAAACTCTCCGCCGCCAATCTTGGCTACCAAGTCGTCATTGTCTGTGTCTTGATAGATATACACGAAGTTCTCTTTCTCTGTGTCCAGGTTCTGAACATAGAGGTAAGCAGACGTCAACTTATCGTCCGCTTTGTAAACTACAAGCGCATTAGCATTAACAGCGGTTTGAGCCACTTTAGCTCGAATCATGCTGCCAGCATCAGCCGTAAGATTGATACCAGTAGTCAAATTCAAAGCGCTGCTCATTACATCAGCACTCGTCAGTGTTAATGACGCTCTTACTGTAGCCATTATGCTTCGAAGATTACCAAGTACTCAACAGTCATGTTGACGGCACTGGTATCAATATCAATATCTGCGTCTGTAACAGTTGTGTCAGCGCTCCAAGGGAAGAAAGCCCAGTCTCCAGCGTACAATCGACCTACCTCTGTCGCCCCAACTTTAATTGTTACGTATTCAGCGGCGGTGGTGCTGGTGTTTTTGATGTAAACCTTGTGAGCCTTATCGTCAGTGTAATCTGCCGCTGCAATCAAAGCTGTATCAGCCTGGGTAGTAGCGAAAAACTTTCTAGCAACACCCGTGGTTTGATCCAAGCCTGTAGTTACACCAGCCTTTGTCAAGGTGGCTGTTGTAGTCAGGGCCAGAGCGTCACCAGTGAGGTCTGAGCTAGAAAGAGTTAATGATGCGGTTGTTGTTGCCATTGTTTTCTGTTATATAAATGCAAATATAGCAATTATTTTTTAGGCTTTTTCTTGACCCTAAACCTACCTACTCTGCCCTCTCTGCGTTTTTCTCTAGCGGCTCTTCTTCTTTCCGATGGGGTAAGCTCACCCCATGTGGTTGGGGTTTCTGATGACACCTTTTTTGTTGGCCTAAAAGTCTTTTTCTTTCCCCCAGTGTCCTTCTCGCCAGATTCTGTCTGCCAGTCTTCTTTAAACCAGCGCTTGAGATTTAATCCAGCTTTAGTTTTTCTTACCGCCATTGTTCCCCCAGTTTTTTGCGCCAACCTTCCTGCACTTAGCTAATGCCCCAGAGGCATAAGCAGAAGGCCAAACCTTATATCTTGCCTTGACTTTGTAGTAGCAGGCGTCTTTTACGGTACCGCCCTTCTCATACTTATCGCAGCCGCAATCACACTCTTCTTTACCGCAGCCCTTTTTTTTAAGCTTCATGGCTAACAACTTTAAATTCAGCCTGTTCCACTGCGTTTGGATGAGGTTTGTAATCACCCTTCATTAAAAAGTATCTGCCACGATCCATCATCCAATGGTAACCATCTGGCGGGCTGACAGATTTCTTTTTGCTGCTTACGTTTAGCTTCCCGCCTTTGTTTTTCTTTATTGTGTTCATGACCCTTTAACCCACTTCTTACTTGGAGATTTAGTCTTGCTTGGGGACCACTTCACTTTATTGGCCCAGTAAGCAGCACTGCACTTACCCTTGGCTATGTTCTTGGCGTGACGACTCTTAAAAGCTTTACGCTGTCCTGCCGTTTGATTCGTCTTTACACCTGCCTGGCCGAAGCGAATAATCTTGATCTTCCCGTCGCAACGAACAGCCACTACGTGCGACTTACCTCCGCTGCTGGATCGCTTAGGCTTGTTCAGCCCTGAGAGTCCAAACCGCTTGAGTTTCTTCTTTACATCTTCAGCCATAAGACAAAGATAATAAAAACAAAAAAAGGCCCACGAGGGGCCTTCTTAAGATATATATGTATTACGCTTATGCGTTGAGTGTAAAGTCTGGGAGGGCAGCTGCAACAGCTGCGTCTACGATTGTGTCGAGGTTAGTTTCACCAGCACTGTTGTTGTACTGGATGTTGAGGTTGTGGTTGTACACACCAGCGTTCTCTACCGCCTTCATAGCGATATATACGTTAGACTCTTGTACGCTCACTGAGAGTACAGATACTGTTGGGTTGAGGAGGGTGAAACCACCGTTCTCAAATTCCTTCTCTCCTGTGTAACTCCAGGACTTAGATTCAAATGCAAATGCCATAATTAAAAAGTTTAGTGCAAATATAATACTTATGGTTTAACCCCGTATTCACCAGCGGGGAGCGTGTAAGTAATCTCACCTCCATTCGCCATGTCAAGGTAAGTGTATATTCTTGGAACGCTTACCTCCATGGAATTGTAAGTAGCCTGCCACGTTGTTTCATCGATTTTAACGCAATCATCTAACGACGCTTCGTTAAACCCAAAAGCGAAGTTAGGGCAACTAGAATCCTTCCAAGTTTCCTCTAGCTCAGACTCAGAAGTAATATTTACAGTGTACCTAGCCATTTTTATTGATATTGAGCAATTAAAGATTGAGAGCTATTAGCGTCTGGTCTTATGTATTCCGCGTTTCCATTTATTTGAGCATCTATAAGCAAAGTAGGTGAAGTCACATAAGCAGATGTAATATTAGGGGGTATATTTCCTTCGCGTGTATACCCAACGTAATAAAGTTTACCAGACCTTTTTAAAACTACGCTGCTTGGATTGTATGCAGAGTTTTTTATGTATAAGTCCTCCACATCGGTCCATGTGCTGGTTTGAACAGCGTCTCCGCTTTTGTGGTCGGTTGTAGTTCCGTCTCCGCTCAAGTAATACTGCCCGTCTCCTTGGTGATATAACTCTCCGCTTGAGTTGATTAAATGTGAAGAGTAATAATTAGGATATATTTTTGTCCAATTTGTTTGAAATGTCCCGCTGACAGAGCCAGTCTGGATCATAATAGTCTGATCGGTAGTGTAGTTTTGACCTAAAGGTTCGTTGGTATCGCACCTGCCACAAGCAAAAGCTCTTCCGCTTTGAATACCAGCTGTATGGTGGTAACTGCAAGAAACAAAAGAAAAATTATTATTCGTTGCGCTAACAAGATTTGTAGCATCTACAGCCGTCCATGAAGTCGTGTTCCCAGACTCCGTGGCTTGACCCGTTTTTCCGTCACCGTTTTGACCGCACGTATAAAGAACATTGCTAGTACCTTTGATAGCGGCAGAGTGATTTTCACCGCATGCAACGCTAACCCAATCGGTATCTGTTCCTATCTGGATCCACGAATTGTAAGACGCGGTAGTTGTTCCGTTTCCGAACTTTCCATATGAGTTTGCTCCTATCGCATAAAGTTTACCAGAGTTGATAGCTAATGTATGGTTGCTTGAACAAGCTACATCTGTCCACCCTGTGTCGGAATCCCCTATACCAGTAGCTTGGGTGAAGCTCCTTCCAGTTGGTGTGCCGCCTAAACCCCAATAGCTGGTTGAGTTAGCACATATATGAAGCTTTCCAGTGGAATCTATAATGACTATAGAGTTGTTTGTAGAAACAATTTTAGAAACAGTTCCAGAGAAAGGAGTGGCCGCTCTTGCATGTTTGCCGTCAACGTCGGAGGAGTAATTCCTGACTATATCTACACCAAGAGGAAAACCAGTAACGTCGTCGCCTCCGCCTTCCTTTCCGTCCGTCTCGTCATAGACCTGTCTGTAGGCTCCCCCCATCTGAATCAACCCAGAGGTAGGGACAGTCTCTGTGTATGTTCCAGTTTCCGCAACAGGATCATAAGCGCCACCCCCAGCAGAAACCGTTTGTTCGTTTATAGATGCGATATTACCCATGTCTATACCGTTTTTTTGAGCTATGTCTGGCATTATGCAAGAGTGATAAAGTCATTAGAAGGATTAAACCAAATCTGTCCGTTTGTACCGTCTAAACAGTAGCCGATTACACGAACAACATCTCCTGTTGTGTATGCAGATACATCGCTTGTTATGTGTCCAGCCGTGGTACTTACGTAAAGCTCGTCACCCGTGGCCTCTGTGCCGTCGATAGCGGTTGCCTCCATGGTGAATGTCCCTCTGAGCAACATCCCGTCTGTATCCGATGCCGTGCCAAGGGCAATAGCAAGGAGAACACCTCCTGAGCTAGAAGCTGCGTCTGCGTCTGCCTGAGCCCAGTTTCCCGATGAATTAAAGTAGTAAAGGTCGCCCTGAGTCATGCTTGTAGTGGCACCGAAGTAGACTACATCCCCTCGGTAATCGTAATCTGTGTTTGATGTTTTCTCTATTTTAACACCTCCAGTAACCTCGAAGTCACCATTGATCCTCACCAAGTCATTATCAAACTCCCCGTAAATCAGTGGGGTGGTGGAGTTGGAGTTTTCTATGTAGAGGCGGTTAGTTAGTGTTCCGCTTGCAGAAGCCGCATTTGCGCCTATGATTACATTGTTAGAGCCATTTTGAAATGCATTGTAACCTATAGCAACGTTATAATCGTTTCCGCTGCCTCCGCCGTCCATTGCACCCTGACCTAAAACTGCATTGTAAGAACCGCCTGTAGCATACATAGATCGCCCTCCAGAAACTGCATTATAAGAACCGCTAGCGTTTCGCATGGTATTAAAACCATTAAGCACGTTCCATTGGCCGCTGCTTCCGTTTCCAGCAAAATAACCAATAGACGTAGTATACCCGCCAGATGCTTTAGAGCTTCCGCCTATAGCGACACCATAGTCCGTGGTTGACCCCACGTCTGCTCCGTTTCCTATCGCTACATTGTTGGCTCTAGTTGTTATGTTGTTTCCTGCGTAACTACCGACGACGACGTTTCCAGCGCCAGACGTCATGGCAGTTCCTGAGCTATTTCCAAAGATGGCGTTAGAATTACCAGTAAGGGCTGTACCTGCGGCATAGCCAACCAGGGTGTTGTTTACGCCTGTTGTAAGAGCGTCTCCTGCCTGATAACCAACCGCTGTGTTTTGAGTACCAGTAGTTAGCGCAGTTAAAGCTTGGTAGCCTACGGCTACTGTGTTGGACGCGGTAATGGTGCTGTTACCTGTGGAGATAAGCACGTTATTGCTCCCGTCATTAATATCGGCTTTACCGCTAACATCCAGCGCCTCAGCAGGCGTCGAAGTCCCCACCCCTACATTACCTGTAGTGTAGTAGATGTCGCTACCAGAGGTTGTCCATGGAGATCCTGAGAAGTCTACGAACGTAACTGCACCAGCACCATCGGTTTGTAAAAGCTGTCCTGTTGACCCGTCAGCGGTAGGAAGCGTGTAAGCAGACGTAGTAGTGTTTGTAGCGCTACCAATAAAGAACTTACCAGACGGCAAATTAGGTACGTCGTTAGCTCTCCCAGCACCAAGCACAACGCTCGAGATTTTGTTCCCAGAAACATTTACCTTGACGATAATTCCTAAATTCTGAATAGCTGAGGTTCCTGTTGGCTTAGTGGTTGTCCATCCACCCGAAGCACCAAGGTAAACGGTTTGGCCCTCAGAATAGATAGATGCATCAGGGACGTCTATGTTGTTTATAAACCCTAAAGCAACGGCCCTTCCTTCTGCCTCGTCAACAAGGTCCTCGTTCAGAATTAAGTGCGCTGGGTAATTAGTGGTTGCATCTGCAGCAATAACCTCAACGGTATTTCCAGTAGACCCAGTGACGTGGAGTGGGGTGCCCTTGTCAAGAGAGCTGCCACTTACGTTTTTTACGGCTTCTGTAATTGTCTGAATGTAATCCCAAGCGGTATCGTAATCAGTAGCGCTTTGCTTAAAAATCACTTGATCTGCAACGCCTCCTGTGGGTACCCCCTGTCCATCTGCACCATCTGCACCAGCAGGTCCTGTAGCTCCTGTAGCTCCTGTAGCGCCAGTCGCTCCCGTGGCCCCAACAGGAATGGAGAAGTCGAATACAGCAGCGCCACTTGTCCCAGAGTTAATGACTGTGGCTGAACTGCCTTCTACGCCCGTAGTTACAGTACCAACCGTTATGGTAGCGGCATCACCAGTAGCCCCCGTTGGACCAGTTGGGATGGAGAAATCAAATACAGCATCCTTGGTAGTGCCGCTATTCACTACAGCCGCAGGAACCCCCTCAGCCACGGTGGTAACCGTACCAGCCGTGATGGTGGCTGCATCCCCCTTCTGACCCTTCTCAGTAACGGTTAATGAAACATCAGCTGGCTTAGTCACCGTAACCGTAGTTGGTGACGGAACCGTGATGTTTACTTGATTAGTATCGCTGTCGAAGTTTATAGCCATGCTTAGATTTCGTCTTGAGCTGGAAACCAGCCATTATCTTCCATGTATTGTTGATCCCGAATCGTAGTATCGCTTGGGACGATGTGCCCGAACGGGAACGAGTTATTAGTTTGAACGTATGCGGAAAGCGAATACCGTTCCTCGTTTGAAAGCTCGGGGAAACACGCCACCAACCTCTCTAGGATTGCAGCGGGGTGAACGTGGATGAGGTAATCCGTATCCACTTGCAGCGCGTTCTGGATTCCGTCGGGGTGGACTACAATCCCAAACACGGTTGAAGCCGCTTCGCCTTCTGCCTGAATGAGTACGGGCCGCGAGATGTTGTAAAGCTCTCGCGTGATTTGCTTTGCCC
>Ga0222719_10001170_pt1 | contig 25780 bp, 29 predicted proteins | sample C33_34DmetaG_FD_165039 | JGI IMG/M metagenome (GOLD analysis project Ga0222719, IMG submission 165039) | Estuarine water microbial communities from San Francisco Bay, California, United States - C33_34D | ecosystem: Environmental > Aquatic > Marine > Unclassified | place: USA: California...
GCACAATGGCTAGGCCAATGTATGAGACGGCCGCTGACCGCGCAAAAGAACAGGCTCTGGCTGATGCTTTTGCTGCGCACGGCTATGAGTTTTACAAGCTGCCGATACAGTATCGCCTCGACTTTGTGGTGTTTAAAGGCGGCGTTGCCAAGGCGTTCATTGAGGTGAAGCATCGCAACGTCAAGCTGTTTCAATACGACACGGCGATGATCAGTTTGTCTAAAGTGATACAAGCGCGGCTGCTGACACAGCACACTGGCTTGCCAGCGTATTTATTAAACGTATATAAGGATAACATCGCTCGCTTTGACTTTGCGAGTGATTACGAAATTGGGAAGGGTGGCAGATCTGATCGTGGCGATGCCCAAGATGCAGATATCTGCGCCTATTTTCCAATCCGAGCCGCAACGGTTGTGCGGTAGTTCTAAAGTTTAGGAGTTAAAAATGGCTTTAGGTTTTTCAGAGAACACATCATCAGGCGGCGGGGATTTCTTGCCAATCATCAAGTTTAGTGCAAAGGATGGCTCATTCGTGCGTCAAGATCGGCACCAAACTAGCGAGGGAACTTGGGAAAAGAGCGAAACCGAAATGGATTTGCCTTTGAAAGTTGTAATGGATATGGACGCAATCGAGGTTGGCTTCATCGCCTTCACCACGACTGGCCCTGACTTTCGCTTCGTTAAGGTTGGCGAGCCAATGCCGATCAAGCCGAGCGATGAGCATAAGGAAGGCTTTCGCATTCGTATGTACAACAAGGAAATCGGCCTGCGCGAGATGTCATCATCAAGCAAGATCGTGCGTAATCAGATGAACGACCTGCACGATGCGTATCTGGCTGGCAAGGCTGACAATCCGGGCAAGGTGCCAGTGGTAGAGATCACCGGCTCTGATCGCATCCAGATTGAAACCAAGGCTCAGGGAACGCAGACGTTCCGCTCGCCAAAGTGGTCGATTGCTGGCTGGGTTGATCGCCCCGCTGGTTTGGACAAGGCAGAAGCTGCCCCAGAACCCGCCGTAGCAGCCCCAATAGCTGCAACCCCTTCAGTCGTTGAGGGCGCTGATTTGTTCTAGCGGCGGTAGTGACCGGCGGCGGTTTCCTCCCTTGACCGCCGCCGGTCACGCATCAAAGGGGTCAAGGGATTGGGGTAGTGAGATGACAAATATAGCAGCATATATAGAACAGGTGGCGAGGCATTACTGGGGTGAGCCGAACCCGCGCCTGTCGAAAGGCACAGAATTGCGCTGGGGAAATCACGGCAGCAAGAGCATTGACGTGCGCAAAGGGGTTTGGACAGATTTTGAGACAGGTGAATCTGGGGGCGTGGTGGCATTGGTAAAAGCAAACGAGCCAGCGTCTATCAATGGCAACATCCCAGATGTATTGGAGCGCAAGTTTGGTATCAGCAAGCAGCAGCAAAAGAGCCTGCCAGTGACGCCGAAGATGTCTCGCGCCTATGATTACTATGACAGCGATGGCGTGTTGGCCTATCAGGTGCTGCGCTTTGACAGCCCAAAGACATTCAGACAGAGACGCCCGGATGACAAGGGCGGCTGGATCAACAGCATCAAAGACATTGAAGCCCTGCCATATAACCTACCGGCCATTATCCAGAACCCAAAAGCGCCAGTGTTTATTGTAGAAGGCGAGAAATGCGCCGATGCATTGATTGAGCTTGGCCTGATCGCCACGACCAACAGTGGCGGCTCAAAGAATTGGAAGCCGGAGCTTGCGCAGTATTTCGTTGATCGCAATGTCGTAGTGCTGCCAGACAACGATGAGGCCGGGCAAGCACACGCCGACACAGTGATCGCGGCATTGCACGGCACGGTCAGCAAGATCAAGCGTCTGGACCTGCCAAACCTGCCGCCAAAGGGTGACGTGGCCGACTGGCTGATCGCGGGCAATGGCAAGAAGGTGTTGCTTGAACTAGCGCGGCAAGCGCCAGTAGTTGAGACAGCGCCGGAGATACAGCCTGACATTTATCCGCTGTACGATGAGCATTACCTGATGTCGATGCCGCCGGTCGAGTGGATGATTGACGGCGTACTGACAAAACACGGCTTCACTGTAATGTATGGTGCGCCCGGCACCGGCAAGTCTTTTCTCGCTATTGATATGGCGCTCTGTATGGCACACGGCAAATCGTGGCACAACAGAACGACAAGGCAAGGCACAGTGCTTTACATAGCTGGTGAGGGCGTTGGCGGCCTAGGCAAGCGCGTCAAGGCGTGGAAGCTGCACAACGGCATTGAGGGCAACGGCTCGCTGAAGGTGTTGCCTATGGCCGTTGATATGATGGATGAAGAAAGCATCGAGAAGCTGCTGCGTACTATTGACAGCCTCAACACAGAGTTTAGCTGCCTAGTGATCGACACTGTGGCTCGCAGCATGACCGGCGAGGAAAACAGCGCAACAGATATGAGCGCGTTCATCAGAGGTTGTGACGCAGTGAAGCACCACACCGGCTGCGGCCTGCTGGCAATACACCACGCGGGCAAGGACGCAAGCAGGGGCATGAACTCAATGCGCGGTAGCTCGGCACTAGCTGGCGCTGCCGACACTGTGCTGGCCGTTGGCAAGTCGGAAAACATCGTGGCGCTGTCAATGGATAAGCAAAAAGATGCAGAGCCAATGGACAAGATGACCTTTGAGATGGTCAGCATTGCCCTGATGGATGACGCCAGTATCGTGATGAAACAGATAGAGGCGCAGGGTGCAACCAAGCGTCCAGAGCTATCAGCGCGGCAGTATCATGCGTTCCAATCGCTGCAAAATACGTTGATAAAGTTGGTCGTTGATGCGGTGTCAGTTGACGTTTGGCATGAGGCGCATAGGTCGAAATCACCCGATTTAACGAGCGCACAACGCAAAGATGCACGTCAAGGACTGCAAGATAAGGGTGTGGTGACAGTGCATGAAGGCAAAGTGTGGATTAACAAGGAGTTAGCGGGAAATGTGGGGTGACCATCCCACACCTATCGCACGTTCATCGCAGGGTGGGGCGGGTGCGATGATCCCTAGGGATCGCACCCCACCATCGCACCCCACCCAAAGGAGGATAAAATGAAGGGAAAAGTAACTAAGCCAAGCAAGCAACATTATGCGCCTAGTCAGATGGCGATGCGCCGAATGCAGGATGCGCTGCATGAATATGACCGAGCCGCAACATCAATGGAAGCGAAGTGGGGAATAGATAGATTGCCTTGGCTTTGTGAGCAGGGGCTGCGTGGTAGGTTTGAAGCGCAAATGGATAAACTGAATGAGGCAATAGAAAGCCAGCACGATGTTGAGCATCAGGTATCGGTGACGTTGCGAGGATTGGCTGCGCTTGAGCAGGCTGCCATAGCTGGTGGGCATGAACCGCTGACTGGTGATTATTGGGAAGCGCAGATGGATGATGGCAAGATACTAGCGATCACCCGCAATGGCTATGAGGCAGGCAAGGTTGCCAGCGAGCATAGAGAGATGGTGGTCTACAGCATTGATGAGGTCGCAGCCATCGTGTCAGGCTGGCGTAACGACAAGGCTGGGCAAGTGGCTGATATAGCCAAGGCGATGTGGCCGGGTGCCGCTGTTGAAAAGGTCAAGACAAGAACTGAAAAGGAACTGAATGATGAAATCCCTTTCTGAGAACAAGCGACCGTGGTCTGTTGTGCCAATGCGCTGCTTTAGTGAGAGGCAGCTTAACGAGACTGACCTGCGTGTGCTTGGTGCATTGTGTGGCTTTACGAACCGGCACGGCGTGTGCTGGCCGTCTATGGATACGCTGATGACTGTCAGCAGTATGAAGAGCCGCACGTCAGTGCATCAGAGTGTCAAGAAGCTCAAGAAGCTCAAGTATGTGCGACAGCTAAACCCCAAAGATTATCAAGAGACAGCAACAGGTTGGAAGAGCAACAGGTATCAAGTGCTGTGGGATGGTGACGAGGCGTTGCCCCGGTGGGAAGATGTACAGTCTGCCAAGCCATTGCAGTTACGCAGTGACGCAGGCGATGAACCCGAAGAGATAGGGGGTCTGGGGGATTTACAATCGCTCTCTCACACGCACGGCTTGGCCGGTCGAGGCCAGCCAAAGTTAACCGAATTGCAGTTAACTTCTGCCGAACTCTGTCATGCCTACATCAATGTCGTAATGCAAGCGACTGGGCAAGTGCGCCTGTTTGATAACGAGATCTCACACGCCACGCGACTGGCGAATGCCGGGTTCACTGCGGCTGATGTGAAGGCAGCAACCCTAAACACCTGTGATGCTGCGCTTGAGCGCAGGGCGGGGGTGCCGTCTCTGTACGATGTGGCAGAGGGTATGCTGCCGTGATGTACAAGCAGCTAGACGTTGGTTTGTCGGTGTACGGCGCGGCCAGCGGCGATACCCGGCCACAGCAAAAGCGACCCCTTGCCCCCCGCCCCTCCTATCTATCTATAGGGGGTGTCACACAAAATTTTCGCACCGTTTGCCCGGACTGCGACAACGGCTTCATCCGCGAGCCGGATGGCTATGGTTGCGTCCAGTGGACATCGTGCTATTCTTGTGGGGGAATAGGAGAGGCCAATGATTGATGAGGGCGATGGCTCATTTGAGCGAAAGCTAACCAACCGGCAATGCCCGCGCTGTCGCAGCGCGATTGTGTTGCGCCGCGATGACGTGCATAAACGTGAGTTCGATTGCACTGTATGTAATTTAAAAATTATTGACGTTAAGGGAGAAAGCGAATGACTAAAAAAGAACTGCCACCAATGAACCGTTTTGAATTACTTGAGGCCGCCAAGGAAACTGTCGCTGATCGTGGCGAGGCGTATGGCAGCATTTGGGATAATCACGAGCGCATTGCTATTATATGGACGGCGCTCATTGGCATACAGATTGAGCCGGAGCATGTGGCTATGATGATGGCTGGCGTGAAGCTGGCTAGGTTGTCTGCCACGCCGGATCATCAGGATAGCTGGGTTGACTTGGCTGGCTATGCCGCAACAGGGTCGGAGTGTTTGTATGTCAGAAAACAAAACGCCAACGATTAGGCAGCAGCGCTCGGCGCTTGCGTCAAGTGACGCTGATCGGCGCGAGGCCGTTGTGCAGGAGCTAGAGGCGATTGGCGCTGGTGAGGCGACTGACGTTATCCAGTGGGATGATATGGGCAGGGTCACGTTGACGCCGAGCGATCAATTGTCGGATCGCGCCCGGCGGGCGGTCAAGAAGGTCAAGGTCACGCCCAATCAGTTTGGCAATACGATTGAAGTTGAGATGCACGACAAGTTGTCGGCGTTGCGGCTATTGGCGAAGCATCGCGGGTTATTGGAGCCTAACAGTGACGGCGACAAGCCAAGCATGATTGGCATTAACATTACTGGGCCAACGGCGAAGATTGTCGAGATTGAGGGTGACGATGGGTAAGGTCATCGACATGAAGGATTACATCAGCGTCAGATTTTTTAAGCACGATATTTTGTGTGGTTATTGTAATCAGTTGACTAGGGGTCGGGTATATGATGGCGGTGAGGCTATTGTTTGCACGGTGTGCAGCGGGCCTATGCTTGAGTTAACTAGCGATGAGTATTGCGGAGAAACTACTATTATTTTTGACCCAGAGGATTATGATGGCGCGAGCTAGAGCAGCAACAGACAGATCACCCCGGCGCAGGAAGCAGCCAACCACTGAGGCTTTGGCGGGGTTGAATTTAGATTTTTCGGAAAGTCCGACCGTATGGGAATTTTTGCAAGACGACAGCTTCGTGCGTGGTCTGATGGGGCCAGTAGGATCTGGCAAGACATTCGGTTCGTTAGCGGAAGTGATGTTGCGGGCGGTGAAGCAGGAGCCATCACCGATAGATGGGATCAGATATACCAGATTTGCAGTTATCAGAAACAGCTACCCGGAACTACGCACGACAACGATTAAGACGTGGCAGGAATTGTTCCCTGAGAATGTTTGGGGGCCGATGCGCTGGTCGCCGCCAATCACCCATCACATCAAGCTGCCGCCACGCGATGGCGTGGCTGGGCTTGATTGTGAGGTGATATTTCTGGCGTTGGATCAGCCTCGGGATGTGCGCAAGCTATTGTCGCTGGAATTGACTGGCGGTTTTATTGACGAGGCGCGTGAGTTGCCGAAAGCGGTGGTTGACGGCTTGACATCGCGTGTCGGTCGTTTCCCGACTAGGGCGAATGGCGGTTGCACTTGGCGCGGCGTTTGGATGAGTACCAACCCAATGGATAGTGACCACTGGTGGCACCAGTTGGCCGAGAAAAATCCTATTCGCGGAAAGTATCCTTGGAAGTTTTACAAACAGCCCGGCGGCGTGATTGAGGGAACCAAAGAACACGAGGACGCCATATTCTCGGCTGATAAATATTGGATCAACAACCCGCAAGCTGAGAACACCAACAATCTGCCGCCCGGCTATTACGAGCAGCAGTTAGCGGGCAAGACTATTGACTGGATACAATGTTATGCCGGGGCGCAATATGTTTATGTGCAGGACGGCAAGCCGGTCTGGCATGAGTTTGTTGACAGTATGATGTCGGCTGACGTGCATATCGAAGAGGGTTGGCCGGTTCACATTGGGCTTGACTTTGGTTTGACGCCTGCGGCTGTCTTTGGGCAGAAGATGCAGAATGGGCGGTGGCACGTTGTGCATGAGCTTGTTGCGTTTGATATGGGGCTTGAGCGGTTTTGCCATCACTTGCTGGCTGACATACAGCAGCACTTTCCAAAGTCGGACGTGCTGATCTGGGGTGACCCGGCGGGTGTCAAGCGTGACGAGATATTTGAGGTGACGGCGTTTGAGCATTTGCGCACGATGGGGCTACACGCTAGGCCAACCAGCACCAACGATTTTATGGTTCGGCGTGAAGCTGGTGCTATGCCGATGAATAGGTTGATTGACGGCAAGCCCGGCCTGCTGGTTAATCGTTCTTGCGTCAAGACGCGCAAGTCTTTGGCTGGTGGTTATCATTTCAAGCGTATGGCAGTTGGCGCTGGTCAGGAGCGGTTCCGCGATGTGGCGAATAAAAACCAGCACTCGCACGTTGGTGACGCATTTGGCTATTTGATGCTTGGCGCTGGCGAGGTGCGGAACATTACGCGCAACAGCCAGTTTAGCAATCAGTTTAAACAGGCCACAGCAAATATGGACTTTAGTGTTTTTTAATGTGGCAGCGCGAAATAACCAACAATCGCCAAATCCAGATTGTGCCATTTCACTGGACGCATCCCTATGCGGCTGATTTGCGGGAGCATGACAAGAAGGCTTTTGATCATATTCCTAATTATCAAGAAATGTTAAAGGCGTTTCAAGCCGAGGGCGGCGCTATCACGGCGCTGTGGCGCGGCAGGATTGTCGCCTGCTTGGGTTGCAATGTTATGTGGCCGAGCGTGGCAGAGGCGTGGATGATAACATCTATAGAATTTCCTAATATATCTACTACAGCGACAAGGGCAGCTATTAGATATTTCGATAAGATCTCTATAGAGTATCAATTAAAACGATTGCAGATCACTGTTGACACAGAAAACGAGCTTGCGATGCGGTGGGCAAAGGTGTTAAAATTCACACCAGAAGGATTACTGCGCAAATATGGGCCGGGCAATTCTGATCACATGATGTTCGCAAAGGTTTACGAATGAGCAATCTTTTTAAAACCCCGAAAATGCCAACGCCGCAACAAGTTGCCCCAGAGGTGACAGAAGCGCAAAAACGGCAAGAAGAGCGCCTTGAGGCGCAAGAAGAAAGCCAAGCACGTCAAATGGCTGCTCGGCGCAGGGCTAGGCAGTACGGCGGTCGGCGTATGCTTATGGCTTCTATTCGCGGCGGCACAGCCGAAGATGAAACAACATTAGGAACATAATTATGGGTGCATTTAAAAAACTTATGGGCATGAAAGTTGGCGGCAAGACTGTTGTTGAAAAAATTAAACAAGAAACAGCGCCAGCGGCTGTAAAAGTTGCGGCCACACCAGATCAACGAGCAGAAGCTGCTCGTAGACGTGGCCGCAGAGCAGGTCGCCGTGGGTTAATGATGGCTGGTCGCCTTGGTGGCGGCGGGGGTGAGCAAGAAGAAACCAAAACAACATTAGGAGCGTAGTTATGCCGAAGAAAAAAGGTAAGGGTTACGGTAAATAATGGAAAAGAAAAAAGAGGTTTGGGATAAGAAGCGCCCAAAGGGTTTGGGCAAGTCAAAGGGTTTAAGCCCGGCACAAAAGCGCAAAGCGCAGCGAGCCGCAGCAAAGGCTGGCCGTCCATATCCTAACCTTGTCGATAATATGAGGGCAGCGCGTGACTAAGAAGGCGCATCAAGCACCGGGCGGTGGATTGAACGAAGCCGGTCGCAGGCATCACGAAGCCAAAGACGGCGGCAATCTAAAGCGCCCAGTCAAAACTGGCACTGGGCCGCGCCGCGTTTCTTTTGCTGGCAGGTTTGGTGGTATGGCTGGCCCTGAGACAAAACCAGATGGATCGCCCACTAGGTTAAAAAAGGCACTATCTGCTTGGGGCTTTGGGTCAAAAAAAGCTGCCAGAAACTTTGCGAAGAGGCACAAGAAAAATGCGTAGTGTTGAGGAAATCCTAAAGCGTCACGATATTGCGCAGCGCCGCAAAGACAATTGGCGGCAGATTTACGAAGATTGTTATGAGTTCGGTTTGCCGCAGCGCAATCTGTACGATGGCTATTACGAGGGCGGTGGCTCTCCGGGGCAGAACAAAATGGCTCGCGTGTTCGATAGCACGGCCATCAATGCAACACAGCGATTTGCCAACCGCATCCAGTCGGGTCTATTCCCGCCTTATGCACCGTGGTGTCGCCTAGAGCCGGGGCCAGAAATCCCAGAAGAGCGGCGCATCGAAGCACAAATGGCGCTGGATATGTACAGCGACACAATGTTTAGTGTGCTGCGCCAATCTAACTTTGATTTGGCTATGGGCGAGTTCTTGCTCGATCTGGCGGTCGGCACAGCTTGTATGTTGATCCAGCCCGGCGATGAGCTAAACCCAATCCGATTTACTGCGGTGCCGCAGTATTTGGTTGCCATTGAAGAGGGCGCACACGGCAGGGTCGATAATGTTTACCGGCGTATGCGTATGAAGGGCGAGGCTATCAGCCAGCACTGGCAAGATGCCGAAATCCCAGAGCGTATGCAGCGCATGATTGACGAAAAGCCGACTGAGGAAATCGAGCTTATCGAAGCCACACTGTATGAGCCTGAGATGGGTGAGTTCTGCTATCACGTCATTTGGCCGGAAGGCAAAGCCGAGCTATTAAAGCGTTACATGAAATCTAGTCCTTGGATCGTGGCGCGTTACATGAAAGTGGCCGGTGAGGTCTACGGTCGCGGGCCGTTGGTTACTGCAATCCCAGACATCAAGACGCTCAATAAAACGCTAGAGTTGCTGCTTAAAAATGCCAGCTTGTCAATTGCCGGTGTTTACACTGCTGCTGATGACGGCGTGTTGAACCCGCAAGCGATCCGCATTGCGCCGGGTGCAATTATCCCGGTGGCGCGTAACGGTGGCCCGCAGGGTGAGAGCTTGCGTCAGATGCCACGATCTGGTGACTTTAACGTGTCGCAGATCGTCATCAATGATTTGCGCATGAACGTCAAAAAGATTTTGCTCGATGACACATTGCCGCCTGACAACATGAGCGCAAGGTCTGCGACAGAGATTGCAGAACGCATGAAAGAATTGGCGCAGAACCTTGGCTCCGCTTTCGGTCGTTTGATTACTGAGACTATGGTGCCAATGATTGCGCGTATCTTGTATGTGATGGATGAGCGCGGCTTGATTGAAATGCCACTGCGCGTCAATGGCCTTGAGGTTAAGGTCACACCAGTCAGCCCGATTGCACAAGCGCAAAATATGGGTGACATCGAAAAGATTATGCAGTGGGTGCAAATGTCGTCAGCCCTTGGCCCAGAAGGTCAAATGGCTGTCAAGACAGGCAGTATTGCAGATTATGTTGCTGACAAGCTGGGTATCCCGGCTGAGTTGCGCACATCTCCCGAGGAGCGCGAGATGATGATGCAGCAGGCAATGGAAGCCGCCCAGATGGCGGCGCAAGCAGAGGCCGGTGCAATGCCAGAGGGTGAGGCACCGCCAGAAGGGGCATAAGAATGAACCCAGACGGTTGGGATGGTCTACGTTCTGTAGACCCTAAGATTGCAGAAAAACAGCAAGTTGATAAGGACGACATTGATCGTCTTTATCTGCGCGTGTTCGCCAGTGACGATGGGGCAAAGCTGCTCACCCATCTACGCGCACTGACGATAGAGCAGCCAACGTGGTATCCCGGCGAAGAGGCCAGCCACGGCTATGCTCGCGAAGGCCAGAACAGTCTGGTCAGGGAAATTGAGCGGCGCATGAAAAGAGCGAGATCACTATGAACGAAACTGATGGTCTGTTGGCCGATGCTCAAGTTGAGAGTGACGATAACCAACAGCAAGCAGAAGAAACAATCTCACACGTTAAGCCTGATGGCGAGACAGTTTCTAGTGACGCAGTAGCGTCAGAGGCGGCAACCGAAGAGGGAAAACCTGAGTGGTTGCCAGAAAAGTTTAATACCGGCGAAGATTTGGCAAAGGCTTATTCTGAGTTGCAGAAAAAGTTTAGCCAAGGAAAGCACAAAGCCCCAGAAGAGTATGACGAAAGCGTGTTTGCCGAGGCTGGTATCCCAGAGGATGACGAGCTTTACACAACATACAAAGACTGGGCCAAAGAAAACGGCATTAGCCAGTCTGCGTTTGAAGAGCTTGCTGGCAAGTTTATTTCTATGGCTGGTGATGAGGCCGAGGCCGCAAACATTTCATATAAAGAAGAATACGAAAAACTAGGCAACAATGCTGACGCAATCATCAAATCAATGTCTGACTGGGCATCAAGCCTAGTTCGCAAGGGCGTTTGGTCTGAGACTGATTTTGAAGAGTTCAAAATTATGGGCGGCACAGCCGAGGGCATGAGGGCTTTGCAAAAAGTGCGCAGCTATTATGGCGACAAGGCCATCCCGGTAGACGTTGCGCCATTGGCCGGTGCGCCGTCAAAAGACGAATTGATGGCTATGGTTGGCAAACCAGAATATCAAACTGACCCAACCTATCGAATGAAAGTTGAAAAAATGTTTGAGCAAGCGTTTGGCAATGACGAATACTCGCCAACTTAAAGGTCAAGAGGGAACTGTTTACAGTTCTCTCTTTTTTCAATATAATACCTGTTGACAGACAATCGGCTTTCGACCTGTCGCCAACGCTTGGGGGCGTAGCGTGTATGCCCAAGCCGCAGCCCGGAAGGATACCTGCTAGGCGCTAATCGTGTTTTAACTTTTACAAAGGAATAGGAAAATGGCTGTAGGCATTTCCAATGCTTTTGTGCAATTGTTCGATGCGGAAGTGAAGCAGGCTTATCAAGCATCTCGTGCTTTGGCTGGCATTACTCGCGAAAGAACAAGTGTCGAAGGCAATCAGGTGAAGTTCCCGAAGATCGGGAAAGGCACCGCAACAGTTCGCGTACCGCAAACTGACGTAACCCCTCTTAACGTGACCTATTCGCAGGTCACAGCAACAATGAGCGACTACATCGCTGCCGAATATAGCGACATCTTCTCACAGCAGAAAGTCAACTTTGACGAGCGCCGTGAATTGGTGCAAGTAGTCGGTGCAGCTATTGGTCGCCGTATGGATCAGCTTGTTATTGACGCGCTCAATGCAGCTTCCGCACCGTCAACCGTTGCAACAACTGTTGGTGGCGCAGGCACAAACATGAACCTTGCAAAGCTGCTCGCAGCTAAAAAGGCTCTGGATGTGAAAAACGTACCAGCAGAAGGCCGTTGCATGATCATTCACGCAAACGGTTTGTCAGCATTGCTTGATGAGACAGAACTGACCAGCAGCGACTTTGCTACTGTGAAGGCTCTTTCAACAGGTGAGATCGACACTTTCCTCGGCTTTAAGTTCATCACACTAGGTGATCGTGATGAAGGTGGCCTGCCACTACCATCAACCCGCACTTGCTTTGCGTTCCACCGCGATGCAATCGGCCTTGGTATCGGCATGAACCAAAAGTCAGAAATCAACTACGTTCCTGAGAAAACGTCATTCCTCGTTTCTTCAATGTTCTCCGCTGGTGCGGTTGCCATTGATGACGATGGCATTGTCAAAATCTCAGCGACTGAATAGAAAGGAGTTTAGAAAATGGCTTTCTCTTCAGCAGGATGGAATGTTATCGGTGCAGCTAAATCTGGCAACGCACCATCAATGTACACCTACACATCAGCAGACGCGATTGCTGACGTGAACACCGAAGGATATTTCAACGACTTGTCAGACACAGTGGCAGTCGGTGATGTGATCTTTGTTCACGACAGCGCGACCCCAACAATGTCAATCGTTGTTGTTCTGTCAAACGCATCTGGTGTTGTTGACGTATCAGACGGCACGGCTGTATCAGTCGCTGACGCAGACTAATCTAAGTGGGGCCGGGCAACCGGCCCCCTTTCCCTATTCTGGAGTAGCGCAATGGCGGCTGGTGATACCAAACTATCAATCTGTTCTGATGCTTTGATTATGTTGGGCGCTGCGCCTCTGTCATCATTTGCCACTGGCACCGATGAAGCGCAAGTTGCGGATCGTTTATATGACGATGTTCGCGACACCCTTTTAATGCAATATGCCTATTCTTGGTCTGTGCAAAAGGTGCAATTGGCGCAGCTTGCCAGTACCCCAATCAATGAATGGAAATACACTTATGCGCTGCCGGGCGACATCCTCGGCAACCCAAAGGCTGTGTTTAATGTAAGCTCAGTTGGCGCAAGGCCAGTTCGCGATTTTGAGGTTTATAACCTTGGCCTTTATACAAACTACGAGAGCATTTGGATTGATTACCAGTTCCGGCCAGAGCCTGCCATTTTTCCACCGTATTTTGTGCGGTTGTTAAAAATGGCGCTGGCGGCTGAGTTCGCCGAGCCGATCACTGATCAGATTACAAAGGCTGATTATTACCATCAAAAGGCTTATGGATCGCCGTCTGAAAATATGCGCGGTGGCTTGGTTCGTGTTGCTATTAACATTGACGGCGCAGATCGCCCGGCACAACAAATACAAGAGTTCCCAATTTCAGATATAAGGTTCTAGCATGAGCCGCATCATTCAAATACAGAATGACTTTACCGCTGGCGAGCTTGACCCAAAACTGCGGTCGCGTACTGACATCAGTCAATATAAATCTGGTCTGTCAACTGCGCGTAATGTTAGCATCCAGCCGCAAGGCGGGGCAAAGCGGCGTGATGGCACTAAGTTTATTGCAGAGCTAGACAGCGGTGCCGGTGATGCGGTGCGGATGGTGTCGTTTGAGTTTAGTATATCTGACAGCTATATGTTGGTGTTCACGCCCGGCAAAATGTATGTATTCAAAGACGGCTCGTTAATTACCAACATTAACAGCAGCGGCAATGATTTTTTGGCTGTGGCTAGTTTGACTAGCTCTATTTTGCCAGAAATGAACTGGGTGCAATCTGCCGACACAATTATTGTCGTGCATGAGGATTTGCCACCGACAAAGATTGTGCGTGGGGCTGGTGATAGCAATTGGACTGCCAGCACGATTAGTTTTGATTTTGTGCCTAAGTATGCTTTCACCTTAACGGTTACAGCAGGAAACGTTTACAATACTGGTGTGCCACATGACCACCTAGAACCATCAGCCACATCTGGAAACCTTACACTAACAGCAAAACACAGCGGGTCAGATGCGCTTATATTTACATCATCTGCTGCCAGTTATGTTGGGCAATATATCAACGTGACGCCATTTGGCCGGTTGCGGATTGTGCGCAAGGTATCAAATGCCAAGCTAGAATGTTTTGCCGAGGTGCCACTTTTTGACACTGGCAACATTGATGACGCTGATTGGGAGTTTGAAGAGGGTTACGAAGATTCGTGGTCAGGTAGTAGAGGATATCCGCGCAGCGTGACGTTTCACGAAGGCCGTTTATACTTTGGCGGCACGAAACAACGCCCATCAACCATCTTTGGCTCTAGGGTTGCGACCTTCTTTAACTTTGACCCCGGCGAGGCACTCGATGATGCGGCGGTTGAGGCAACGCTCGACACCGGTACATTTAACGCAATTGTCGATATCTTTTCTGGTCGTCACTTGCAAATTTTTACGACTGGCGCAGAGTTCTATGTGCCGCAGACATTAGACACGCCAATCACGCCCAGTAACCTAATCGTAAAGCAACAGACTGCGTTTGGCAGTAAGCCGGGCATACGCTTGCAAAACGTGGACGGCTCCACCTTGTTTATTCAAAGGCAAGGCAAGGCGATACAAGAATTTATTTATAGTGACGCGGTGCAAGCGTATACATCAGCAAAAATATCTTTGCTGTCATCGCACTTGTTAAAAGCCCCAGAAGAAATGGCGGTGCGTGTCGCAACGTCTACTGACGAGGGCGACCGGCTAATGTTGGTAAACGGCGAAGATGGCAGCATTGCCTGTTATACATTGCTGCGCAGTCAGAACGTCATTGCGCCGTCAGAGTGGACAACCGATGGCGAGTTTATCAATATCGGTGTTGATGTTGACGATATTTACGTTGTGGTAAAACGCACTATTGTGCCTTATGCAACAGCCACAATTACCGTGACTGACGCAACAAACATCGCCAATGGCGAGACTGTTGTTCTAACTGACAATACTGGCACGTCAACAATACTTACTGCGGTAACTGCTGCGCCAGCCAATGCGCTAGAGTTCCAAGTTGGCGGCTCTCTTACAAACGATCAGGTTGCGGATAATTTGGCGGCGGCTATTAATTCAGTTGCCGGGTATGACGCGCCTAACCCCGCGTCTAATGTTATCAGCATTACGCGCACAGCCTCTGGCAGTAACAATTTAACTATTGCATCAAGCGACCCGGTAAGATTGACTGACGTTGATTTTACAGTTGGCGCGACTAATAGATATTACGTTGAGATATTTGACCCTGACGCACTGCTCGATTGCTCTGTGGTTGGCGGTGCGGCATCGTCTGTTAGCGTAAGCCACCTAGAAGGTGACATTGTTAAAATTATCCGCGATGGCATCGTTGAGCCAGACCAGACTGTAGGCATTAGCCCCTTTACCGTCACATTTGCTACAGCGGCGTCTACAAGCCATCAGGTTGGCCTTAACTTTACGCCAGAGGTAAAGACGCTGCCAGTTGAGCCAAACTTACCCAGCGGCTCTATAAAGGGGTTTAAAAAACGTATTTTTGAGGTAAACGCTGAGTTGTTTGAAACGCAGTCTCTTACAATTGACGATAAGTTAATAGCGTTTCGGCAATTTGGCACAGGCGTTTTTGGTAGTGCCGTGCCGGAGTACACAGGCATCAAGACATTGCACGGCATTTTAGGTTATACTTATGACGGGCAAATAACAATCGGCCAAGAGGTGCCATTAAAAATGACACTGCTAGGCATTGATTACAAAGTGAGCGTAGGACAGTAATATGGCACAAGCACTTCCATTTATTATGGCTGGCTTAACCGCCGCGACAATGTATTCGCAATTAAAAGGCGGCCAACAACAAGCTAAAGGTCTGATGCGCCAAGCTGCGTATAGAAAAGTGCAGGCTAGATCTGAGGTGCTTAAATACAAACAGCAGGGCGTTGCAGTTATGGACAACATATTGCAAACCAAAGCGTCAATTAACGCCCGCATCGCCGCTGGGGGGCTTGAGACATTTAGTGGAAGCGCTAAAGTTTTAGGTGTTATGGCCGAAGCTAAAGGCGCAAACGAACTTTACATTAGCCGTGATGGTGAGCAAATTGCCTTTGGCACTGGCGAAGCACAAGCATTGCAATTGGCGTCACAAGCTAAGTCAGCTATGGCGGCTGGTAGGACTGCCGCGCTTGGCACTCTGACGAGCGCCGTGGTGGGGCAAATGGCTTTAGGCGGTGCGCCGGGTGGCGATACCTTTAGTGGCATTGGTGATGCGCCCGGCACTGCGATGGGAACTGGCTAATGGCAAAAGATTTAAGATACCGCCCATTAGGTGTAAGCATACCATCAGTGCCTAATGTCGATTTTACAGCGGCAGGCACGGCGCAGGCGCGTAATTATGACGCCATTGCCAAAAGCCTTAATAGCATGAGTGATTATGTTTACAAGCGTCAGGTTGCGCAGACGAAGCGCGATGCTGCGCAGTACGCATTTGAAAATCCAGTTTCAGCAGAGCAAATCGAAGACGCAATTTCCCAAGGCAGAGATATTGAGGAAATTGTTGGTGACCCTGACACTGTATTTGGGGCAGTGACTAGCGCCACCATTGCGCAACAGTTGACAACTGAGCTTGAGATTGACGCAAACAAAAAAATTTCCGCGTATTCTGCTGCTATTAAAACTGGCGGCTTGTATACAAATGCACAGATTGGCGCAATGCAGGACGATCTTACCGCAATGATCACCGGGCATTCCGAAATTATTGCATCAATTGATCCAAACCAAGCCTTAAAATATAACGCTGCGGCAAACACTAGCGCGTCATCTGTTTATAAATCTGCACTTGAAATGCAATTGTCGGTTAAGAGAGCGGCAAAAATTGCTGCCTCAGATGAGTTTTTGGCGGGTGTGCCTGACACGCTTAGAGACATATTGACGGCCAAAGATGTGGACGTTGAAAAGGCAATTGGCGATATGGCTATCTTGGCGCGTCAAGCTAATGACGTTGTGATAAGCACCGGAGATTTAGCCTACGCAAAAAGCAAATCAACAGAAATACAAACAATGGTCAGAGATGTGCAGGTTGGTGTATTGACTGATTACGTTATAGGTTTGCCCGGTGCAAAACAAACCAGCGCTTTGCGCAGCGGCAATATGGGCGCGTTGACGCCAGTCTATGCGCTTTTGGATAGCAAGGAGCAGGCTAAATTTAGATCAAACGTCAGAACAGAGATTGCTGCTAGGCAGACTGCTGACGATCAAGTTGAGGCCGACAACCTAAAAACAGCAAACAGAGATTTAGTTGGTGCTGTAGTAGCGTTCACAGTAGAACCAGATGGAACACCCGCATCTGATGATGCAATGGCAACAATTATGAAAATCGCAATTGACACCAATGGGGCAGCTATTGATGGTCAGGGAATTATTGCATTAACTAAAACAAAGCAAGCATTAGGAGAGGACGAGCCTACAAATCCTGTTGGTGAGTTGCAAATATTAGATTTAATCTATAACGACAAAATCACTACTTTGGCAGAACTGCAAGCCGTTGCAAAAGATAAGGGCGTAGGGCCAAAAGCCCAATTAAGATTGTTGCCAAAAATGAACACGGCAACAAAAGAAATTGAGCGCGGAGTTGCATCTATTGCTCGCCAACATTCGCAAATTGTTCCCGGCACGTTGAACCCTTCAAAGAAAAAAGCCCAAGCATATGCCAGCTTTACAGCAAAAGTTGACGCTAGGTTTATTGAAAAAATGAGTGCTTGGGAGACTAGCGCAGATGAGCCGGATATTACTAAAAAACCTAGTAAGGTTGAAATTGCAAAAGAGTTAAAAAATGATTTGATGTCGAGCGAGTACGGCAAAATCATTACAAGGTTGGTGAATACAACTGATGAGCGGCTAGATGTTTACGGCATAGATTTTACAGAATATACAACAATTGACGAAATCAATAGCGTTAGGCTGCTTTATAATATGTCTGACGATGATTACGATTATACTGTAAAGAAAATCAAAGCTATTCAGCGAAACATTGTTTTAAGAGATGAATTGGTAGACTAATGGATGAGCTAAAAGAAGCGTTTGACTATCAGGCAGATGGCCACATTTTCTTGGGATCTCCGCAACCTATGCTGCGGGATATGCGTTTTGACGATGTTTCTATGCCACCAGAGCCGGATGATGAGCCTGTTGAAAAACGTGGCGACAGACGCCAACGCCGCGAAGACATTAAAGTGGTGCCGCCAAAATACAATGAAGACCAGCTTGCTGTAATGCCTGAGTGGATTGGCGCGTCTAAAAAAATGTTTTCTGTTATGAATGACGGTGAGCGTTTTATTGGCTCAGACAAGCAGGCGGCGGCATATGGGCTGGATCTAATGTCTGAGTTTAATTGGAACATGACCGGGCCTTCTGGCATACCCGGTGAAAGTGGTATTAGCGTACCCGGCTTTGCGTTTCAAGTTGCGGCTCTTATGTCAGACAATGCTGGCGAAGAAAACGCTATGACGTTTTTGCAAATGCTTCACACATACTCTGACACATCAACAAACGGCGCAACAATTAAACGCGCATTTCGCGGTATCTTTGCTGACCCACTGACTTATGCTGGTGGCTTTGGCAAGCTCTTCGCTATGGGCGCAAAATCTCTGGCTGGAAAAGTGTCAGGTCAGGTACTTAAAGATATGCTAATGAAAACAGCGGCTGGCACTGCTATGCCTTATGACCTTGCTGCCAAGTATCCGGGCAGGACTGGTATGGTCGCAGGCGCAGGTTATGGGGCAGGCTTTGAGGGCGGCACAATGGCCGTTGAAGATGCGGCAGGACTTGGGCCTACTGTTGGCGAAGCAGCCACTAGACTTGGCACTGCTGGCACTGTGGGCGCTGCTGTTGGTGGCGTAGGCGGCAAGGTTTTAAGTGAAGCTATCCCGGCTGCTGGCCGGGCTGTGCGCCAAGGGCTGGACACAGCCGGGCAAGCTGCCGAAGCGCGGATGGCCGAGCGTGGGCCTATTACTGATCGCGTTATGTCTGGTGCCGATCCTATGGAAGTGATTGACCCGGCGTTAGCTGCGGCTGGTAAGTTGGTTAGGGGTGGCTCACCAGAAGCGCATCCAAACAGAATAGCAACAAGATTGCCAACAGCGGTTAGAGCAACAGAAAACCCTATAGATGAGCCGTTGCAAATTGGTTTAGCTGAATCAAAAGCAGACCCGGTGCAATTTGAGCATAATGTTAAAATTGTCCAAGACTACCCAAACATGACTGAGGCGCAATCACAGTTGCCCCCAGAGCAAGCGTCAGAAGAGTTCATAACGCATGTTAAAGATAATTTGCTTTGGATACACGACAAGATCCCAGATGAAACAAGGCAAAGATCGAAACTATGGTATGACGGTGCGAGGGCTATAACTGACAAATGGTCTGCAAAGTATAATTTACCTGACGCATCAATAGCTGGCACTTTAGCTGCTTTATCGCCGCAAATGGATTGGTATAAAAATGTCAGCCTTGCCGAGCGTGTTATTACAACGATGGCAAACCGTGATGTTCCTGCTAGTAAAGAGATGATTGCGTTTGCTAAACAACTCGACCCTAAAACAAAAAAACCAAAACTGGCCGAAAAGTTTCAGCCAATAGTTGACGATATGCTTGGCAAAACATTAAACGATCTTGATAGCCCACTAAAACGAGCTATATTTGTTCGTTTGTATGATGAGGTTAATAATCCAAGAACACACAATATTATTAGCCCAGAAGGCGATTTGATGGAAACTGTAAAGAGGGCTGACGGTTCTGAAGCCGGAACAGGTTGGGGCAGTTTTGTTGAAATAACCAAAGCTGTTGAGGCTGTTGAAAGTGGTGGAAATAAGGCTGTTCTAACGCCATTGATGGGTACGCAGCACAAAGTGCGAAGTTTCTATAACAACATTCTTGACCCTAATGGGCCTAATGGTGATGTAACAATTGACACACACGCAGTGGCCGCTGGCTTGTTAAAGCCTCTTTCAGGTCAAGCGACAGAAGTGCATCACAATTTTGGCAGTGCGCCGTCTGTTGCACAGCGATCTGCAAATTGGAAAGGTGCAACCAAAAATTCTAGCGTTACTGGCGTTCAAGGTAATTATGGTCTTTATGCAGAAGCATATAGAAGAGCAGCAAAAGAACGTGGTATTCTCCCAAGAGAAATGCAATCAATAACTTGGGAAGCTGCTCGCGGGTTGTTTACAGATGTATATAAACGCGCCAAAAAAGATGGTGAATTTGTAAATGTTAAAGCAGTTGATGGTTTTTGGCAAAAGTACCGCAAGGGCGAAATGACTATAGATGAGGTAAGAGATGCAATCGAACAACACGCAGGGGGAATTAACCCCCCAACTTGGAAACAGTAACCCAGTTATTGAGTTGCTTAAAGAATATGGCATCCCTGTTAACAGGGAAAATTATTTAGAGTTGGCTTATCTTGGCGAGCCGCCAGAAGAGTTAAGCGCAGAGGAAGAGCTAGAACTGCCAGAACAGTTACGAAATTAAGGAATAAACGATGGCGATATCTAAAATGCCAGATGAGCAGCGCAACATTCTGGACACAGACAAAGATCCTAATGTGGTGCCGCAATCCGCTGCCCCAGAAGATGATTATGTGCAGGTCGCTAGTGTATCGTCTGCCATTACGTCAAAGCTAGCCAGAAGCAAAACAAAAGAGATACTAGGCGACTTGACCAAAAAAGGGGCTAGACTGTCGCCGGGGGCAAAAGTGACAACAGATGCCGCCGAAATGCCGGTGGTGACTGATGTGCCATTGGGGCCGCGTCTTGATATACCCGGCGCTCAACCGCAGCCGCAACCAACTGCACCGCCACCAGTGTCGCAGGCTGATGTGGATGCGCGACTAGCAGCACGTCAGGATGAAATAGGCACAGCGCGTGAAGCGCCGTCACCGACTACAGCGCAAAAGGCTGCTGGCACTGTTCGCGGGCCGGTCAATACAACATTTTATGACAGCGATGAGTTTGCGGCCACAGTGCAGGCTGCGGCAAAAGCGGCTGACGAAAAATTGATTGACGTTAAAAAGCCAATGTCAATTGATGAAATTTTCAATCGCGCTCAAGAGGCTGGCATCCCAAAAGAAAATTTAGACAAGATATTTTCTGGCCCGGGAATAGATGCCAGCATTGGTGGTTCTCAATTGGCCGAGCGTATGGCCGGGCTTATGGTTTTGCACGATGTCAGTGCTGGCAAGGTTGATGACCTTATGCGCCTTGCTGCGCGTGGCGAGCTAGATGAGCCGAGCAAGCTGGCGCTGCGCGAAGCGATGGCCCAACATGATATGATTTTGTCGCAGTTATCTGGGGCAAAGACTGACATTGCCCGATCAATGAATGTATTTAAAGGGGCGTCTGATCGTCCGGGTGGCCTAAGTCAAAAAGAGTTGCGCGAGGCTTTAAATGAACTCGGCGGCGATGACCAGCTAGTGCGCTTGGCAGAAGAGTACAGTAAAGCAAAAGGCCCAGCCGCCAGAAACGCATTGCTCAGAAACAGCGTAAAACGCAAGTCATACGAGGCCATTGTCTATATGGCTCAGTCAGTAATGCTGAACGACTACGCCACGCATCTTTATAACGCTGCTGGCAACGCTTTGTTTTCGTTTCTTGACGTGCCAGAACGTGCGGGGGCTGTGCCTGTTGGAATGTTGCGCCAGAGATTGGCACAAACATTTGGCTACAAAACCAGCCCTGATAGATATTATGGCGCTGATATTTACGCCAGAATGTCTGGCTTTAGAAACGGCTTGATTGATGGCGTGTCACTAATGGGGCAAAAGTTCATGTCAGGCGGCGCAGCAAAGGATGCCCCAAAAGACCCGCTTAGAACAGAGTACTGGGCGGGGGCTGCATACAAGATACCATTTACTAAAGAAATTAGAGAGTTTCCCGACCTAACCAATACAACAATTGGCAAAGCGTTTAACGCTATGGGCGTTGTTTACTCTGTGCCGTTTAGGGCGCTTGGTGCTGCTGATGAGTTCTTTGCTGGTATAGCACAGCGCGTTCAATTGCATGAAGAGGCTGCTAGGGCTGGCGGCAAGGTGTTCGACAGCACTTTGGCAGACATGACATCAAGAGGCGCTGACCCGCGTGTCGCTGAAAAAGAGGCAACTAAAATTGCGTCTCGGCACGTCCAAAAGTTTTTGACTGAAATGCCCGGCGACATAGACGCAAGCGTGAATGCTTGGCGCAAGCAAGTGACATTGCAGGCTGACATTGATCAACAGTTGCCGTTTGCTGGTATTTATAATGGCGCTAATAAAATGATGAATAAATGGTATTTCAAGCCAATGGCACCATTTAGTAAAACGCTGACCAACATTGCCAGTGAAGGGAATGCTCGTATTGGGCCGCTGGCATTTGTGTCGCCTTCTTTTTATGCAGAAGTGCAAAAGGGCGGGCGTCATCAAGATTTAGCTGTTAGCCGCATTTTACTTGGAACCGCCACTGTTTGGGCTGGCTATGAACTAGCCGCATCAGACCGCACGACTGGCGCTGGCCCCGGCGATACATCATATCGAAATATGTTAAAATCACAAGGCTGGCAACCGTTTGCTCTGAAAATTGGCAAGGATGAAATTTCATCAGAAAACGTCAAGCAATTGCGCCGCATAATGGGGGCTGACGCTGTTACTGAAGGCAGCGGCAAAACCTATGGCGACAGCCTGTTTATTTCTATGAGACGCCTTGAGCCAGTAAATATGCCGTTTCTGTTTGGTGCTGCTTTGACAGATCTTGCTAGATATAGCGACTATGATGATGAGAACTTATTTGAGCAATTGTATTATGCAGGGTCTGCGGCTGTAGCAGAGACAGCAACAAATATGCCAGCGATGCAAGGCATATCAGAACTGACATCTATTGCCGGGTACAAACAAACTGACGCTGGTGACAGGATAGTTTCTGTGTTTAATGCGTTGGGCAAAAGATACAGCAGCTTTGTTTTGTCTGGCACACCGGTCATTGGTTTTAGTAACAGCACGTTTACGGCTCGCGTTGAGCGAATGATTGACCCAGAGGTCAGCAATGTGGGCGTTGACGATGAATACCCAACTGGTTTTGCTTGGTTCGGTGAAACTTATAACAGGTGGAAATCTAGGGTTCCAATTTGGTCTAAGACTGTACCTGTTAAGCTAGATGACTTTGGTGACCCCATAGGCACAGACGCGGCGTCTGCTGTTCAGCCACTATCTATGACATTTGGCGAGGCAAACAACGTCAAAGAATTTTTAGATGCTATTCATATGGGGCCATCACCGTTCCCTAAAAACATAGAAGGGTTAAGGGTGTCACCTGAGATTGAAGCGCGTTGGAAATTGTTAGCCAATAAAGAGATCTTGATTGATGGCATGACGCTAGAAGAAAACATCGAAGCATCTATGACTGAGTTTATGGATGACGCTGAAACAACTGGTGAAGAGTTGGCTATTGGAGATATGCGGCAGCTTGTTAAGAAAATTCAAGGGGATTACCGCAAGCTAGCGAAGATGCGTTTGTTCGGTGAGATCATAGAGGATGATATAGACCCTCGGCTTGTGCAATATTCGCAACTTGCAGTTGACCTATCAGACAATGGGCTAGACGACCAGATAGTAGAGTTCCCAGAGTTTGCGCAAAAACTAGCAGACGTTAAAAACAAAAAACGGTTCCCTGCTCTAACAAAGCCGACAGCAGAAAAACCGTCCTTATCAGGCATGATAAAATAATGTATACTCTCAGCAACAGAATGAGGCATCAAAATGGCTGATTACAACATCAACGCAATTACACGCAGGGTCGTGTTCACTGGGTCAGCCGGTCTGGGGCCGTATGCGTTTTCGTTTGAGATATTGGCTAACACCGACATCGTTGTTTATTTTAACGCAACCAAGTTAACGCTAACCACAGATTTTACTGTCACTATCAACGCTAATGGCACTGGTTCAGTTACACTGATTGTTAATGCTGGGGGTAACATCCCGGCCACCCCAACAGCATCTGATCAAGTTGTTGTGATTGGCGCGCGAGACATTGAGCGCGTGACAGACTTTGTGACAGCCGGTGACTTGCTGGCATCGAGCCTTAATGAGCAGCTAGACGCGCTGACAATTTTTGATCAACAGGTTGCAGAAGAAAACAGGCGCGGCCTTCGCGCCCCTGTCTATGACCCTGCACTGGTTGAGGATGGCGGTGTTGTTGACATGACATTGCCAGCGAAGGCTGACCGGGCGCTAAAGTTTCTAGCGTTTGACAGCAACGGCAACCCAATCGCCACAACTACGGCTGGCGACTTTAGAGGCACTTGGGCAGCGGGCGTTGATTATTTTGCCGGTGACTTGGTGATTGACCCAAACGATAACAATGTCTATCGCGTTAATACAGCGCACACATCTGCTGGTGTAGTTCCTTTAAACACAAACACAAACAGCGCGAACTATGACTTGTTTGTAAACATATCTGCGGCGCAAACTGCATTGATTGAGAGCATAGCATCTCAGTCCTCTGTAGAATTTTCACTGATCTTAGGATAGTAAAATGGCTAATACCTTTAAACTAAAAACTAATGGGGCTATGCCAGCCAGTGCTGGTACGCCCGATGTAATTTACACAGTTCCGGCTGCAACCACTGCGGTAGTTGTTGGGCTGACACTGGCAAACATCCACACAACCTCAGTCACAGCCACAGTGCAAATTGTGTCTACAACGGTTGATACTGAAACCAACGAGACAGTCAGCGTTGTTAAAGACGTTCCTATCTTGGTTGGATCATCACTAGAGTTGATGAGTGGCAACAAATACATCTTGCAAACTGGTGACGTGATCAAGATTGATTGCAGCGTGTCTGCCAAGATAGACGCAACGCTAAGTGTGACGGAGATAACCTGATGCGGTACATTGGTGCTGACGCAAACTTTGCCAACAATGCTGTTTACACTTACACAGCTGCTGGCGGTGAGACTAGCATTTCTGGCGTTGATAACGCTGGCAATCCGCTGTTGTTTACGTCAGGTTCAAATGTCACGGTGCATCTTAACGGCACATTGTTAGCGGCTGGCACTGACTATAACACAAGCACAGCTAACACTATTGCTGGTCTTACTGCATTATCAGCTAGTGACAGTGTAGTTGTTACTGTTTACCGCTTGTATAACGGTTCTGATGCAATGCCGCTAATTGGTGGTACGTTCAGTGGCACTGTTGTTGGGTCTACTGACACACGGTCTATTCCGGCGATTGGTGCTGCAACTGGCAACATTACTTTAGACTTTGCCACATATCAGAACTTTGTGCTGACGCTAATAGATGATGTTATTTTAGATAATCCAACCACAGAGGCGGCTGGTCAGTCTGGTTTCATTACCTTTATTCAAGACAGCACTGGCGGCTACACTGTGTCGCTTGGCACTGATTATGAGACTGCGGGTGCTGCTGGCCTGACGCTATCTAGCACGGCAGATACAACAGACATTGTGCCTTATGTTGTTACAGCAACAGGCCGCATTTTGCTTGGCGCACCACAACTAGCTTTTGCATAAGGAGCCACTATGTCAGGCCCACTAGGTTCAGCCCAATGGATGTATGCTTCTGGTGCAGAAGTCACCCAGCAATCCCTCAAGTTCAACGATGACGAAAGCCAGTATCTAAGCTGGACACCGGCTGCTGCTGGCAACCGCAAGACTTGGACTTGGAGTGGTTGGGTTAAGCGTGGGAACTTAGGTACATTACAAGGCTTGTTCCATTGTTACGATGGTGCTGCAAGCCGTAGAGGTTCAATTGTTTTTAACACAGACAACACTATTGGGTTTGACCAAGGCGGTTCTGGTACATCTGGGTTAATTGATACTAACGCTGTTTTTAGAGATGCATCAGCTTGGTATCACATAGTTGTAGCGGCTGATTATTCTAACGGCACTGCAAGTGACAGAGCTAAGATTTATGTAAATGGTGTTTTGCAATCAGTTTCAACATCAGACGATTTTGACAATGCTGATGGTTTAATCAATTCTAACAATACACACGAACTTGGTTCATTTGATGGCAGCGGTCAGTTTCTTGACGGCTACCTATCAGACGT
>Ga0222719_10001172_pt1 | contig 25757 bp, 31 predicted proteins | sample C33_34DmetaG_FD_165039 | JGI IMG/M metagenome (GOLD analysis project Ga0222719, IMG submission 165039) | Estuarine water microbial communities from San Francisco Bay, California, United States - C33_34D | ecosystem: Environmental > Aquatic > Marine > Unclassified | place: USA: California...
ATTGGCATCGTCCTGCTGCTCCGCAGAGCGATAAATATCGCTTTATTTTAGCAGCAGATGTAGAAATACTCTAAAATAATATAATACAGTATCTTTGTTCTTGGCATAAATACTAAGCATAAGAACACAATGTTGCCAGGAGTTTAAAAGAATATGCCATTACAAATAAGAAGAGGAACAGAAGCAGAACGTCAGTTGTTGGCAACCACGCCACAGCAAGGTGAACTGATTTATGTTACTGATGAACAACAATTATATATAGGTGACGGTGCAACTCTATTAAGAGATTTAACACCTGTTACTGGATACACAGATGAGAATGCCGTTGATGCACTAGCGTCAGTTTTAACGTCAAGTTCGCATACAGGTATAACATATACCTATGACGATACGTTGAACACAATTAGTTCAACGGTAAGTCAACCACAACTATTACAAAATTTAAGCCTAAATGGTTTTGATATCACTGGCACTGGTAACATTACTGTAACCGGCAACGTAACTGTACAAGGTCTTTTAACAGCAGATTTCCAAGGAACTATTGTTGGTGATGATTCAACTATACTAGTTGATGCAGTTGATAACAAAGTAAACTTAGATGGTACAGTAAAAGGCAACGCTGTTCCAAACTTGACTGCAACATATGACATTGGCAGTGGCTCATTAAAATTTAAAGATATATACGGAACTTCACTTTATCTTGGTGCTGCACAGGTTACAGCATCTGGATCAGCAATTAACTTACCAGCAGGATCTACTGTTGGTGGTGTTTCTATTATGTCTGGTGCAGAGTCTGTTTTAACAGACATTCAAGGATCTGTATTTGCTGATGACTCGACACTATTAGTTGATGCAGTTGCTGGCAAACTAACTACAGGTGTTATTTCATTACAGACAAATACTGTTTCGTTTAACACAGCAGAATTAGTGTTCGGTAACGAAGAACTAGCAACTAATGCACAGGTAGTATTTGAATCAACTTCTGCAGATACTAATATAGTGTTACGTACAATTACTGATGGTAGTAGTTCAGGCGGAATACAATTTGCAACTTCAAGAACCGGCATCAATGGAAGTGAAGCAGTTGTTCAAGTTAATGATCCTTTAGGATTCCAAATTGCAGAAGGTTGGGACGGAAGTGATCATATTATTGCATCAATTATTTCTCAGAGAGTTGATCCAAACGGTTCAGTAGGAAGTAATGCGGTAACAGGTGAAATTGATCTATTTACATTTACCGATGGTAATATTGCAAACTCTAAAGGTGTTATAATCAACAGAAATGGTTATGTAAGTATTAACAAAACATCTTCAGAGGCACAAGCAACTCTTGATATCAACGGTTTTGCTAAACTGGCTCCTTTGGCAGCAGCACCAGGTACTGTTGTAAATGGTTTAATTGCTATTGACGACGGAACTACTAACTGGAGCGGGCATGCTTCGGGTGTTCAAGCAGTGGTTGCTTATATTAATACTGGCTGGGTAAAATTAAATAACTAATTCCATTTAGTTACAGAACTTAACTTTTTATTAAATTTATCTGAGTAAAATCTCCAAACAGTTTGTTCGGTACCTCTATAAAATATTTTTTTAACGGGTTCCATTATTCCTTGTTTTTGCATTAACGGTCCAAATATTCTATGTACACGTTGTTGTGTTCCAGCCTCTAATTCATTTGATGTAATATATAGATCGGCATCCTTTGGCGCCCACGAGAGACATGCTGGAATAAGAAACTGTGCTGTTGGGTTTTGTAATTCTGTTATTACACTCTTAGTTCTTAATGCGTTGGCATATGTACCATTTAGTTTATCCGTAAATACACAAGTACGTGCAGCAATTCTATAACTGTTCCCCCCCATTACGTCAAATGTATGAGCAGCAACAGATCCAACAGGCTGTTCATTATAGTAAAGAATCCATACTTTATGTTTTCTTTCATTTAGAAAACAATCAACCATAGATTTTTGATCAGCATTATTAGTGAAACCCCTTTTCTCTGCTTCTTTGTAGAATAGAGAAAGATCTAAATTTTTATTCCATTCAACTATCTTGAAAGACATCTTTAGCCCTATCTATAAATTGTTGCGGATAATTGTTTCGAAAACTTTCAAAAGTAAGTAATTGCATAGTTTTTAATTCTTGGGGTACATCAACATCAATGCCCATTGATGTCATCTTAGGAAATAACTCCTGTCTTCTTCCTTCACTTATATGACTCAGATGATCCTTAACAGTTATCATAGGTTCGTCCTTATGATAGGTAAAGAAGTAATTTATTGATTTTAATTTTCCATCTACTATAAAATAACTGCTAGGATGCAACGAATATTTGTAAAGTCCTAAACTCTTGTGTGCTTCTAAGATTGAAATCATTTGATCCTGCCAATCAGATAATACGCTATCATAATTTTTTTCTAGACAGCCAGCACATTCCCAAAAATCGGGACCATCAATTTCTAAGTATATTTTTTTCTCTTCCATGTCTATATTATACTTAGGAACCAAATCGGGATAATGCGTTCCCATTAATTTTAGATAATGAACTTCCCTTCTAAATTTTTGCTCCATAAGAGAAGCATCAACAACCTCATTCATTCCCATATGGTATTCAGTATCATTGTGGTACCACTGAATAAATTTAGTTTGAGTCTTGTTTATTAAACTAGTGTATATGAGATTGTTTCTACACTTTCCGTGTTCAGGAACGTTATTATAGTAGTATTCAAAATTAGTATCCATACTATTACTTACCGATAAGTATATGTATGATTAGAGGAATTGGCGGGAAGCCCTATATAAACTTAGACCCTTACTTAGATATAGATGGATTTAAACAAATGCATCCTGAAATTTGTAAAGGATTTGCACTTGCACGTAACTATGCAAAAGAAGGCACCTGGATGACGCCTGGTTTTAAATTTGATGATATGAGTTACATTATCAATTGGAAACCAATTTATAAAGCATTTGCAGAATTTCAATCACTGCCGGATAATGATCCTATTAAAGTTGAAGGCATGAAAATCTTTCCGCAAGACTTTAAAGATTACGAACAACGTAATATTTTTACAAGATATTTAAAAAGTGCCATGGGAGCAAACGATCCATACATCTATTACTTTCTTTGGGAAGAAGGAAGTTGGGACGAACGCAACGCTGAAAGACACCCTACCGAAGAACAGCAGTATTTTCCAGGTGTTGTTCGCTGGGTTAAAAAATTAGTAAATGATGGTATTATCGATCAGATAGGAAGAGTAATATTTTTTCATTGCGATCATAATGGGCATGCATTTGAACATAGAGACTTAGACGCAAATAATGGAGTACACGATGATAAGCAATATAGTCCGCACAATAATGAATTCATACATATACGCTATCGCACAAAGAGAGGATTTTACATTTGGGATCCCGAGAGCGAGAATAAACATTACTTAAACTGTAATGCAGCATTTTGGAATGATCAAGACTGGCACGGTGGTGAATCCAGCACAGAAGTAGAATATGGTTTACGAATTGATTGTAAATTTACTCCTGAATTTAGAAAGATGTTAGGTATAAGTGATTTAGAAAGTTATTGATTATATTCTAAGTATCTTAATAAAGGTGCAATGCCGTATATCCATCCTTTACCTTTAGTAGCAACGTGTATAGACTGTGTTGGTTCTAAATCAAAATCCTTACAAATTTTGTAATAATTTTCTTCATGCGTGTTCCATAGATGATCAGGTGATATATTTTCCAACACATGATTAGCAACAGCAATAGGGTAAGCCGTGTGTTGATAAAAATCTGTCAATAATGTTATGCTATCAACAGCAAACTCCCTGGTCCAACGTAGTGCTATTCTATTCCATCCGCTAGTTCCATATCCTTTGCTCATACTAATTGCAAAACTATGAACAGCAGGATGATTAAAATCAAAATTAATATTCTTAGCACAACTTATCCATGCACCGTCGATATGCACAGGAATTTTTCTTTCGAGTGCTTTTTCTAATATTGTGTTCCATTCGGGATGTACCTTTCCATCGTGACAAAAGGGCAAACTAATAATTAAAGGAACTTCTGGTATAAGGTTACTAACCGAAACATATTCTGCACAATTTAATCTTTCGTGATAATTGTATTCATTGTGTAACACCTGTACCTTATTATTTTTTATATATAAGTCGTCTATGTACTGTGTGCATCCTGAACATATATCAACTCTATTGAAACCATCAAACCCTGTTAATGAATTTCTAGTTGAGTTTTTAAGATGACTAGTAAATGTTTGTGTAAACTTATCCATTACATCGACTGTGTGTTCTTTGTTAAGTATTGGTAAAGAGTTGTCAAATATTTCTAATTTTTGATTTTGTAAATTTAATATAATGTTTTCAATTTTAGAATCAAAGAGAGGAATTATTCTACTTTCTTTAATACCGTTATCCTGTATATGCTTAACATCATAATTATCCGGAACACTACATAGAGACATTGTTAAACTCCACCAAAGTAATATTAGGATTTTCAAGCCAGTGTTCAATAGTTGATATTATTGACTGAGAATTATTTTCTATGGTTGATTCCGTAATGTTTATTAATAAAATATTTTTATTTCCAGCACTACTTGCTTCTCTGTGATAATCCTCCAATTCCTTTTTGTATTTTCCATATATGTTCCATTCGACATTTTTTGAAAATAAACTTGCTATGCTTCCGACACTTATAATAGATATTTTATTTTGTAATGCTTTGACTAATTCTAGTTGTCTTTCAAATTGATATGTGTTGTTTATAAAAAGATCAAAGTTATCTGCTGTTGCAATTATATGATCAACAGTTTCTTGTTTTTTTAGATCATAACCGTTGCTACGACTTATGCCTTTTACTTCATGACCGTTAGATGTAAAGTAATCATGTATGATCTTACCAAGACCCTTTGTATGCCCTGTCATTAGTATTTTCATAATTTGTACTCCTTAATCTTACTAACAATCTCTTGCTTTTTATCTACAATATCATACTGTTTCATATAGTTCCATAATTGAGAATTAGCAACATCTAATCCGTTTGGATTTATTCTATGAGTATGATAAACAAATGTATCAAACAAGTCCGGACCATCTATATTTAAAAAATTTAATATAGTGTCATTTTTAGTACTGCTTCTAATCATTTCCTTATAATCTTTAGGTGCATTAGCGATACACTGCCATTCTGGTACTTGTAAATTTTGTAGGCTAATATCAAATAAAGGAAAGTTTTCTTTTACATAGTTTTCCAATTCATCATATTTGTTTGCATTGTATATTGTTATTGTTGAATGAACAATTATTTGTATGTTTTGATGCTTCTCGGCTAAATCATGGTATTTTTGCATATTGGTAACAACGACATTCCAATCGCTGTTGTTCCTAATATAATTATTTAAATTGCCGTATGCGTCTATGCTTAGGTTAAACTCGAATAACTTGCATTGCTTAAATCTTTCAAGCAGTTTAGGATCCGGCATTATTGTGCAGTTTGTAGATCCCGTAATAGTAATTTTACTCCAATCTACCATATCTTCAATATAATCAAACATTGCTTTAACATTCGGACTATAGAAAGGTTCGCCGCCATACAAATGTAAATTTTCTACTTTGGTCCAGTCATATTTTTTATACATTTCATTTTTTAAGTATTTTGAATCGCTTACTGAAATTCCAAATAATTTGTTTTCTACATCATAAAGTCTGTGACTTGCATTGCTGGAACACATAAGACATTCTAAGTTACAGATATTATCCACTCCAATTTCAACAGCCTTTATGGTATCATCGGTGGTATGTCCATATTGTTCATTATAGATTTGCCTCATTGATACTTCGCCGCCCTGTTCTTGATTGTCGCAACGCTTACATTGAGGAACAGTCTCACCGTTCAACATTTTATGTTTCACAGCATCTAAGTCGAACGGTTCTCTGCGATCAAATTGACAGCAAGGAAATTCTCGACCTGAAGATTCTACAAATTTTCTCCTCCATGGGGCATTACAGTAACTCATTTCTTAATTCCAATAAAGTTAAAAAGATACTTAACTTCGTATCCGCTATTGAATCCGCTATGTACAGAAGCAAGATCGCTCCACTGATAAACTGATCCTTGTTCCTCCATATGATAACAGGTTCCGTCATCTATCATAAAAGCAGCACCTAGTAATGGCGGAGTTATATGACAGTGATATCTTAACCATTTATCCTTGGGTATATTTTGTTTTTCCAGTTGTATTATATCATCATAATCAACGTGCGGAGGAACACATCTACCGGGATTAATTCTACTAATCCACGAATGATAAACATTACACCCTATCCAATCAGCAAACTTATCATTTACATCATGCGAAAAATGATCACCATTTAAGTATGTAAAGAATTCAACCACTTCAGATCTATCAGAGTATGTGCTAATTGATTTACTGTGTAGAGGATCAGTAGAATGATAATTGTGATCTGATAAATCGTTGGCATACGGGTTTTCGTATCCGTGTCGTTCTGGTTGAGAATTTTGTAATTCATCTATAACCGTGTTCCAGTCTATAACAGAAGAACAATTTCCTATATATTTTTTCATGCTACCCCCATATATTAAAGATATACTTAGGAACCAATCCTGCATTAGCACCTGCATGCCAACTTTTTCTATTTGGCCATTTATAAACTTCACCTTGAAGTTGATCGTATAAGCATTGCGTTTCAACAATAAAGACGTGTCCTGGTGCAGGTGGACTAATATGGCAATGATATCTATCGAATTGTTTTTGTGAGTCTAGTGTTTTTTCATCATCAGTTACGTCCCAATGCCAAGGAGCAATATCGCCCGGAAGAACTCTGCTTATCCATGCATTTGTATAACTTTCCATTCCGACAAATTCCATAAACTTAAGGACTATACTTTCATCGAAATTATCATTAGGTAAAAACATATCCCATCTTAAATTTCCGCCCTCGTGTGCCATTTTATATCCTGCATCTCTCAAGGGTCTTGCAACTTCTTCAACGCCAGGAACATCCATATTAACATCGTGTCTTGGACCAACAAATGCACTCTGTTGTTTTTCTAAATCGTTAATTAAAGATGTCCAGTCTATAATAGAATTACAATTGCCCATTGATTTAAGCATTTAAAAAATCTCCTGGCCACTGACCGTAATTAATTTTCATTGAATAATTATAAACTTCTAGAAGATTTGTTTTATTATCTTTTGTAAACATCTCAAATCTTTCATTACTGATTCCTCCACTAGGATCAAGAACAGGTTTAATCTTTTCTGCTTCAATAAAATGATTACTTAAATTAATACATGCATACATATCGCTCACTCTTAAGTTATTATCAGCATCGAGATAAAATGTGTGTGGGTATAAATTTAATTTAAAAACATCTTGTTTCTTAAATTTTTCAATTATGCTTTTAACCTGTTCCTGCCAATTAGGCTGCAAATCTTCAACAACAAAGTCACTGCCAAACAGTCCTCTATTTAAATTTTTATTATACCACTTGTATATGATACTTCGCTTTGTATAATCAATATCAACTACCTCAGGAGTAAAATTAGAACCATTAAACTCTTCAAGATATTTTGTTTCTCTTTCAAAATAAAATTTTACCATATCCTCGGTATAATCTTGATTGTAACAATATTCGTTTGAATTATTAAAGTCCATTCGAAACAATGTTTGATCTTGTGACACAAATGGTTCATATAATACATTAGTTGGTGCACCATCATATCCTTCATCCCACTTGTAAAAATTATTCCAAATCATAGATATTGAACCTCTGTATTAAATCCGCATTGCTTTCGACATTTTTCAATTTTATCAAGTCCACTTCTTTCGATCTCAAACTCTATAGACTTCTCTGATATCTTAGTAAAGTTTGAAATTTGCTCTTTTTTATTAAGAACATTAAGCATGATACTAAAACTATTATCAAAAAGGTATCTTAAATTATAAGGTGTTTCAGTAGCATTAATGAGAATCTTAACAGGATCTTTTAATTTTGTTTCATTGAGTAATATTCTAATTACTAATTGTAATCTATTTTTAAATCCATAGTTACTTGCTGTGTGTATTCTAGAAGTATCCATTCGATAAAGAATATTATCCTTAGGAAGATCGTGCATAATGTTGTCTTTAAGATCAATCAGGAAACTGTATTCACCATCCAGTGTTAGATGATAACGATCATCTATGTCTGCATGTGCCATATAACTTTCTCCGGGTTGAAGTACATTAATACGTGCTTCACCTGTGTTTGGAATTTTCTGTAAGAGAGTATCAATTGAAGTGTTCTTAAATTCAGAAATAGTTTCCCAAGAGTCATAGAAGAATCTACCGGTCGGAACGTTTATACTGTTTTTACCTGGACCAAGGTTCTTAACTAATTCTAAAATTTCGTTGGCATCATGTGTTATGTCTGTTTTAATAAGCATATTGATATTTACCAGAAAAAATAAACTGCGCATTTTATTGTGGTAAATATAAGATACGGAGACAAAATGACAAAAAAATACCATTATAATCCAGAAGATAGTGAAGTCGGAAAATACCAAAGACAAATAGAAGACATTTCAGGTTCATGTACATTTTGTGTTCTTCCTTGGATACACCTTGCCACACGTCCAAACGGAGATATGAGAATATGTTGTGTTGCTAATGCTAGTGGTGCTGACAGCGGAGACTACACGGTTGGGTTAGTTAAGAAAGAAGACGGTAAGCCTGCAAACTTTGAACGTGACCTTCCAAGCGAAGCATTCAATAACGATTATATGAAAAGTGTCCGCAAGACTATGCTTGAGGGGAAGGTGCCTGCTAGTTGTACAAAATGTTTTGACGAAGAAAAAAGAGGCTTAGTAAGTAAAAGAATTTGGGAAACAGGAACATGGCACTATGAAGAACAAATTGATGTACAAGAATTAATAAATGAAACAGCCGAAGATGGAACTATTCCAAATAAAATTCAATATTTTGATCTTAGACTAGGACATACTTGTAATTTAAAATGCATCATGTGTAGCCCGCATGATTCAAGCCAATGGGTAGGCGATCACAAGGCTGTGTATGATAAGTTCAAGAGCCCATTAATTAAAAAACAAATGAGTTGGGACCGCAAGGAGTTTAATAACTTCTGGCATGAAAATCCAGAGTTCTGGAAAGAAGTGTATGAACAAATTCCAAACATTAAGCAATTATATTTCGCTGGCGGTGAGCCCTTAATGATTAGAGAACATAGGTGGTTCCTAGAAGAAATAATTAAGCGTGGGTATGCTGATAAGATTAGCATAAGATATAATAGTAATGGAATACTAGTTGATGACGAAATTATCGACATATGGAAACACTTTAAGAAAGTTAAATTTGCTATCAGTTTGGATGGTATTGGAGAGCGTGTTCATTACATAAGATATCCTACAGACTGGAAGAAGGTGGAAGAAAACATATGGAAGATAGAAAACGCACCTGATAACATTACATCGAGTATTGCTCTAGCAGTTCAAATTCTTAATATTAAACACATACCTGACTTCATTAAATGGAAAGTAAAAGCAGGATTTAAGAAGTTAAACTTTGATAAAAATGCTGTAGGACAAACGTATGGCGGTGGGTTAGTAAGTGTTCATCTATTATGGATACCAACATGGATGAGTCTACGAGTCTTACCAAAGGAAGATAAACAAGAAGTAAGAAGACTGTTTGCAGAATTAAAAGAATGGTTATGGGAAAATTATACCCAGGATGACGAGTTTTGGAAAACTAATCCATATGGGTGGAGTCGTTGGGAAAGTATCCTTGATTGGATGGATTCTGAGGACCACACCTTCCTACTTAAGGATTTTAGAGAATATATTAATACTATGGATACAAGAAGAGGAACAGAATTTAAGAAAGTATTTCCTGAGTTATCACACCTAATGGATGAAGAATGGCTAATAGCCCGATCAAAATAATAAATAATCAAAAAGATTATCTGCTTAACATACGTTGGAATCCAAACAATGTATGTAATTTTAATTGCAGATATTGCTTTCCTGATAATAATACAGGAACACATAAATCACCTAAGTATCTCGATCTTGTAATTGATAATTTTACTCATATGCTTGAGCAATACCAATGGAAATTAAACAAGGACAAGTTTCATTTTATGATTGCTGGAGGTGAACCTACCCTTTGGAAGGATCTAGGTCTGTTCATGCGAGAAATGAAAAAGAAATTTGATATCTACTTTACTGTTATTTCAAATGGATCTAGAACAGTTCGTTGGTGGAAGGAACATGCTTCTGAGATTGATGACGCACATCTTACATTACACATTGCAGAAGGCAATGTGGATCACATGATAGAAGTTGCTGACACATTATATGAAGCAGGATCCAAGACCACAGTAAAAGTATTAATGGACCCAGAGCATTGGGACAAGGGTGTTGAACATGTTGAGACTATGAAAAAGATCAGTAAGCATCGGTGGTTCATACAAGTAGCAGAAGTTATTGAACAGGATCATGTCTATTTAAATTCTAATAAAAAAAGATATACCACAGAGCAATTAAAGTACATAGACAAGGAAAGCAAACGCTGGCCTGGTCCGTTGTGGTTCTGGAAGAATAGACATCTTTTCAAAGAACATTTAAAGTTATATGAAAGCAAGGCTGAATTACAAAATGGTAAAGTTATAAAAGCCAACGCAGGAACTTATCTTAATAGAGATCAACACCACTTCGAGGGGTGGAAATGTAATATAGGACTTGAAACCGTGTATATCGAATGGACCGGAGATATAAAAGGTTCTTGTGGTGCAAAAATTTTTAATGCAGAAAAATATTCAAATATCCTTGATAACAATTTTAAAGATTCATTCCGGGTTAGCAATGAAGCAATCACGTGTCCTTATAAAAGTTGTTTCTGCCTTCCAGAAACTCACGTAACTAAGTCTAAAGTTTAATTTTTGTTAAAGGTATATCTGATGCACAGGTACAGAAGTTTCTAGTACATACAATAGGATGTTGAGGCATTTCAAAAGTTCCATTATAAATATTCCCTAGACTTCCACCTACACGACATGTTGCACGATGTACATCACCGTCCCAATTAATCATTAGGCTTTCTATACCCGCATTACAAGACCATCCTTTAAATTGGTTCTTGTGTTCCTTTATTACATCGTTTGCATGCATTAGAGTATCTTCATCTATTACACAATTTGGTAACACTGTAGCATCGTGGTCCATAATCCATTGTAAGTCATTGCCGTCATATCGCATATCATCAAATACATCGTGATCTCCTTCAGTCCAGCGTATCCGTCTAATGACATATTTAATTTGTTGTCTAGCAAATCTTGCTTCGGCAGTCTTAACTCTATCCATATGTTCATGGTGTGCCATAATGTTTACATGGAAGTCAATATTGTATTTGATTGAATTGAGTTGCGAAAACAATGTAATAGTATCAACTTGTTTCTCCCATTGCTCATCTTCAAAGTGTAAACTAAACACAATATAGTTAACCGGTATCTCTGAGTAAAATTTAGGTGTACGTGTTCCGTTGGTTGTTACTGTTACCCAGTTTAATCTTTGTTCGGCATGCTCTAGCAATTCTTGAATGTTAGGATGTACACACGGCTCACCGCCTGTTAAACTTAATCTAATAGGTTTACCAATTTCTGCCAGTGCGTCGACAGCATCTAATAAAACTTTTATATTTGTGTGAGGACTATAGTTGTCGTGTATTAGATCAGGACAATATGTGCAGTCAAGATTACAACGCTTTCCAAGATTCCATTCAACCTTGATGCTTTCTTGATGTGGCCACTTGCTGGTTATTTTATGCACTGTACTTCCTTTACCTTATTATACTGAAGCAGTTCTTGTTTATCAACTTTTGTAACTAGATCTGCTACCGGTATCATACCAATGTTTAAATTATTAAATTTAAACCTTTTAATTAATAACCATACGTTAATTATTGTAGATCTTACAGCATAGACAAATGGGTTAGTTGAAGGACCAAACTTAATCATAAAGTCGGCACTATAATGTGTTTGTGGCCTTACTTCTGCAATACTATCGTTATCTTTAAAAGCATCAAGCACTGTTTTACCAACCTGACAATAATTTATATAAACTGTACCTGATTTCCATTTATATGTAAAATGTTTCATATCATCTTGACTTAATTTAAGTCTAGGCCTATCATTAAAGGTTACAACTACTGTTGGATGTTTGTCCTTTGTTCTAAGATTGGATTCATATTGGTGTATTAAAATATTAAAACGTTCAACTGAGTTTTGTACTTCGTTAGGTGCTGTTTTAAACCACTTAGTCTTTTTATTAACTTCTCCTCTAAGAGTTTCAAAAAACTTGTGTAGATAATTTAAATCTTGTTGAGTGCTTGTTTTGTTGATGTGTTTGTCAATTTTAAAATCGTATGCATTCACTACATCTATATGATAATTTAATTTTTTTATAAAATCATTGTTACCCCAATTACTAAATCTATTAACTTCATACAAACTATAATTATTTTTTAATTGCTTATACCATTTTTTAGCAATATTAGAATCACGAATTGAGAAGATTAGATCAAGATTTTTGTGTTCGTTTGTTAATACTACCTTAAACATTTTTTTTAAACTCTGGAGTAGTATCGGTAAAACTTTGTTTCCTTGTTTTATCTAAACGCTTATTAAATTCAATGCAGTCTGGCCAAAGCTCGCTTCGATCGTTTGCATTTAAAAAGTTAATGTTATCATCGAATTGTTTGAGTGTATATTCTAATAACTGTGGATATTTTTTTACAGCAGCAAAATCTTGTATCTTAGGTCTGATGGCATTTATTCTACTGATAGCCAACTCCTTAAGATTTCTCGGTAATACTTGTACAGATAACTCCTTGGGATAACTTACTCTGTGTGTATGAAAAATTATTCCAAGATCATTCAAGAATGTTTTTGCAATCTTATCTAACACCATGATATTGCTTACTTGAACTGTACATGCACCAACAATTCGACTTATATTTTTAAATTTTTGTATTTCTTTAATATTGCCTACTAGGTCACTCCATTTAGCATTACCTCTTATATATTCATAACTATCTTCAACACCGTCAATAGAAACATTAACAGCAACACTTTTAAATTTAGGCCAATAATCATGAACGGTGCGGCCCCCCTTGATCCCTAGTATTGATAAATTTGTAGCGTACTTAATTTCTATTTTATCAGCATACGGTTGTAGCATATCAAGTATTCGATAGTGTTGTGGGTCCATCAACGGCTCGCCGCCTGCAAACTCTACACGCCTAAAGTAAGGCAGTAATTTTTCAAAACTTGCCCACCAATTGGGATTATCTTCGAACTTATCTAGATAAGGTTTGCGTTTTAAATTATGTTTATCTACTAACTGAGCTATAATGTTATTTTCATTTTTATAAAATTCTTCTACCTGATCCCAATCGTTCCAACTAGTTGAATCCATTGGATGACACATTCTACATTTCAAATTGCATAGATTATTAAGTTTAAGTTCCATAGTAGGAATCTCAAACGGCATTGAGTAATCATCCTCTAAGTTATCAAGTGCTGTTGGATATAGATTAACTCTTGCTTCTGGAATCTTACCTGCAATGTGTCTTTGTCTAAGACTTTCAACTCCTTGATCCTCTAGTGCAAAACAAGGTTGGCACTCTGGCGGCCTTTCATCATTTAAAACTTGATGACGAATGCGCTTCATCGTTTCGCCATTCCAAATTTCTTCGAGGCTATTTTCTTGAATAAATCCAATAGGATGACTACGGCAGCATGCTTGTATGGCACCGTCTTCTCTTGTAGCAAGTCCTGTAAAAGGATGCATACAAAAAGTACAACTCTTAGGCATTATCTATTCCCCACTGTCGTTCTTTGCACCAAAAACATTCTCCACATATAGGAACTTCCTGTCCTGTAATATAGTTAGTATAATCTAAATTGTCAAATGTCCCTTCACAACTTCTTGTAATATGTAGTAGTTCCATTATATCTAAATTCTTATATTGTTTAATTACCCAATTTTTTTCTACAAACCTAAAAGGATGGATAGCAAGACGATCCATGTGCTTCATTATACGCAGATGCTGATTGTCTGGGTTAATTTCTAAATCTCTAGTGTATAATCCTTTAAAATCTACATTCTTAGGATTACAAGTTACTGCGTTATAATAACTATCGATATCATTTTGATACATTAGATATTCCGAATATGCTCTAATCTGTAAGTTATCACCACTTACTTTTTTCCCATACTCGTCAATCATTGTAGGCCCAACTTCTCCCCATTCTAATTCAGGTGCAACGAATCCAGTATGTCTTTTAAAATTGATTTGAGGGAATTTCCCACGCAAATAGTTATAGATTTTTAAACTGTCATATTGTTGCCAGGGTTTAGTTTTCCAACATCGTGTATGACTAATAATATGAACTTCCGTTGATAAACTATGTTGGTCTATGATATCACACAAAAGATATGAAAGCAAAGCACTATCAGCGCCACCGCTCACACTTATCGCTATTCTTGACCATGCTGGATCAAATGGTATCTCTATTCCGTCTATATTCCATTCTTTAATGTTCATGGCTTTCCAAATAATTTATTAGTTTTCCGATCCCTACAGGACCTTGTTCTGACATAGCCAAGTGTATGCTATTTGTTTGCTTCAACCCGAAGTCCTTACAAATTTTTGAATGTCTTTCTCCGTGTTCGTTCCATACATAGTCTGTAGGAAAGTTTCTTATAAAATGAAGTCCTACCTTAACAACTGCTCGTAAATTCATTCTAAAATCATTCATAAGACTTATAGAATCTTTTACATCAAAATTTCGATGCCATCTAACTCCTACCCTGTTCCATCCTAGACCTAGTCCTTTACTTAAACTGATTCCAAAACTTTGTATGGCCGGATGATTAAAATCAAAGAAAACATTTTTATTACATGTTACCCATGCACCGTCAATATGTACAGGTATGTTTTCATTTAAGCAATGATTTAATATTGTTTCCATGTTGGGTAATTTATCTCCAATACTTGGAAAGGGCATTGCTAAAATTAGTGGGACACTTGATTTAAGTTTTGTAAACTCGACCGGAGTGTTTCCTAATCGTTCATGATACCTATAGTCTCCTAATAGTGTTTGTACAGATCCTTGCATGTAAAGATTATCAATAAACTGTGTGCAACCTACAATAATATCCTTTCGTAGAAATGCATCGTGGCCTGTGAGATTATTTAATCTGCTAGAAAAAATATATTGTTCTATTTCTTTAATAAAATTCTTATAGACATCGTCGGATATATCAGAATCTAGACCGCCATTGATAACATTATCAATTTCCTTGATCATTCTCTTATCAGTAAGAGGTTTAGGCTGGTGTATTTCTAATTGGTCTTTGGTATATTTCATCTTCACTATTCCAAACTGCAACATCAATTGTGTGCAGTTCTATTTGTTTTAAATCTTTTACTATCATGCTTTGAGCATGCGATTTTGTAAATGCTTGTTCTGGATATGCACTAACAATTATATTAACATCATTATGTGTTTTTTGCAACTCCTTAAATAGTTGATTCCTACGCATAATTCTATGGGAAAGAGATCTAAATGCAGCAGTTGGTTCGTACGCGAAAACGTTTGATAAATGCAAAACAGTATTTCTGTGTTTTATGTTCTTAGGTAAATCGTACATTATGTCAATGTGTTCATATCTATAGGTTACTTTTTTAGAAAGTCCCCATAAATGTTTTACGCTATTCCAGTGCGACTGTATTTCCTTTTGTGAAGAAATAAACCCTGTGCAATTTTGTGATACAAAGTCATAATAATTGTTACCATCAAATTCTTCAATTATTTTTTTCATCATATTAAGACTATGTAAATTGTAGTCATAAAAAACTATTTCAGCATTTTCTTCAAATCCACACTTTTCTAAATATAAAAGAAAGTTTAATCCGCTAGCAGGCATAATTATCTGTTTAAGTTCTTTTACCTGGGGTTCGATTACAGTTTCAGTGTTTGCCGGATAAAACAATCTTGTCATTGCATAATTGTTCTTTTTGTAATAGTGCGAAAAATTTTTATGAAATTCATCAGCATATTTTGCATAGTAATTTCTTTTACAGTTTCTAATTGAGTCATCAAAAATTTCAAACTTCATATTCCATGCCAGCCCTCTATTAATCCAATTGTGACCAAAACATTGATGTTGATACTCCCTAGGAGTATCACCTGGTAAAATCGAAACGGGTGTGTGTTCATGGTGATAATTTTCTTTACTGCGTTGAGGTTGAATCTGTGTGTGGGTAGTGTTTAAACTCCATTCTCCTATGTCAATGCTTCCTAACTTTTTATATTTTTCAAAATTAACAACAAAGCACTGATCATGCAATTCGTAGTATGCTTCATCTCTATCAAGTATGTGTCCTGCAACAAAGAAATCCTTCTGCAAAAGGTTTTTAAGATTAACAAAAAAACTTCCTCCTTCGAATTCGGTATCATTAGTATACACTACTGCATGTTTGTATGTGTTAGAAATATCTCTAAGAACAGAGTCAATATTGTTTCTGGTAACATATACATCATATCCGTGATCAATAAGATTATGCAAAGTGTAATCCGAAAGATTTTTAATTAACGATTGTATTGAATGATCCTCTATTTTAGGTGTTATGTCAATACACACAAATGCTGTGGTATTAGGGTTGTTAGTCTTATAACTAAAGGTCATGTTTATCCATGCTCCTTTTAATTAAATCTATAAATTCTCTTTTCATATTTCCAGGATGTATCTGTGCAATCATGTGTACCCGATCCTCGTTTGAATTATTTGTTACTCTATGATTTTGTAAGATATTGACCAGGAATACTTTTCCTGGTTTCCATGGCACAGTGCCGTGCCCTTCAATCTCCATTTTGCAACCTTGAGGATTGGTAATTGAAACATTTATTGGTAATAAAAAGTCAAGTAGATTATTTGGGTATTCCTTGGGTGTGTCATTGTGCATTCCAACGTGACCTTGAGGCTTTAGTTTCATAAATCTCACTCTTGCAAATTTTTCAGCAGGGAAGTCCTTCCAAAATTTAGTAGCCTTAGGAGCATCTTTACTAACCTCGGTCCAGTAGTATGGTGCATTAATTTCATCGTTATACCCGTAATCATAACAGATGCGTGTCATATTAGAACCAAGACCGTGAATACAGCATGATTCCCATCCTTTATGATCTTCACCTTCTCGATGTTCTACATAATATTTTTTAATTTTTTCTAGTTCCATAAGATCTTGATATGGTGTAAATGAAGTATCTAATTCTAACCACCCTATATCTCCGCGTTTAAAAGATTCTAGTAATTCTAAAACTCTACTTTCGGACATGTTCTTTCCTACCAATTATCATAAATCTTTTATATTCAACGTTTGGCATTTCTAGTTCAGCAGACTGTTCTATTTCAACGCCACATGTCTTTTTAAATTCATCAAGATTTTTAGAGCAATTAATGTGTTCTTTAAGATCATAATAATTATTACTTTGTAATACAATAGTAGATCTATAAGGTACCTTGGATAGCCACTCATCATATTGTTTTTGTGTAATGTGTTCGCAACTAGTATTGATTATCACAGTCGGAACACCATCATAATTATATTCACACATGTCGCTAGTCACTGCTTTAAATCTTCCTTCCATTTCTTGCCTTTTATTAACCATTAAGGCTGTATCTCTAACCAGAGGATCTATATCTACAGATACTATACTTTTCACCCCGATGTTACTGTTAAACAACATGCTGGCTAATACTCCATTCCACCCACCATGTATTACGATAGATGAATTTGTAATACTGCTTAATCTTTTTTCTAAGAATTCAATTAACCAAGTTTTGGATTGTAATTGACCTCCCCAAAAACTTTCAAGAGTTCGATATCTGTCTTCGCTATTGCGAATAGCATCCATCCAAAATTTTATATCTTTAATATCAATCTTCATTTTATCTTTGGTATTTTACTGTCAGCACTACTTACACAAGTATCAGTAATGCATTTAGATGGTGCTTTAAACAGCGTAAAACCGTCTGTAAGCGTGCCTAAGGGTTGTTCCGCACAACTATATGCTCGCTTAACTTCAACACCCCTTATAATGCAACTTTGATATCCTGCTACACAATTCCATCCTTTGAATTTATTGAAACCAAAAGCATTCATTCGTTCTGCTTGATCCAATCCATAATCATTTCCTTTATGATCTTCAAAATACATTTGCATGACTTGTTTTCCTTGATTGTTTTGTGGAAAGTTGGTCTGCATCTTATCAATTTGATTCTCAGTATATTCATCCACAACAAAACTTGCTGTTGGGTCGCTCTGTGGTTTTAGCGTCACATTAATACCTTTCTCTGAAAATCTTGCACAGCGATCATACAATTCATTAAACTGTTCAGGAACCATGACTTGATTGATTGTGACATATACTCCAGAGTTCATTAGTTGCAAACACTTGTCGCCAAATTCTTGTTCCTGTGCAAATTCTGAGTGATAACTTGCTGTTATGCTTCTTCTCTGTAGATTACTAGTTGTCTCTGCCCATTTGCTCCACCACTTGCTGCCCGGAGACAGATTAGTGGTCATGTGTATGCTTTGGTAAGGTGCTTCTGTATCACTACAGTAATGCTCTACGAGCTCTCCAAAGTGTTTGTATGCAGTAGGCTCACCGCCTGAAAAACTAAAATGGAATTCTGTAAATCCGTTATCTCTCGCCTGTCGTTTAATTTCATCTATTGTATTTTTGTAGACTTCTAGTTCTTGATGATCTGGTTTATCGGTATTTGCATATGGCCAGCAGTATGAACACTTGTAATTACAGAATCTACCCAATATCCAACTAACGTTAAACAATGGCTGATCTAGCATTGTTCTCTGTCCGAACTTAATTATATTATCAAAGGGTATAAGTGTAAAACTCATTTGGACCTCTCAACTACTGCATTCGAACATGCCTTAACACAGGTCATGCATTTGTTTTCTCCTTGCCAGTAATCGTCAATACCTGTAAATAAATTTCCGTCGGTTCCTAGTATTTCTGTTTGACAGTTAGGAATTCCTATGTTGTCTAGCATAGATTTTGTATCATCGACAGAAATATTTCTCAGAGTATGTATAGGAAGAGTTTCTTCAACTGGTTCTTCTAGATAGTCACTACCGATATAACAACAAGGAGTTATGTTTCCGTACGGATCAACATATATTCCTTGCTCAACCATACATTTAGGATTTATAGTTGCTGATGCTAATATGCTGTTTCTATAATCCTTATTCAATAGATCTTTTAGATCAGCATTAGGATATCTTGCATATTCTTTTCTTTGTGCCGGATGAATGTAATACTCTATTTCACTTCTTTGATTAATAACTTTAAATTTATCCATCTCATAGAATCTAGTGGTACTTACAAAATTTACTTCTTTAACTCCTAAATTTAATAAAAACTCTTCTAATTTTTCTGTCTCATTCTCGTTGTGTGCAAAAACTAAACTATCCACTTTGGCATGGCCTCCCGCATCTATGTACGCTTTCATATTTTCTATAACCTTATCAAAGTTTGTGTTTCTTCTGTACAGTTCATGCTTGCCCTTAAAGCCATCAACTGCAAATGCAACCGAACTTCCATTTTTGGTTCCTATTATGTCTGCTAGTTTACTCCACCATTCTGGGTTGCGCATTCCGCCATTAGTGTGTAGTGCCAATCTAGTATCAGGATTGCACTCTCTCACATATGAATAAATTTCCAAACAATCTCTTGCGAATGCCGGGTCACCGTAATTGCCACAACTATAAAAATTTTGTAATTGTCCTAGGAATGATTTTGGAAACCATTTTTTGAAATCTTCAATACTGATATCGCCGTTTTTGATGAACGGACGTGTTGGCCCGCCATGATAATTTCTAGCACACATTGGACACTGTGCCTGACACTTATCTGTAAGTTCTATATGAACCGTTGTGATATCTTTAATCTTTTGCATTCAAAACCTTTATAATATACGTATATTTAACCGCTCTTGTTTTTGATAACCGCGTTTAAGGCTTATATACTAGTGTAAGACATTATAACATATCCTTAACTAGTTCTTGGTATCCGCCAAATTGTAAAATACTGTTAGGTACCAGATTTATGTCAAACCTAATATCTATTAGTCTTTTGTAGTTTCTTTCTGCTTTTTTTGCAACCATATTATACATTTTTTTATGATTCGTTTTACTTAATAATTCAATTTGTTTTACTATGTGTTCTAATCTATCTGCGTCATTAACAATACTGTCAAAACTATAATCAATAATTTCATCATATAGTTCAAACCCTAATTCCTGTAATGCTTTATGAAAATTTGGCACACTCCAAACTAAGAAAGGCTTTTTAAAATATATCGGTATATATGTTTTTTCAGTCGGAAAAATAGTCTCCATTGTAGATTCACTAACAAGACTAATAAAACTTTCAAAAAATATTGAAGGAAAAGATTCATACGAGTTCATTGTTTCTGCATACTGCGTATCTATTATTAGACGTTCTTGTTTCCAATACTCAAAGTTGTATTCAGTATTTGTTTCGTTCCAACTAATTGCTCCTTGTTTAATTAAATCAAATCTTGCTAATTGATCCATCATTTGACATCTATGATGCCAAGGTTTATTATTCAAACTTACAAATGTTTTTGTAAATGATGTGTTGTCTGCTTTATGTTCATAGTGGTGTAATTCATGGTACGTATATGTAGGCCAGAAAGTTTTCCAATAGGTTACATTTTTACCTGGATAAAAAGAGTTGCTTGTAGGGAATCCACCGCAAACAAACTCTACGGTATTAGTAGAATAGTGTATCGCTTTTCTAAGTTTATGTAATATTTTTTTGTTCGCTGGATCTTCCCGCCCCATTATCGCATATTCCTCTGCACCTAAAATTCTTATTTTTGCATTACGGGTATTTTGAATTTTATCTAATAAACTGTCAAGAGACCAATCGCTATGCCATACATATAGGTTTACTATTTCACTCATATATATACTTATTAACTGCGCACATAAATATGTGTATGTTTGAAATAGTTAAAGAGTTTGAAAAGCAAATTGCAGACTACTACGGTGCACCTTATGCTGTGGCTACAGATAGTTGTACACATGCAATTGAACTTTCTCTAAGATACGATAACCCAAAAGTCAAATTAACTATTCCAACTAGAACTTATATTAGTATTCCCTTTACTCTTATGAAACTAGATTTAGATTGGAGTTTTGTGAATGTTGAATGGAGTGAATACTATTTTATCGGTGGTACAAGAATTATCGACGGTGCAGTGAACTTTGCTAGAAATAGTTACATTAGAGGACAATTGATGTGTTTAAGTTTTCAACATAAAAAGATGCTTAGTCTAGGAAGGGGAGGCGCAATACTGTGTCCAACTGAACAAGATTACACAACGCTTAAACAAATGGCATATGACGGCAGAGCAGATGATAAGCCCTGGGCAGAACAAAACATAAAACATATAGGATATCACTATTACATGACTCCTGAAACTGCTGAACTTGGAATCAAAAAATTAAAAACAATAAAACAAGGTAAACTATGGACTAGCCAAGATTATCCGTACTTGCCTGCTATGGAGGTTTTTCAATGAATAACTTATGGGTGTTTGGTGATAGTTGGGCTGAAGGTTGGGGCCTAAAAATAGGCGAGAAAAACTTTGCTCAATATTTAAATTTAGAGTACAAACTAAATCTTTGCAACCGCGGTTCGGCGGGAAGCTCATTAGGCCTAATACTGAATAATATTACTGCTAACCTTCCTAAATTTAAAAAAGGAGATTTGGTATTTGTAATAACACCTCCAGATGCTAGATGGTATGTTAAAAGGTATACCGATCCTCAATGGATGACACTACATCGTGGGTTGGATGACTATGAAGCGTATATAAAACTTATGAAGCTCGATACTGAATGGTTTAGGTATCATCATAATCTTTTTATTTACTCCATACAAAAAATATTAATAGATGTTGAAGCAAAATTTGTACTAGCACACAACTACGGACAGATTGAATTGTTGCCTGAATTTGAAGACTTAATTGATAAAAATTTATTTTTAGATATTAACAAATCATTGACAACGATCTTAGGAGCACCAGACGAATTTAAAAGTTACAACCAAGAATTAGAAGACGGTCCAGATCAATTCGAAAAACAAAAATATTTTATTAAAAACGATAACCACCCAAATCAAAGAGGTCATAAGGTAATTGCAGACCTATTAAGGAATAAATTAAATGAACTCAACAAATGAATGGGGACAACTACGTAAGGTAATTGTAGGAGTTGCAGATCATGCAAAGATACCTACTGACGTTGATATAAGTTTACGCTGTGTAAATTTTGCAGACAAAATAAACGAAAGCGAAATACAAAAAGGTCCTTATCCACAACAAGTAATAGATGAAGCGAATGAAGATTTAGAAACCTTTGTAGGTTTTTTAAAAGGAGAATCAATTGAGGTACTTAGAACTGATCGTACTGATTGTAACTATTATAACTATTGCCCACGCGACTCGGTTTTTATTCACGGGGAACTAACACTTGCAACACCTATGCCCATACGTGCAAGGAAAGATGAATGGAAAGCATTTGAGAAACATTTAGATAATCCTATCAGCATTCCTTGTTATAACGAAAGTAGTTTATATAATACTGATTGCATTGGCAATAAAGATGTATTGGCTTTAAATGAGTTTGAACCTGCATTTGATGCCGCAAATGTTATTCGTGCAAACGATGATGTACTGTATCTGGTAAGCAACAGCGGAAACGAATTAGGTGCAACATTATTACAAGATAAACTTGGAGATACTAGAGTTCATTTGTTAAAAGACGTTTATAGTTTTATGCACATTGATAGCACTATTGCTTTTTTGCGTGAAGGATTATTACTTGCCAATCCAAGCAGAATTAAAACAAAAGACGACTTACCTGAGCCATTTAGAAGTTGGGATATTATATGGTGTCCTGAACCTGTAGACATTGGACACTATCCTAAATGGTGTAATGCAAGCACATGGATTAACATGAACTTGTTCAGTGTAAATACAAAGTTAGTTGCACTAGAAGAAAATCAAGAGCCTCTACGCAAGGCACTCGAACAACACGGAATAGAATGCGCCATGTTGCCTATGAGGCATCAACGCACACTTGGCGGCGGATTTCACTGCGTAACATTGGATACAAAAAGAGATGTGGTATAAAGGTAAATGTCCTATTATATGGGACCATCAATTTAAAAACTTTGATTATGTAAGGCAGCCTATTACAGGTGAAGAAACTACTACTTGGAGTGAACAAGGTTACACACATGAAACTACAACAGGAAAAATGTATGGTAGTGTACATACCATGCCTGGGTATACTCAAGAAATTGCAGAGTTATTAAATCTAAAAAATTGCGGGTTTGTATTTTATAGAATGGATACTTTAGATATCATGCCTACGCACATTGATCATTATAATACATATTGCAAAGTGTTTGACAAAACACGTGATGAAGTCAGACGTGCTATTGTATTCCTAGAGGACTGGAAGCCTGGACATTATTTTGAAATAGGCGGTGAATGCATTGCAAACTATAGTGCCGGAGATTACGTACTATGGACACCTGATGTTCCACATGCGGCTAGTAACATAGGTATTGATCCAAGATACACATTACAAATTACAGGCACTTACTAGTAATGGAGTATACAAATCATGGGTTTTGATGCACACAAATTTTATCATAAAAATTTTCCTAACAAGGGAATACGATCTAATTTTCCTAGAGATGTAGATTTAACATTTTTGAAAGATACAGAGTTTCCAACAATTGTTTATACGGGTAATCAAACACTTAAAATATCTAGAATATTAGGTAGCAAATTTGATCAAAAACTTATAAGGAGGGTAAGCAAGAAAGGTTTAAAGATTTATCTTTATGAACCTTTATGCTTTTACATAAAAGGCGATACGTACAATAAATCTTTTTATAGTGAATTTTCAGTCCATGATGATCTAACATTAATTAGGTCCGAGGAATTAGATAGTATACAAAGACTAATAGATACTCATGGGTTTTATAATGTAACAGTATACACATGCGATTACAATGTTGAAAAATATTTAGGACCACACTACAATTTTAATATAGAATGCAAGGATCTCTTCCTTTCCGATGTTAAAAATATAGTAAAGAGAAAGCACAAGCCAAAAAAAATAGAAAAACATTTTTGGTGTGCAATTGGAAGGTACACATATCCTAGGCACTTGATAGTTTCTTATCTTACTAATTTTACAGGAAACTATACATGGCATTACGAATACGAGGGAGATATTCTTGGGGATGACAGTTGGTTAGAAAAAGAAAAACTAACTGAGAAAATGTGTTCTATGTTAGAAAACGGAAATAAATTGCTTAATCATAATTACTACAATATTGATACTGAATTAAATTCAAGAGAACTAGTTACATCACTAGAAGGAGTTTACATTCCTAAATTAAAAAATGGTATACAGTCAACTAAGTTTTTAGAAAGTTACGATAATTGTTTTGTTGCTGTAGTTGCTGAAACAAGATTTGCTCAACCCACTGCAAATGTAAGTGAAAAATTACTACATTGCATTTCTTCCAAAACACCCTTTATACTTTTGGCACCTCCACATACTTTAGAATATGTTCGATCATTAGGATTTAAAACATTTTCTAAATTTTGGTCTGAAGAATATGATACAATTGAAGATCCTACACAAAGATTAAAAGAAATATTTACTGTAATTGATAACATAGGATTAATGGACCTATCAGAAATTGAACAGATGTATGCAGAGATGGCAGAAATATTAGATTTCAATGTAGAAATATTGAACGACTTAAAATAACTCCATAACCACAAATAAACTTGACAGCCGCGTTTAAGGTGTATATAATAGTGTTGTGTTTAAATACACGACATTAATAATGGAGAAAAATACAATGTCACAAACAGATACGATTAAAACGGCAATGGAAGCATTCCTTGCTGAAGATGAGAAATTCGAAGCAGGTAATGGTGCTGCCGGAACCCGTGCTAGAAAGGCACTACAGGAAATGGCAAAAGCAATCAAGGCAAGACGTAATGAAATTACGGAAACCAAGAATGCTCGTAAAGCAGAGAAAATGGGTGGCTAAATGGGTGATGACGACAAGCCTTACACAATAACGCTTGATCCAACTTATACATATAGTGGCGGTGCTGCAACAACCAGCACTGTCACTATGCCTAGTATTGATATAGATGATCAAATTTCAAATGGAACGTTCACAATAGATACTTCCAGCATTTCGGATACAGGTGACTACGGATATGGGAATTGGGGTAGTGATATTTCTGTTCCTGAAGAAGGTGATATCAAGATTGGAAATAGAAGTTTAAAAACTTTTATGGACACTATGGAAAAGCGTATGGCAATCCTACAACCGGATCCTGCAAAATTAGAAAAATTTGAAGCACTTAAGAAAGCATACGAGCATTACAAGCATTTAGAAAGGTTATGCGAAATAGATGACGAGGACGAGGACGAGGACGAAAGCCCGAACTGGTAAGGACAAGAACAGGCTATTCAGAGACATCATGAGAATTG
>Ga0222719_10001173_pt1 | contig 25756 bp, 27 predicted proteins | sample C33_34DmetaG_FD_165039 | JGI IMG/M metagenome (GOLD analysis project Ga0222719, IMG submission 165039) | Estuarine water microbial communities from San Francisco Bay, California, United States - C33_34D | ecosystem: Environmental > Aquatic > Marine > Unclassified | place: USA: California...
TGATTTAGGTTATAAAGAAGTTTCAAAATTGATTTTAAAAAAATGAAAACATCAATAATAATTATACTAACTTTAATAATTTTTGTTTTTATATTTTTTTTTAAAAGGTATAGAAAAAAAAAAAAGGAGCGAGAAGATATATATCCGTTGTGGTAATTTTTAGCGAAGGTAAATAAAATATTATGAATATGTTTAAAGATAAATCTATATTAGTAACAGGTGGAACAGGATCTTTTGGTCAAAGTTTTGTAAACTTTATTCTAAAAAAAACCAGAGCTAAGAAAATAATTATTTTTTCTAGAGACGAACTCAAACAATATGAAATGCAGAACAAGCTTTTTTCAGAGGGACATGATCAAGATAGATTACGTTTTTGGTTAGGCGATGTGAGAGATAAATCCAGACTTAACCTAGCATTTTATGACATCGATTTCGTAGTACATGCTGCAGCACTAAAACAAATACCTGCTGCAGAATATAATCCTCAAGAATGTATAAACACAAATGTTAATGGTGCAAACAATGTTATTTTTGCTGCTTTAGAACAAGGAGTGAAAAAAGTTATCGCTTTGTCAACTGATAAAGCCAGTAATCCTGTAAACTTATATGGAGCAACAAAGTTGGCTTCAGATAAACTTTTTGTTTCCGCAAATAATTTAGGAGGCAAAAGAGATACCACTTTCTCACTTGTTAGATATGGTAACGTGCTTAATTCAAGGGGATCAGTGATACCTTTTTTTAAAAATCTTATTTCTCAAAATAAAGAAAGTTTGCCCTTAACACATGAAAAAATGACAAGATTTTTTATAAAAGTTGAAGATGGAGTAAAATTTGTTGTAGACTCATTTTACAGAATGAAAGGTGGAGAAATTTTTGTTCCTAAACTACCAACTATCTACATTAAAGATTTGATTAAATCTTTAGGCAAAAAACCAAAAATAGTCGGCGTAAGACCAGGAGAAAAATTACACGAAGCGCTTTGTTCAAGAGAAGAGTCTCATTTGACTTTAGAATTTAAAAATCATTATGTAATTAAACCATCCGCTTGGGGAGAAAATAACAAAAATTACAACACAGATAATAAAGGTGAAAAAGGAAAAAATGTTAAAGATCTATTCGAATATACATCGCTATCTAATCCTAATGTGTTAACTGTGCCAAAAATAAAAGAATTACTTAAAGAAATAAATTGAAAATGATTGCTGGAAAGACTTTATCTCTTTCTAATAGATACCAAGATTTTTCAAAATATAAAAATGTTGTCTTAGTTGACAATAATTTTTATTTAAAGAAAACAAATAAATCGCAAAAAATTAAAGTCGTTAAAAATAAAGCAAAAAATAGAAAACATATTGAAAGAGTTTATTCATATTGTGAAAAAATTTATAAAGAACTATTGAAAGATTTATCTATTCAATTAAACAAAATACATAGTTTAAATAACGATCAAAGATATTGGGAAATTATACTTGGCAATTGGTTAATTGATTTTATTTTAGTTTGTCATAAAAATTTTTCTAACATTCAAAAAGCTTTAAAAGATAAAACTTATTCTAGATGTATTACTTTAAAAACTAAACAAAATACACTTTATACCCTTAATACAATTGAGGCAGCTAATGCAACAAATAATAACGATTGGAATTTTTCCTTAAATAGCAAAATTGTTGAATTTTTAGCACCAAAAATAAATTTTAAACATAAATCAAAAAATTTCAAAAATTATAAAATGAAATTTAATAATTTTGAAAAAAATAATTTAGATAAACTTAAAAAATTTAATTTTATGAATAATTTTATTAAGAATAAAGAAATATTCATTTACAAAACATCATTGCCTTTTGTGGTAGAAAAAAAGCTTGAAATAAAATTAGGCCAACTGCCATCATTTTGGAAAACAATGGAACCAAAATATGATAAATTTTCATATAAACTTAGAAAAAAAATTAACTTGAATAATTTTAATAAAGATAAACTTAATAAATTTCTAAGAAAAGAAATTCCAAATGCTTTACCAATTTTTTCTATTGAAACATTTAAAAAAAATTTACATTTTATAAAAAAATTAAATTATCCTGATAATCCTAAAAAAATTTTTACTTGTGTCGCTTATCAAGGAGATGAGTTGTTTAAGATTTATTTAGCAGAAAAAATTAAGAATAAGACAAAATATTTTTGTGGACAACACGGAAATAATTATTTCACAGCTTATCAATCAAGAATATCATTGGATGTTAAAACTTCAGATAAGTTTTTATCATGGGGATATAAAAATTCTAAAAAAGGAATCATACCTGTTTCAAATATTAAATGTATTGGACAAATAAACAAAAAAACATTGTTTGATCCAAAAGGAAAATTATTAATTTTATTTGACGATGTAGGACTAAACAGATCTCCAATTGAAAGAAATGATTTAGACTATAAAAAATTAGTCTCAACATTCTCTATAGTTAATGATTTAAATCCTAAATTAAAAAAAAACTCTATTTTAAGAATACGTAAATCACATCTTAATGAATTTAATGGTTTTTATTTCAAAAAATTTTTTAAGAATATTCCATATAAATTGGATATTCATAAATCAAATATTCGTGATTTACAGTCCATTTCAAGACTTAACTATTTTAATTATTACTCCACTGGGATTCTTGAAAATTTTGTTTTGAATATACCAACGGTATGTTTTTTAGATAAAGATCTTGAATTTCATAATACCTTTCTCCAAAAAAAACTTAAATATTTAGAGGAAGCAAAAATAGTTTTTTATGATAAAAAAAAAATTATAAAACATGTAACCAACATTTGGAATGATGTAAATTTTTGGTGGAAATCAAAAAAAACTCAAAATTTGATAAAAAAATTTAACGCTAATTTTAATTTATCAAATAATAGTGTAGATAACTTAGTAAGGATATTAAAAAATGATTAAAAAAACATCTCAGGAAAATTTTTGGAAAGATAAATTTGGAGATAAATATACTCTCAGGAATTCAAGATATACTAAAAGAGTTAATATAATTGGGAATGATTTTAAAAAAAATAATTTAAAAATAAATTCAGCTTTTGAAATAGGTTGTAATATTGGATTAAATTTATTAGCTCTAAAAAAACTTTATCCCAACCTTGATATTTTTGGTTTAGAAATAAATTCTAAGGCATATAACTTTGCTAAAAATAAATTTACGTGTTTTAATGAGTCAATCTATACATTTAAGACAAATAAGAAATTTGACGTCGTTATTTCAGCTGGCGTTTTAATTCATCAAAATCCTAAAATGTTAAAATATTTTTACAGACAAATGTACAATCTTTCCAAAAAATATATTTATATTAACGAATATTTTAACCCTACTCCTGTCGAGATACCTTATAGAGGATATAAGGGAAAACTTTTCAAAAGAGATTTTGCAAAAGAACTTTGGAATTTCTTTCCCAGACTAAAACTCTTAGATTATGGATTTCATTGGTCTGCAGACCCTAAAAAGAAAAATAATTGTGATAACTCAAACTGGTTTTTATTTAAAAAATAGATTTAACAAATTCTAATGAGCTTTAACATAAGTTTTAAACCACAAAGTAGCTTTGAATTGATAAGGTGTGGAAGAGATTTTGACGGTGGTTATTTACTGACGAAAAAAACTATAAAAGAAACAGACACATTAGTTTCATTTGGAATCTTAGATGATTGCTCTTTTGAGGATGAATTTTTGAAAATTAATCCTATAAAAGCTTTATGTTTTGATCATACAGTAAATAATTCTTATTGGAAAAAAAGATTTTTTAATGATTTAGGTGCATCAATATATAATTTAAATTTTAAGTTTTTTAAAAATACTTTAACTAGATATTTTCAATTTAAAAAATTTTTTAAGTCACCAACAAATTTTCTTAAAATTGAAACTATAAAAAAAGGAAGCTTACGTTCAATAATTACTGAAAATAATCTAAAAAAAAATATTTTTCTAAAAATTGATATAGAGGGATCAGAATATAGAATCTTAGATGATATTTTGACTTATCAAGATAAACTGAGTGGTGCTGCAATTGAATTTCACGATGTTGATATAAACAAAAAAACAATATCAAAATTTATTGAAAACTTTGATTTAATACTAACACATATTCACCCAAATAATTTTGGAGGAGAAGATGAATTTGGAGACCCTTTAGTAATTGAGCTCACATTTGAAAAAAATCCTGAAATAAATAACAAAAAATTTTTATTACCAAACGAATTTGATCAACCAAACAATCCCAACAATAAAGATATAACTCTTAAATTTGAGTAATAAAATGAATAGTCCAAAAACAATCGCTGTTATGATGGAGAATCTCGAATATGGAGGAGCCACAACACATTTAAAAACTTTAATTAAGAATAAAGTATTTTCCAATACGAACTTTATTTTAATAACCAACAAATCTAACAAGGCAATAGGAAACTCTTTTAAAATTAAGAATAAAAATATTAAAATTATTTTTTATAAGTCTTTTAATATATTTGATATGAACTCTAAAATATTAAAGATTTTATTTTTAGTTTTTAAACCTTTGTTTTTTTTACTATCAATTCTACAAATGTATAAACTTTTCAAAAAGATTAAATTTGATTTATTGATAGCTAATTGTGGAGGATACGGAGACTTTAGATCCGAGATGGCTTGTTTAATTGCTAATAAAATTCTTAAAAATCAAAAAATATATCTTTTGATTCACCATTGTTATACAAAACCTCTATTTTGGAGTTTTTTAATTAATATTTTTAACTATTTTATCTCTCATTGCATATCGGGGGTTATATTTGTGTCTAAAGCTACAAAGTTAACTATTAAAAAAAATACTGCATTACTTAATAATAAAATGTTGAACAATACAGTGATACATAATGGTGTTGAAATTAAAAAATTTTCAAAACAAATAATTCCAAGCCTAAAAACGAATTCAAAAGTAATTAAAATAGGAATGCTTTCAAGAATTGAAAAATATAAAGGGCAATTAGATTTAATAGAAGGATTTAATAAATTATCAAAAAATTACAAATCAAAATGTATAGTTTTTTTAGTTGGAAGTGGGAAAATAAGAGATATGAAATTAATAACACAAAAAATTAAAAGTCTGAAACTAATGAATAAAATAAAACTTTTAAATTATGTTAATGAGGATAGTTATAAAATAATTAATAACTTTGATTTATTAATTTCAGCCACTAGAGATTTTGAAGCATTTGGTTACTCAATTGCGGAAGCTCTTTTTGTAAAGACACCAGTTATGTGTACTAATGTAGGAGGTGTTAAGGAGTTCGTGAATAATAAAAATGCTATAATAATTCAACCTAAAAATATTCATTCTATAAAAAAATCATTGATATATTTTATTTCTAATAAAAAAAAAATTAAAAAAAAAATATCTAATGGACATAAAATGATTAAAGAAAAATTTAATTCTGACATTATGTGCAAAAAGTTTTTCAAATATTTTTCTTATGCCTAAATTATCTCAAAAACACAGAAAAATGCTTATAATTGGAGGATCAGGTTTTATTGGTTACCACTTAGCAAAATTAGCCTTAAAAAAAGGTTGGAATATAGACAGTATTTCTAGAAAATTTCCAAAAAAAAATAGAAAATTATCAAAAGTTAAATATTTAATTTGTGACATTACAAAATTAAAAAATATTAAAAAAAATATTAAAAAAAATTATAATTTTGTTGTTAATTTAGGTGGAGATGTTGATCATAAAAATAAAAGCAAGACATATCAAAGTCATTATATTGGCTGTAAAAATATTTCAAATTTTTTTTTAAATGCAAAAATTACTACTTTTGTTCAAATTGGCTCAAGTAGTGAATACGCAAAATCAAAATCACCACATAAAGAGAGTTTTAAATGCAACCCTAAGTCTTATTATGGAAAGTCAAAAAATTTAGCTAGTAATTATTTAATAAACCTTAAAAAAAATAAAAATTTTCCAGCAATAATATTACGATTATATCAAACTTTTGGATCAGAACAGGATCTAAATAGGTTAATACCATTTGTTATAAACTCATGTATAGCAAAAAAAAAATTTCCATGTTCTGACGGAAATCAGTACAGAGATTTTTTAATAGTAGATCAAGTGGTTGAAGCAATCTTAAAATGTTATAAAAATACAAAAGCATATGGGCAAATTATAAATATTGGATCAGGCAAAGCACGTAAAGTAAAAGATGTTATTGAAACAATTAAAAGTAAAATTAAAAAAGGAGAACCGCAATACGGAATGATAAAATTAAGATCAGAGGAAAGTTTAAAAGCTTACCCAAATATACAAAAAGCTAAGAAATTACTTAACTGGGAACCACGTGGGGATTTCAAAAAAAACCTTCATAAAATAATTACATTTTATAAAAAAAAATGAAGCCAAGAAAAAAAATTTTAAAAGTTGTAATTTTAGCAGGCGGGATGGGAACTAGAATTTCTGAGTATACAAAAACCATTCCTAAACCAATGATAAAAATTGGTAAATTTCCGATACTTGTTCATATCATTAGACATTTTAATAGATTTGGTTGCAAAGATTTTTTGATAGCAGCGGGATATAAGGGAAAAGTAATTAAAGATTATTTTAATAAAAAGAAAAATTTTTTTAAAAATTTGAACGTAAAAGTAATAGATACTGGTCAAAAAACAATGACTGGAGGAAGAATTAAGCGACTAAAAAAATATTTAAAAGATGATGATTTTTTTCTAACTTATGGAGATGGTTTATCTGACGTAAATATAAACAAACTTTATAATTTTTATAAAAAAAGTAAAAAAAAGGTCGTATTAACAGCTGTTAGACCACCAGCAAGGTTTGGCCACATAAAATTAAAAGACAGTAAAGTTGTTCAATTCAAAGAAAAATCAAAACTTGATGAAGGTTGGATAAATGGTGGTTTTTTTGTAATGAGTAAAATAATTTTTAAATATCTAAAAAATGATCAAACTTATTTGGAGCGAGAACCTTTAGAAATTATTGCAAAAAAATCTTTTTTAGGTGCGTATAAGCATTATAATTTTTGGCAATGTGTTGATACGAAAAGAGACAAAGATAATTTAGAAAATCTACTAAAAAAAAGAAAAATTAAATTTTGAAATCTTACAATAAAGATACTCATAAAAAAGAATTTTTTATAAAAAAAATATCTTTTTTGCTTGCCAAAAAAATATTAAATATTTTAACTTTTAAAAAAATTTTATATTTTTTAACTTATAGATTTAAAAATATTTTTTTAACTATAAACTACAAACCTTTAAGAGGTTTAATTTATGATGCAATTTCAGAAAAAGAGAGATTTATTGAATTAAAAAGTAAAGATGAAAAATTATTTATTTTTTCACATGATAAATATTTATCTAGAGACCTCTTCATAAATAACGAATTTGATCTTTATAAGTTAAAAAAAGTAATGAAAATTTTAAATAATACAAATCTTAAAACCTTATATGATATAGGTGCAAACATAGGTGTGATATCTATTCCAGCAGTAAAAAGAGGATATTTTGAATATGCTTATGCTGTAGAACCAGAAATAAATAATTTTAATTTATTGGAAAAAAATGTGAAGTTGAACAATCTTAACAAAAAAATTTTTATTTATAATTATGCTTTGTCTAACAGTGACGATATTAATCTTGAGATGGAATTATCAGAGGATAATTCAGGAGATCATAGAATAAGATTACCTGACCCCAAAATCTCAATACATAATGAAAATGAGAGAAAAGTTTTAAAAGTTACCTCTAAAAAATTTGATACTTTATTTAAAAATTTAGATCCAAAAAAAGATTTAGTCTGGATTGATGCCCAGGGATATGAGCCAATTATTATGGATGGGGCTGAAAATTTAATTAATAGCAAAACGCCAGTTGTGATTGAATTTTGGCCCTATGGACTTAAAAGAAATAAATTATGGGAAAAAATTGATATTTTTTTGAAAAAATATGATTACTTTATAGATTTAGGCGATAGTCAGAATAAAAAAATACAAATAAGCCAAAAGTCTTTAGAAGAACTAAAAAATGGATGGGATAATGAAAAAAAAAATAGTTATTCACTTTTTACAGATTTACTATTAATGAAGAATTAAATGGAAAAACAATTCAAAATTTTTAAAAATAAAAAAATTTTAATAACTGGACATACTGGTTTCAAAGGCTCTTGGCTTTCTCTTTGGCTTAGTAGTATTGGTGCAAAAGTTTATGGAATTTCACTAAAAACTAAGAACTTCAATCATTTTAATTCTCTCAAAATTAGAGGGGTAAGATCAAATTATTTTGATATTAAAAATCAAAATAAAATTAGAAAAGCTTTTAAAAAAATTAAACCTGACTTTGTTTTTCATTTAGCCGCGCAAGCTTTAGTAAAAAGATCGTACGTCAATTCAACAGAAACTTTTTTAAGTAACTCTATTGGGACACTTAATATATTAGAAGGTCTAAAATGTTTAAAGAACAATTGTACTGCCGTTATAATTACCAGCGATAAAGTTTATAAAAATTTTGAGGTTAGAAGAGGATATAAAGAAAATGACATAATTGGCGGTCAAGATCCTTATAGTGCTTCTAAAGGTTGTGCAGAATTGATAATTGAGTCTTATTTTTCATCTTTTTTAAAAAAAAATAAAAATTTAAGAATTGCTGTGGCGAGAGCTGGAAATGTAATAGGTGGAGGAGATTGGAGCCAGGATAGATTAATTCCTGATTGTGCCAAGTCGTGGAAAAATAAGAAACCTGTAATTTTAAGAAATCCAAACTCTACAAGACCATGGCAGAATGTTTTAGATGTGTTAAGGGGTTATATGATATTAGCCAAAAATTTAAATACAAATAGTAAATTAAACGGCAAGCCTTTTAATTTTGGGCCACAGAGTAATGAAAATTATGCAGTAAAAGACGTAATAAAAATATTAAAAAAGAATTGGAATAAATTTAATTTTAAAATTAAAAAATCAAAAAAAAATTATAAAGAGGCCAATCTTTTAAAACTAAATAGTAGTAAAGCTAATAAAATTCTAAAATGGAAAAGTGTTCTGAAATTTAATCAATCAGTAGAATTAACTGCCAATTGGTATAAAAATTACTTCAATACAAAAAATGTAAAAAAAACTTCACTTTTAACTTTGGAAAATTATTACTATCACCTTAATAAGCAAAAAGTTTAATCAAGTTCTATATTCTTACTGTAATCATTGACAAGCTTTTTATCTTGTTCGCTTTTAAAAAGCATATAGTTTTCACAAACTAAAATGTCTAAATTTGTTCCCATGAAACATTTGAAAGCATCTTGAATGCTCCCGACTATTGGCTCACCCCTTACGTTAAAAGATGTATTGACCAAAATTGGGCACCCAGTCAATTTTTTAAAAGCATTGATTAACTTATAGAATCTTGGATTAGTCTCCTTATGGACAGTCTGAATCCTTGCTGAATAATCTACATGAGTGATTGCTGGAACACTTGATCTTTTTATGTTGAGCTTATCAATTCCAAACAATTTTTTTTCATAGGAATTCATTTCAATTTGTTTGTCTTTTTTAACCTCTGCTACCAGAAGCATGTAAGGACTTTTTTCCTCAGTGTTGAACCAATTCGAGACTTCCTCATTAATTATTGAGGGAGCAAAAGGTCGAAAACTTTCTCTGAATTTTATTTTTAAATTTAAATCTTTTTGCATCTTTTCAGACAAAGGGTTGCCTAATATTGATCTACACCCTAAAGCTCTTGGACCAAACTCCATTCTGCCCTGAAACCAACCTACTGTTTTATTATTTTTAAGATGATAGGAAGTTTCTTGAAAAATTTCCTCATCTGATTTTTTGTGGTAACGGGCTTTTAAACCATTCAAATTTTTTTCAATTTCTTCATTATTAAATTTAGGTCCAAGATAAGATCCCTTCATTTTATCTTTATTTTCAACAATTCTTTCCATATTCAAATCTTGATGCCAATAACCTAACGCTGCCCCTAAAGAGCCACCCGCATCACCAGCTGCAGGTTGTATCCATAAATTTTTAAATATTTTTTTTTTTAAAATTTTTCCATTAGCAACACAATTAAGTGCTACTCCACCAGCTATGCAAAGATTTTCAATTTTATACTCTTCTTTAATGCTCATACAAATTTTCAAAACTATCTCTTCGATTACAGCCTGTATTGATGAGGCTATATCCATATGAAATTGAGTAAGTGATTGATTGCTTTCTCTTATTTGATTTCCAAAAAGCTTTGAAAATTTTTCAGTTATCATAGTAAATCCTGTTTCATAATTAAAATATTTCATATTTAATGAAAATGAGCCGTCATCTTCTAGTTGGATTAAATTTTTTAAAATTTTATCCTTGTATTTTGGCTCTCCATAGGGAGCTAAACCCATTACTTTATATTCACCACTGTTTACTTTAAAACCGAGATAGTAAGTAAAAGCTGAATAAAATAAACCTAAGGAGTGAGGAAAATGAATCTCTTTTTTGATTTCAATTTTATTTTTTTCCCCAATTGCAACCGTAGTAGTTGCTTTTTCTCCAACGCCATCAAGTGTTAGGATTATAGCTTTATTGAAGGGCGAAGGATAAAATGCAGAGGCGGCATGACTAAAATGATGCTCAGAAAATTTAATTTTATTAAAATCGCTAAATTTTACATCTATTTTTTTTAAATTATTAAAAATCATTTTTTTTTGAAAAATCTTTTCTCCTAACCATAAAGGCATAGACCTCATAAATGATTGCATTCCTCTTGGCGCAGAAGAAATATAGGTTTTTAAAAGTCTCTCAAATTTTAAAAGAGGTTTTTCATAAAACACAACATGATCAATCTCTGAAAGGTTAAATTGACTTTCTCTCAAAACATATTTAATTGCATTAAACGGAAAACTAGGATCATGTTTTTTTCTAGTAAACCTTTCCTCTTGTGCAGCCGCTACTATTTCTCCATCAATAATTATGGTTGCGGCGCTATCGTGATAAAAAGCTGATATTCCTAAAATTTTTATCATTAAAATTGTTTTTCCATACTATTAATTTTTTTTGTCCTTTTTATCCAAAAGGTTCTTTTAGTAGAGGTTTTTTTAAATTTTTTGATAATAAAAGATAGAAACCCCAAAGGTGTGAAAACAAGAATAAACAATAAAAAAGAAAAAGGGATTAATATAGTTTTTTTAAATTTATTTGTTAGTCTTGAAGTCATGAATATTACTATCTAATATATAAAAATTAATTTAATACAATATATTTAACAATATATGAAAAAAAAATCACCATTAGTAAGCGTAATAATGAACGCTTGTAACAGTGAGAGATATTTGAACGAATGCCTTAAAAGTCTAAAAAAACAAACTTATAAAAAATGGGAACTTATTTTTTTTGATAATTGTTCCTCGGACAATACTCATAGAGTCCTGGAAAAATCAAAAATTAAAAATTTAAAATATTTTTATTCAAAAAAGAGATTGAAACTCTATCATGCAAGAAATTTAGCTCTCAAAAAAGCAAAAGGTGATTACATCACTTTTTTAGATACAGATGATAAATGGAAATCAGATAAACTTAAAAAACAAATTAATTTTTTTAACAGAAATAAAGATTTAAAAATATTGTATTCTAATTACTATGTGCTCGATATGAATAAAAAAATCAAATTTCTAAAACATAAAAGTTTGCTTCCTAAAGGAAGAATAACAGATAGACTTCTTAAAGATTATGTGATTGCCATACTTACAGTCATGATTGATAGAAACTTGTTTTTTAAAAATAAATTTAATCAGAAATATGAAATAATAGGGGATTTTGATTTATTTTTAAATTTAAGTAAAAAATATAAAATAGGAGCAATACAAGCACCATTAGCTTTTTATAGAATTCATGATAGCAATTTTTCAAATAAAATTAACATTTATAAAAATGAACTAAAAAATTGGATATCTAAAAATGAGAGAAAATTTATTTTGTCAGGGCATAATTTTTTTCACTTAAAATATTATTTATTTAAGATAAATATTAAAAATTTAATAAGATATATTTTAAAAATGGGTGTGTAGTTCAGTGGTAGAACGCTACGTTGACATCGTAGAGGTCATAAGTTCAATTCTTATCACACCCACCAAAAGGCTAAAATAGGGTATAATCACCTATTTACTTATTTATCTAAAAATATTATAAAGCGTGGCCTGGTAATTATTGCGAAGGGGCTACACCCGATCCCATTCCGAACTCGGAAGTTAAGTCCTTCAGCGCCGATGGTACTTTGTCTTAAGACATGGAAGAGTAGGACGTTGCCAGGCTTTTAAAAATTATGAAAATTGCAAGCTCACTAAAATCACTAAAAAAAAGAGACCTTAACTCGAAGCTAGTTAAACGTAGAGGAAAACTGTACGTTATAAATAAAAAAAATCCAAAATTTAAAGCTCGTCAAGGCTAGTAATGAGCGAACAAGATTTTAAAAAAACTTATAATAGTTTTACCAAGTTTGTGCTTTGGGGAACAATTGCGGTAATTGTAATTTTAGTAATACTAGCAATAACTTTACTTTAAAATCTAAAAAAAAATAAAATGATAGTTGGCTCAATTAAAGAAAATACAACATTAGAAAAAAGAGTTTCAGTTACACCTGAGTCTGCAAAAAACATTATTGGACTTGGGTTAAAAGTATATGTTGAAAAAGACTACGCGACTCATCTTGGGATTCAAGACATTGAATATAAAAATTTTGGAGTTGAAATAAAAAATACATCAACAGAGATTTTAAAATTAAGTGATTTGATTACAAAAGTTAACTGCCCATCTGAGGAAGAAATTAAAATTTTAAAAGAAAACACAATTATAATTGGTATGCTCAATCCATTTAAAAATAAAAATCAAATTGATAAAATTATAAATAAAAAGATTAAGCCTTTTTCATTAGAATTATTACCAAGAATTACCAGAGCTCAATCAATGGATGTTTTGTCCTCTCAATCCAATTTAGCTGGTTATAGAGCGGTAATTGATTGCGTTGCAGAATTTCAAAAGGCTGTACCTATGATGATGACAGCTGCCGGTACTGTCCCTGCAGCTAAAGTTTTAGTTATCGGAGCAGGAGTAGCAGGTTTGCAAGCCATTGCTACCGCAAAAAGATTGGGTGCAATTGTTTCAGCAACAGATGTGCGGGTAGCATCAAAAGAACAAGTAGAAAGTTTAGGTGGAAAATTTTTAACTGTTGAACAATCTGAAGATATGGAAACTGCTGGTGGTTACGCAAAAGAAGTATCGGATGATTATAAAAAAAAACAAAATGAGATGATGAAGGAGGCGTTAAAAAAAAATGATATAGTTATATGTACGGCATTGATACCTGGAAAACCTGCACCAAAAATTCTAACTGAGGAATTGGTAAAATTAATGAAACCTGGCTCCATCGTTTATGATTTGGCGGCGGAACAAGGAGGAAACTCTGCATTTTCAGAAGCAGGAAAAATTAACATTGTTCAAGGAATAAAGATAATAGGTGTAAAAAGTTTAATGAATAGTTTACCACTTACTGCTTCGAGCTTATATGCTAAAAACTTATTTAGCTTCATACGTAATTTGTATAGTAAAGAAAAAAAAGATTTTAATATTAATTTTGAGGATGAAATAATAGAAAAATCATTAATTAAAAAAGTTTAATTATGGAAATAGATCCGTTTATATTTAGATTAAGTATTTTTATTTTATCAATTTTTATTGGTTATTATGTTGTATGGAGTGTCACCCCGTCTCTTCATACTCCGCTGATGTCAGTTACTAATGCCATTTCATCGGTTATTATTGTCGGCGCTATCATAGCAGCCTTAGCAGGAACTTCAGAAAGTGTTTTTAATAAGTCGAGTATTTTTGGGTTTATAGCTATCATCTTAGCAGCGATAAATATACTTGGGGGTTTTTTGGTGACTCAAAGAATGCTTCAGATGTATAAAAAAAAGAAAGATAAAAAGAAATGATTTCGGCAAATCTAGCAGCAATTTTTTATTTAGTATCTGGAATATTATTTATTCTTGCACTCAGAGGATTATCGTCACCGGATACATCTAGGCAAGGAAATTATTTCGGAATTACTGGAATGATAATCGCAATAGTTGTGACATTCCTATCAATTGGTAATTTTTCTACATCATTAGTTTATGTAATAATATTTTTAGTTATAGGTGGAGCAATCGGTGCTTTTATAGCTTTTAAAATTCCAATGACTGCGATGCCAGAATTAGTTGCAGGTTTTCATAGCTTGGTGGGATTGGCAGCTGTATTTGTTGCGATAGCAGCTTTTTTAAATCCAGCAGCATTTAATCTTGGAAATATTGGTGATATTAAATTAGCAAGCCTAATTGAAATGTCCATAGGGGCAGCAGTAGGAGCGATAACTTTTTCAGGTTCTATAATAGCTTTTTTAAAGTTAAGAGGAATAATGTCTGGTGCCCCTATTACATTTAGTGGTCAACACATTTTAAATTTAATGCTTGGAATAGGCATTTTTGTTTTAATTTTTTACTTATGCAAGACCCAGTCAGCAAATATTTTTTGGACTTTAATAACAATTTCTTTTTTAGTTGGGGTTTTATTAATTATACCAATTGGCGGTGCAGATATGCCTGTAGTGATATCAATGCTTAACTCTTACTCTGGTTGGGCTGCAGCCGGAATTGGTTTTACATTAGAAAACACTGCTTTGATTATAACGGGCGCACTTGTTGGATCTTCCGGAGCTATACTTTCTTATATAATGTGTAAAGCCATGAACAGGTCTTTTGTTAGTGTAATACTTGGCGGTTTTGGAGCAGATAATTCTACTGATGACATGAAAGAAAAGAGAGATCAAAAACCTGTTAAAAGCGGTAATGCAGAGGATGCAGCTTTTTTAATGAAAAACGCTTCATCCGTTATCATAGTTCCAGGCTATGGTATGGCTGTTGCCCAAGCTCAACATGCTCTTCGCGAAATGGTAGATAAATTAAAAAAAAATGACATTAAAGTTACATACGCTATCCACCCAGTTGCTGGAAGAATGCCTGGTCATATGAATGTTTTATTGGCAGAAGCTAACGTTCCTTATGATGAAGTTTTTGAATTGGAAGATATAAATAATGATTTCGCCAATTCTGATGTTGCATTTGTTATTGGAGCTAATGATGTTACTAATCCCGTGGCAAAAACAGATCCTAAAAGCCCAATATTTGGGATGCCGGTACTTGACGTTGAAAAATGTAAATCCGTATTATTCGTTAAAAGAAGTCTATCACCTGGATACGCTGGTATAGACAATGAACTCTTTTATAAAGATAATACTCTAATGTTATTTGCTGATGCTAAAAAAATGACAGAGGATATTGTTAAAAATTTAGATTAATGAAAACAAAAATATTCTGTGACATAGCTGACTATAAAACAATTAAATTTTTTAATAATAAATCTTTAGTTGATGGTTTTACCACTAACCCAAGTTTAATGAGACTAGCTGGAGCCAAAAATTATAAAGCGTATTCTCTAAAAATTTTAAGGGTTTGTAAAAAAAAGCCTATTTCTTTTGAAGTATTTGCAGATAATTTTAAAGACATGCTTAAACAGGCTTACGAAATTAATTCTTGGGGTAAAAATGTTTACGTAAAAATTCCAGTTGTGAACTCTCAAGGAATATTTACAGGACCAGTCATTAAAGAATTAAGCAACAAAGGAATTAAACTTAATATAACTGCAGTTTACACATTCGAGCAAACTAAAAAAACTTTTAAAAATTTAAATAAAAAAACAAAATCGATTATTTCATTATTTGCGGGTAGAATGGCTGATAAAGGTAAAGATCCACTTCCAATATTTAAAAAAAGCATTTCTTTAACCAAAAAAAATAAAAATATTGAAATTCTTTGGGCGAGCACAAGAGAAGCCTATAATTTTACTCAAGCCAAACAACTTAATTGTAATATAATTACAATGCCACCAAAAATAATAAAACAAATTAACGGTTTCGGAAAAAGTTTTAAATCAATGACGCTTGACACTGTTAAAGGTTTTTTAACTGATAGTAAAAAGTCTAGATTTAGTCTTTAAGATGCTTTAGCTCTAGACTGCCGTTTTCTTTCATGAGGGTCCAATACTAGTTTTCTCAGTCTACAAGATTTTGGAGTTATTTCTAAAGCTTCATCAGTATTAAGCATACTTAATTGTTCAGCTATAGCCATTTTTCTAACAGGAGTTAGAACTACGTTTTCATCCGTACCTTGAGTTCTCATGTTTGTTAATTTCTTACCTTTCAAAACATTTATTTCAAGATCACCACTTTTTGAGGAAAGCCCAACTATCATTCCTTCATAAACAGGATCATTGTGTGCGACAAACATTTCTCCACGAGCTTGTAAATTAAATATTGCAAAAGCCACAGCTTTGCCATTTTCCATGGAAATTAAAGCACCGTTTCTTCTTCCCTCCATATCACCAGTATATTCTCCGAAAGAATGGAAGATTCTATTAATAACGCCAGTACCCTTTGTTAATGTTAAAAATCTACTTGTATAACCCATCAAGCCTCTAGTTGGAGCGTGAAAAATTAATCTTTTTTTATTTTTTCCAGTATCTTTAAGGTCAATTAGTTTACCTTTTCTTCTATTCATCGAGTCAATAATTTTTGACGAAAATTCCTCATCTAAATCTACAGTTATTTCTTCGATTGGTTCTAGTTTGTTTCCTTCATCATCATTTTTAATTAAAACTTTTGGTGGGCTTACCGTCATCTCAAAACCTTCTCGTCTCATCTGTGTTAAAAGAATTTCTAACATTAGCTCACCTCTTCCACTTATAATAAATGCATCTTTATTTCCATTTTCTTGAAAATTAATACCTACATTGTTTTCAGCTTCTAACATTAAACGTTCTCTAATTTGTGTGCTTGTTAATTTTTTCCCTTCTGTTCCTGCTAAAGGAGAGCTATTAACTGTTATCGTTATAGACATAGTAGGGGGGTCAATTGGTGTAGCGTTAATAGGTTCGTTTACCTCTAGATCACAAATAGTATCAGCAACATTTGCTTTCTCTAGTCCAGCAACAATCACTATATCCCCAGCTTTGCCTTCTTCAATAGGCACTTTTTTTGTACCTTCATATCTAAAAATTTTTGTTAGTCTTCCCTCATCAACTTTTTTTCCATCAAGATTTATCGCTTTTATTTGTTGATTTGCTTTTGCAGTACCTTGAGAAATTCTTCCAACTAAACTCCTTCCTAAAAAGCTGTCTGCATAAAGAAGCGTAGAAAGCATCGCGAACGGTTTATTAATATCAAAAGCTGATGGTTTGACGTGCTCAATTATTAAATTTAGCAAAGGTTGAAGATTATTTCTTGGTCCATTTATATCTTTTGATGCCCAACCTGATCTACCGCTTGCATATAAAACAGGAAAATCTAATTGTTCTTCATTGGCATCAAGACTTACAAATAAATCAAACGTTTCATTTAATACCTCATTTGCTCTTTGGTCAGGTTTATCTAATTTATTAATTACAACAATTGGTTTTAATCCCTGTTTTAAAGCTTTGGATAAAACAAACTTTGTTTGAGGCATAACTCCCTCTGCAGAGTCTATTAACAATAAAGCTCCATCAGCCATATGTAGAACTCGTTCCACCTCAGCGGCAAAATCTCTATGACCAGGAGTGTCAATAATATTAATTCTGGAGTTTTTCCAATTAATCGAGGTAGGTTTAGCAAGGATTGTAATACCTCTTTCTTTTTCTAATTCACCAGAGTCCATTACTCTCTCTTCAACATTTTCATTTTCTCTAAATGTCCCACTTTGTTTCATCAAATTATCTATCAAGGTTGTTTTTCCATGATCGACGTGCGCAATAATTGTTATATTTCTAATATCGTTTGTCATTTTTGGTTGCGGGGGTAGGATTTGAACCTACGACCTTCAGGTTATGAGCCTGACGAGCTACCAGACTGCTCCACCCCGCGATAAATTATTTCTTCTTAATATTAATAGCTTGAAGTTTATTTTTTTCTTCTTTTATATCGTATATTATTTTTTGTTCTTCTTTTAAAACTCTTAATTTTGACTCTTCTAACGCTGATACATGAAGAAATATATCTTTTTGTGTTTCATCGTCAGTAATAAATCCATAACCTTTTTTGGCGTTAAACCATTTTACCTTACCAGATGGCATAGTTAATCCCCTCATTTATAAAAATTTAATACCTGTTTTTTAATTTTTGAAGTTTTTTTATTTTTTTAATATTTTCTGTTTGAACTCTCTTTTTCTTTTCAGATGGTTTTTCATAAGTACTTTTCATTTTCATTACCTTAAAAAAACCCTCTTTTTGAAGCTTCCTTTTTAGAACTCTAATTGCCTGCTCTACATTATTATCTTTAACGTCTATTTTAATAAAAACCTCCAGTTAATTTCATGGTAGTTATCATTTGAAAATCTATTTGTCTAGAGAGAAGCTTCTTGAGCTTTTTTTTCTTCACGTATTTTGGCTTTTTTTTCTCTTTCCACTCTTCTTTTCGCTTTATCAATAGCTTTTTGAAAAGCTTCCTGTGTGCATAAAGCTAATATAACTGGGTCTCTAGGTTTTAAATTGGAAAAGTTCCAATAGCTTCGTTTTCTTATTAGAGAAACTGTACTTTTAGTGCTTCCCACAAGCTTAGAAATTTGTCCATCATTTAGATCAGAAGCATTTTTACATAACCATAATATAGCATCTGGTCTATCTTGCCTTTTAGATAGCGGGGTGTACTTAGGTCTTTTTCTTTCTTTAATTTCTACTTCTTCAATTTTTTTTAATAACTTTAATTTTTCTTGCGGATTTTTTGAACAAGTCTCAATTTCTTCTCTTGATAATTGACCTGCTAAAATTGGATTATAAGCTTTAATCCCTTTCGCAACATCCCCATCAGCAATACCTTTAATTTCTAATTCATGTAGGTTGCAAAATTCTGCAATTTGTTTGAAGGTTAGTGTGGTATTTTCAACCAACCAAACAGCAGTTGCTTTTGGCATGAAAGGAGTTTTGGTCATAAATTATTTTTTTGATCTAAGATTACTGAATTTTTTATTATATTTGCTTACTCTACCTTTATCCATGATTTTTTGAGTTCCACCAGTCCAAGCATAGTGCGACTTTGGATCAATATCTAACTTTAAAATATCATTTTCTTTTCCCCAAGTTGACCTAGTTTCAAACTCTGTGCCATCTGTCATTACAACTTTTATTTTATGGTAGTCTGGGTGTATGTTTTTTTTCATTGGCGAAGTTTTATATTAATAATAGTTTTTACTCAATGTCTTTTTTACTTAAAAGCGCTCTTAATTCTTCATGAATATTAGCATTTGTAGCTAAAATATTCTTTTTTAATGGAGAGTTTGCATCATCTTCAAAAAAATTAACAAACCCACCAGCCTCTTTTAAAATTATTATCCCAGCTGCTATGTCCCAATAATTAAGTTCTCTTTGCCAATATCCATCAAATCTACCACACGCTACGTAAGCCATATCTAAAGCAGCGCTTCCAAATTTTCTTATGTTAGAGACATTTTTTGAAACGTTAATATATTCTAAAAAAATTTTATCTTTAATCTTGCTTGAAACTTTAGGTCCACCAGTCACAAGCAATGCGTTATTTATTTTTTTTTTATTTGAAACTCTAATTCTTGTATTATTTAAGTAAGCGCCATTGCCTTTTTCAGCACAAAACATTTCATTCATGATTGGGTTAAATATTACTCCGCATTTTATTTCACCATCCTCTTCATACCCAATAGAAATTGCAAATTGAGGAACACCATTTAGAAAATTCATTGTTCCATCTATAGGATCAATTATCCATCTATTTTTTTTGTTAGATTTATTTATAATTCCTTTCTCTTCAGCAACAATTCCATATTCAGGATGAGATTTTTGCAATTCATCTATTAAAATTTTTTCAGTTCTTTTATCAGCACTGGTTACAAAATCACCTGGACCTTTTTCTAAAACTTGTAGATTTTCAATTTCCCCAAAGTCCCTAATTAAAGATCTTGAAGCTTTCATGCATGCTCTAGTTATTAAATTGATTTGAGGAGAATTTAACCTCATTAATTTACTCTTCTGACATATTCTAATGTACGAGTATCAATTATTATTTTCTCTCCACTTTCAATAAAAGGTGGAACATTAATTTTTATACCGCAGTCAAGTAATGCAGGTTTATAAGATGACGAAGCAGTTTGATTTTTTATTGCAGCATCAGTTGATTCAATAGTGCATTGAATATTATTCGGTAATTCCATAGAAATAGGTTTTTCCTCCATGAATGAAATGGTAACTTCTAAATTTTCTTTTAAAAGTTTATACTGTTCTCCTGTTATAGATTTAGAGATTTCTACCTGTTCAAAATTTGTGTTATCCATGAAATGACAATTTTCTCCATCTATATATAAAAAATTAAATTTTTTTTCATCAACCTCAGCTTTTTCAACGGTTTCGCTTGATCTGAATCTTTCATTTAATTTGGTTCCTTTGACAACGCTTTTTAGTTCCACTTGATTAAAAGCTCCACCCTTACCAGGTTTAACATGTTGAGTTTTTAGAACATTCCAATAATCATTTTTATGTTCAATTATCATTCCAGGTTTTATTTCATTAGCATTAATTTTCATTTAAATTTTCTTATTGCAAACTCAGGTTTTAATTTCGGGTTATCCCAAATAAAACTTGATATTGCAATATATTTTGCCCCAGCATTGATCAATCTTTTATAATTTAAATTATTAATTCCTCCAATAACCACAATTGGCTTTTTAATGTTCTTTTTTGACCATTTTAAAATATTTAGATTTGCTTTTTTTGCATTAGGCTTCAGTTTTGATTTAAAAAAAGATCCAAAGGCAATGTAATCTGCTTTTAATTTATGTGCTTCTTTTGCCAAATCTTTAGAATTGTGGCAAGTAATTCCTAAGATTTTATTTTTAAGTTTTTCTTTAGCAATTTTAAAAGACCCATCAAGTTGACCCATGTGACAGCCATCTGCTCTTACTTTACAAGCTAAAGTAAAACTATCGTTAATAATAAACTTTACTTTATGTTTTATTGTGATTTTTTTGATTTTATTTGCGATTTTAAGAAGTTTATTTTTTTTAATATTTTTTAATCGCAGTTGAAAAAATTTTACATTTTTAAAAGATAATACTTTATCTAAGACTATGTAAAATTTCTTATCTATTTTATTGGGTGAAATTAAATATACTAATCTCTTCAATGGGTTAAGCCGCAGAATCTTTTTCTAGGCTCTCAGACCATTCTCCCTTTGATGACAAGCCGTTCATTTTAGCTCTATGATTAAAAGCTTTTTGAATATTTTCAATATTATTTTGATTTTTTCCAAATTCTTTTAAAGCAGTTGCTTGGAGTCCCCTACCATAAGAAAAAGTAATTAGAAAATTACTATCATTTATTTTATTAATTTCATTTAAATTTTTACTAGACTCAATTTCTGATTGTCCTCCTGATAAAAATGCTATTCCAGGCACTTCACTTGGAACATTTTTTTTTAAACAATCTAGAGTTTTTTTTGCAATTTCTTCTGAACTAGATTTATTTTTACATTCATAGCCAGATATAATCATATTGGGCTTTAAAACAGTTCCTTTTAAATCAACTTTATGAATTTCTAATTCATTATAACACTCATTTAAAACATCTGTTGTGACGGTATAGCATTTATCAATGTCGTGTGATCCATCCATTAGAACTTCTGGTTCAACTATCGGAACCATTTTTGCTTCCTGTACTAATGCTGCATATCTTGCTAAAGCATGAGCATTAGATTTTATAGACTGAGATGAAGGAAATTTTTCTGTAATTTTATATACGGCTCTCCACTTAGTAAACCTAGCTCCTAAATCGTAATACTCTTTTAATCTTTCTCTCAAACCATCTAAACCTTCTGTTATCGTCTCATCATTTGATCCCGCCATAGGTTTAGCTCCTTTATCAACTTTTATTCCAGGAATGGCACCATGCTTTGAAATTAACTCTGGAATTGTTGGTCCTAACGTTGTTTTTTGTCTAATCGTCTCATCAAATAAAATTACGCCACCTATATAATCTTTCATTGCGCTTGCGTTAAATAATGTTTGGCGAAAATTTAATCTATTTTTTTCTACATTTTCTACGTTTATACTTTTAAATCTTTTTGCTATCGTTCCAGTGCTTTCGTCAGCTGCTAAAATACCTTTTCCTTTAGCACACATTTTTTTAGCTATTTCATTTAATGTCATTACGAGTATTTATTTTAAAACACTAAGACCAGGCAAGTCTTTTCCTTCTAAGTATTCTAAAAATGCACCACCTGCTGTTGATAAGTGAGAAAAAAAAAGTTTATTTTTACTTTTATTGATTGCCGCAAGAGTATCTCCTCCTCCTAGAACTGATATCAAAGACTTTTTTTGAGTATTTTTTGAAATAGTTTCAGCTATCGACATTGTTCCGTTAAGAAAATTTTTATTTTCAAAATATCCCGCTGGTCCATTCCATAATACTGTATTAGAATTTTCAATTAGTTCTTTAATTTTTTTTGTTGTATTGAGTCCAATATCTAAAATAATTTCATTTTCTTCAACTTGGTCTAAGTTTTTACCTTTTCCCTCTCCTTCAAAGCTAGTTCCAACAACACAATCTTCTGGAATTAATATCTCACAATTGTTTTTTGCAGCTTTGTCATAGATCTTTTTAATAATTTCTTTGGTATTGCTTTCTATCAAAGACTTTCCAACTTTAAAATTTTTATAAATAAAAAAATTATTAGCCATGGCACCAACAATAATAAGATTATTAATTTTCCCAATAAGATTTGTGATAACGTTTATTTTTGTTGAAATTTTTGAGCCTCCAATAATACATGTGACTGGTTCTTTTTTATTTTTGATAATAAGATTTATTGCATCAACTTCTTTCTTTAAAAGAGGCCCAGCAAAACTCTTATTTATATATTTAGTAATATTGTGTATGGATGATTGTTTTCTATGAGAGCATGAAAAAGCATCATTGATGTAAATATCGCCAAGGGAAGCTAATTTTTTTGAAAAATTTTCATTGTTATCTGTTTCTTCTTTAAAATATCTTATATTTTCAATTAATATTACCTCTCCTGCTTTTAAGTGAGAAAATTTGTCTTTGATTTCATTATCAAAATCTCCCATAAAAAAATATATGTTAGTTTGAAGTGCTTTTTTAAGATATTTATAAATTGGCATTAAAGATAGAGCAGGATCTTTAATGCCTTTTGGCCGGCCAAGATGACTAATAATTATTATTTTAGCTTTTTTTTCAGTTAATTTTTTTATGAAAGGTAGGCACAAGGCTATTCTTGTATCATCTATAATTATTTTATTTTTAAGAGGGACGTTTAAATCTAATCTTAGAATTACTTTTTTATTTTGAACATCTAAATTATCAGGAAAAAAATTTATTTTATCCATTAATTCAAATTATTCTCTTAATTTTTTTTGAATGAAATCTGTTATTTTTTCCTCTGACAATCCAAAGTGGGCATACACTTCTTTATATGGCGCGCTTTCTCCAAACTGATCTATACCAATATTCATCCCTTTATTTTTTATATATTTTTGCCAAGACATAACGCTTCCAGCTTCTAAAGTAACAACAAGTGAGTTTTCTTCAATAATGTCGTTACAAAAATCTTTAGGTTGTTTATCGAATAGCTCCATGCATGGCATTGAAACAACTTTTGAGTGAATATTATTTTCTTTTAATTTTTCTTGAACTTTTAAAGCAATCTCAACTTCTGTGCCTGAAGCTACTAAAGTCACGTTGCTTTCATGTGAGGTAATGTTAACTACATATGCTCCTTTTTCACATTTATTTTCTTTAGAGTTTGTAGGATTTATATAAGGAACTTTTTGTCTTGATAATGCAATTGCACTTGGAGTGTTATGGCTTTTTAAAGCTATCTCCCAACACTCTAAAGTTTCGTTGATATCCGCGGGTCTAAAAACATTTAAATTTGGAATTGCTCTGAGTCCTGCAAGTTGTTCTATAGGTTGGTGAGTAGGACCATCTTCTCCTAATCCAATAGAGTCGTGTGAAAAAATATATATAACTTTTAGACCCATTAATGCCGACAATCTAATAGAAGGTTTACAATAATCAGAAAAAATCAAAAATGTTCCACCATAAGGTATTAACCCCCCGTAAAGAGCCAACCCATTCATTGCCGCAGCCATACCATGCTCTCTTACTCCATAATGAATATAATTCCCGTCAAAATTTTTAGAATTAATAATTTTAGAATTATTAGTTTTTGTGTTGTTGGAACCACTCAAGTCTGCCGAACCACCAATAAGTTGTGGTAGTAGAGCAGAGATACTTTCAATAGTTGCCATCGAGCACTGCCGAGTGGCTAGACTTGGTTTAGACTCAAAATATTTTGTTTTTTCTTTATTAATTAAGTTTTCTAATTTTTCTAAATCAGAATTTAAATAATTTTTCCCCAGACCGCTTTTAATTTTAGAATTTTTTTTATTTATTGTTTCTTGCCATTTCTCTTCCAACAACTGACCTTTATTACCAATTTTTCTCCATTCATTTAATACTTCTTGTGGAATTTCGAATGGTTTATTATTCCATTTAAGTTTTTTTCTAACTAATTTAATTTCTTCATCACCTAAAGGAGAACCGTGAGAAGAAGCCTTACCAGATTTATTTGGTGACCCAAATCCTATTATAGTTTTGCAAGATATAAGAGTAGGCTTGTTAGATATCGATGCTTTTGTAATTGATTTAGAAATTTGTTTTTCATCGTGACCATTAATTTCTAAAAAATTCCATCCGTATGACTCAAATCTTTTTTTATAATTGTCTGAAACACTCAAAGAAGTTGAGCCATCAATTGAAATTTTATTATTATCAAAAAAAACAATTAGATTTTTTAATTTAAGGTGGCCTGCCAAACTCATTGCCTCGTGACTAATGCCCTCCATTAGATCCCCGTCGCTAGCAATTACATAAGTTTTATTATTGATTATTGTGGAGCCAAACTTTTTTCTATAGATTTCTTCAGCTATCGCCATTCCAACAGCATTTCCTAAACCTTGTCCCAATGGACCAGTTGTAGTTTCTATACCTGTGCCTTCTTTATATTCAGGATGGCCAGCACAAATTGAGTTTAATTGTCTAAATTTTTTTATATCTTCAATTGTAATACTTTTGTAACCACTAAGATAAAGAAGGGAGTAAAGTAACATCGAACCATGTCCTGCTGAGAGAATAAATCTATCTCTATTAATCCAATTCGGATTTTTTGGATTAAACCTCAGGTGGTATTTAAATAAAACAGTAGCAACATCTGCCATGCCCATTGGCATACCCGGATGACCCGAATTTGCTTTTTGCACAGCATCGATTGATAAAAATCTAATTGCGTTTGATAATTGGTTAAATTTTATACTCACTTATGATTACCTATATAGACTTAAACTCACTATATCAATAATATGCTATAAAACTTTATGAGTAATTTTGAAAAGAAAGAGCAAAATTTAAACCAGCTTATTGATAAATTAAATTCAATGGCTTTAAGTTATTCACAGCCCAGTCACGAACTAGAAAAAATAAAAACTGAAAAAAATGAACTAATTAATAATAAAAAAAAAATTGAAAAACAAAATCAAGAACTAATAAGAGAACATAAGTACCTAAAAGAAAAAATAAAAAAACTCCAAATAGAAGT